>Ga0255341_1003112_pt1 | contig 19211 bp, 20 predicted proteins | sample wastewater_treat_8_FD_192418 | JGI IMG/M metagenome (GOLD analysis project Ga0255341, IMG submission 192418) | Wastewater microbial communities from Lulu Island WWTP, Vancouver, Canada - plant12 | ecosystem: Engineered > WWTP > Wastewater > Unclassified | place: Canada: Vancouver, British...
GGACAGGTGTATATCCTTTAATTACCAGGTTGATTATGAAACAGTGATAAGCTTATTGGGAGCTGTCAATTACCGGCTGATACTTGAAGCAGCCCGGGCGATTTTAGGCAAGGATATTAATAAAACCATGTCTTTGGTTGATCATATATTGGGCAGCGGAAAAGATCTTGCTGTTTTTCTTGATGAACTGATTATTTGCTTCAGAAATATGCTTATAATAAAGGCAACAAATTCTCCGGATAACCTGATGAGGATATCCGAGGATGAAGTAAGTGAATTTATAGACTTGAACAAAAAAGTCACCCTTGATGACCTGGTAAGAATAATAGAAGACTTGTCAGCAACCCAGGCTGAATGTAAGAAGGCATTGAATTCAAGGGTTCTTTTAGAAGCAAAGCTCATAAGGATGTTACATGAAATTAATTATGCAATTCCGGATGAACTGGTTAAAAGAATTGAAAGAATAGAAAATATCATATATGAAAAGAACCAAACCGGACATCCCGTAAAGGAAGCGGAAACTAAACCCCAAAAGGCTAATAAGGTTTATGTAAACACAGACAATAAGGAAGTCCCAAAAACTTTGGTAAAGAATGAAGGTGCCAAAGAGAAAGAAAGTGAAATAAAATCGGAAAATAAAAGCGACCAGGAAATTTTTGACACCATAAAAAGCAAGTGGGAATCCATACTTAAGGAAATAAGAAGCCAGAATGCGGGGCTTCAGGCAATTATAAGAGAATCCAGGCTGGTTGAGGTAAGAAACAAAACAGCGGTTTTTGAATTCGACCCTAAGTTTACCTTCCATATAAATGCTGCAAATCAGCCGAAGAACAAGCAAGCCTTCAGAGAAATTTTAGTAAGGTTCATAAGGGAAGAATGCCAGGTTGAATTTACCGTCAGGAATGAAACAAAGCAAGAAACACCCAAAACAACCATACAGGATGTATACGAAGATTTGAAAAAGGAATTTGGAGAAATAGTAGAATTTAAACAGGAGGATTAAGATGGCAAAAGGCAGGAGAATGCCCATGGGGATGCCCGGGGGCGGGAATATGAACAATATGATGAAACAGGTTCAAAAAATGCAAAAACAAATGGAGGAAATGCAAAGGGACCTTGAACAGAGAGAAGTGGAAGCAACTTCAGGAGGTGGAGCCGTTACTGTCAGGGTCAACGGTAAAAAAGCCTTTCTTGGACTTAAAATTGACCCGGAAGTAGTTGACAAGGATGATGTGGAAATGCTTGAAGACATGATTGTAGCTGCAATTAACGAAGCTTTCAGGAAGGCTGACGAGATGATGGAAAGCGAAATGAAAAAAGTAACAGGCGGAGTAAACATACCGGGGTTAATGTGATGGACCAATATACAGCACCTATTACCAAACTTATCGAAGAATTGGCAAAGCTTCCGGGGATAGGAAGAAAGTCAGCCCAACGCCTTGCCTTTCATATTTTGGACATGGAGGTAAGGGATGTGGAAGAGCTGGCAAAAGCAATAATTGACGGTAAAAAAAACACAAAACACTGCCAAATATGCGGTAACTTGGCTGAAGGGGACCTTTGCGGCATTTGCAGCAGCGTAAAAAGGGACAGGTCCACCATCTGTGTTATTGAAGATGTAAGAGATATCACAGCCATGGAGAGAACCAAGGAATACAAGGGTGTCTATCATGTCCTTCACGGGACCATTTCTCCTCTTGACGGAATCGGTCCTGATGATATAAATATTAAAAGCTTGATTACAAGGCTTAACGAAGACATAAAAGAAGTTATAATAGCTACCAATCCCACCATCGAGGGTGAAGCCACGGCTGTTTATATATCCCGGCTGATAAAACCAATGGGAATAAAGGTCACCCGCATAGCTCACGGTATCCCTGTAGGGGGAGACATAGAATATACAGATGCGGTAACCCTTATGAGGGCATTGGAAGGCAGACGAGAAATGTAAAAATCGCAATAAAACATTAATTGAGAGGGGAAATTATGGCACAGCTTTATTTCAGATACAGTACCATGGGGGCCGGAAAGAGCATAGAAGTCCAGAAGGTGGCCTTCAATTATGAAGAAAGGGGACAAAACCCCTTGTTGTTTACATCCTCCTTGGACAACAGGTATGCGGAAGAAGGAGTAATTGCTTCCAGAATAGGCCTTAAAAGAAGGGCCATACCTGTTAATGATGACATGAATATGTTTGAAGTGGTAAAGGAGTATAATGATTTGTTCGGTGTTGATGCCGTTATAATTGATGAATGCCAGTTTTTAAAGAAACACCACGTAGAAGAGCTTACGGATGTGGTTGACGAGTTGAATATACCTGTCATGTGCTACGGTTTAAGGGCTGATTTCAGAAACGAATTATTCGAGGGCTCATACTGGCTTTTTGCATTGGCTGATAAAATAGAAGAAATCAAGACCATTTGCTGGTGCGGAAAAAAAGCCCTGACCAATGCCCGCATCAGGGACGGCAAGATAGTATACACCGGGGAACAAATTTATATAGGGGGCAACGAAAGTTACGTACCCCTTTGCAGGAAGCACTATAAACAGGGGAAGGTGGTTCCCTACAAGAAAAAGGGAGAAGATTTGATAATAAGGTATGAAAAACTAAAAAAACAAAAATGATTTAACGATCATTGGCGGTTCAAATTTTATATCCCAAAAAAGGAGTCTGGGGAGAGGCTATGAAAAATATATATTTTTATGATACAGATATAGGAAAAATAACCATTGCAGAGGAGGAGGGCTTTATATCCCATCTTTTGTTCGGTCATGAAGAATTACCCGACAGCAGGGTAAATGAAACTCCACTGTTAAAAGAAGCACACAAGCAAATAGCGGAATATTTAAAGGGTCAAAGAAAGTCCTTTGATTTGCCCTTGTCTCCATCAGGTACGGAGTTCCAGCAAAAAGTCTGGAAAGCTCTTACAAGCATTCCTTACGGGACAACAGTGTCATATAAGGATATTGCCGGTAAAATCGGAAATGAAAAAGCATGCCGGGCCGTAGGCATGGCAAATAACAGAAATCCCATAGCTCTTATAATACCCTGTCACAGGGTGATAGGCAAAAACGGTAAGCTAATTGGATACGGCGGAGGTTTGGATATAAAAGAATACTTGCTGAAGCTGGAAAGGGACAATTTATAAAAAAGTAAATTATTTTGGAATATCAGGAATAAAAAGGAACATCCTGTCTATAATAATATGGATAGGAGGTTTTTTCCATGAATGATATTCATAAAAAGGCAAGTATTAAAAGCATCCTGGAAAATTTTAAATTAAAAAGAAAATCCGTTCGTGACGAAGACTTTATAAATATTGAGAATGCAAAAAAAGAATGGGAAGATGCAAAAAATATATTTGAAAATGTTTCACAGCCTGATCTGGTAGACTATGCAATTTATAAGGTCGAAGCTGCCGAGCAAAAATATATTTATTTGCTGAAGCAGTACAGAAATAATAATTTAACCTAAAAATGAATGAATTAATTTTAAAGGGACCCCCTTGTTGAGGGTCCCGCCTTATTTAATCCCTATACCAATTCTTGTTCCAAAGAGTTGAAGATATCTGAAGAAAAAAATTCCTCTAAGGTTATATCAAAACCATCACAAATTTTTTTAATCAGGACTATTCCTATATCTTTTCTATCGCTGTTATAGACGCTGTAAACCGTAGACGGCGTAATGCCGGATATGTTTGCAAGCTTATTTACGGCTATGCCCCTTTCGTCACAAATTTCGTTAATCCTCTTTATAACAGCTTCTTTTACAAGCATGTCGTCACCCCCAAGAAATCAAATATTGAGGTAATTATAGCACAATTTCGCCAAAACGTATACGCTAAAACGTAAAAAATAAATAAAATTACAGAAATATTAATAAAGAAACGTTTTCAAAACAAGGTTCACCGCCTAAAACAGCTAAAAATGAGTATTTATAATATTTGTGAATACATATTTATAAATTATTCAAAGATATGGACATATTTTGCATAAATGATAGATATATCGTGCCAAATCATGAAATACTTCCTTAGACCTAAGAATAACATAAAAAAATAATAAAAATATCCGCTCACGGTTTCGGACACGAATAATTCTAAAGCTCATTCTGGCTAAGAATCCTACAGCTTGCAAACTCGCTGCGCTCAGACAGTGCAAGCTGTTTAACGGATTTTTAACCTTCATTCGCTAAGAATTATATTCGTGTCCTGCAAATGTTCGCTTGATATTTTTATTATTTTTTCGCTAATGATAGACGTTATGTTAGTGTTTGTAAATATCCTAAAATATGCGCGAATATTTTTATTATTTTTGCTTGTACTTAATGTTTATACTCACACAATTCTTTTATAATTTTGATTTTTCATATTCCTGCATGGCCTTTAAGGTTTCATCCAGCAGATAATCCAGTTCCCAGCCCAGCATTTCTGCTCCTGCCTTGATGGTTTCCCTTGAGCAGCCTGCGGCAAAGCCAGTGGATTTAAATTTTTTCTTAAGGGACTTAAGCTCCATATCCAGGGTGCTTTTTGATGGTCGCATCAATGCTGCTGCCCCTATTAACCCGGTTAGCTCATCAGTGGCAAAAAGAATTTTTTCCATTGTGTGTTCAGGTTTTATGGTTACATTTGTAAGTCCGTAACCATGGCTTGCGGCAGCCTTGATAATTTTCTCATCCACACCCTTTTGGGCCAGGATCTCCTGCATTTTTACGCAATGCTCATCAGGATACATTTCAAAGTCAATATCATGCAAAAGACCGACTAAACCCCAAAATTCCGCTTCATCTTCAAAACCTAATTTTTTTGCGAAATACTCCATCACAAAGCTTACCGTTTTTGCATGTTCCAGGTGGAATTCTTCCTTATTATACTCTTTCAGCAATTTCCATGCTCTTTCTTTTGTAATGTTCATTATATCCCTTCCTTATAGATTATTAAGATAATTTTAACTTATTTGACATAACATGTCTATAACAAAAAAATTACAGGGATATTTTACTAATATATTTTGATTGACAAACTATATACATAGTGTTAATATGAAGCATGATCTGTTAAACGTGGATTTTTAAACACATTGTTTTGTCCCAAAATACACAAAAATTGCAGATTTTAGCAAGAGTTTAAGAATGTCGTAATTGTTCGTTAATAAATTATTTATATTGATTTTCATGAAAGGTCATGCTATAATCGGGGAGTATTTATGAAAGATAAAATCAGAGTTCAGTCCATAGACAGGGCAATAGCAATACTGGAGTGCTTCAATGAAGAAAATAAAGAACTCAGGCTGTCGGATATATCCGAAAGACTGGGTTTGAACAAGAGTACCGTGCATGGGATTATATCAACCCTTAAATATCACGGCTTCATCTCCCAGGACGATGAAACCCAAAAATACAGATTAGGTATACGGTTTATAAGATTCGGAGATTTGGTTGTAAATTCATTGAATATAAGGAATGTGGCCATGCCTGTCATAGTTGAAGTCTGTAATAAAATTGAAGAAACGGTCCATGTGGCCATGCTTGATGGGACGGATGTTGTTTGGATAGAAAAAAAGGAATGCAACAAGTCTATAAAAACATCGACCACCATAGGAGCAAGGCTGCCGGCCTATACAACCGCAGACGGTAAAATAATAATAAGTTATCAGAATAAGGATAAAATCAAAACTTATATACCCAAGAGGATTCCCCAGCACACAAAAAATACCGTAACAAATAAGGCTGACTTCATAAAAAAGCTGGAAGAAATGAAGCAAAAGGGTTACGCAATAGATAATGAAGAATTTGTTGAAGGCATAAAATGTGTGGCAGCACCCATATTTGACCATGACGGGAAGGTAAGATTCAGCTTGTCCACCACAGGACCTGCCTTCAGGATGAAAGATGATAAAATTAAGGAATTAATTGTCATTATTAAAGAAGCTGCCAATGAAATATCAAGGAGAATAGGATATAAAGGATAAATTTTGGGATTGCGGTTAACCTGCATCCCATTTAAAGGACTATATTTCAGAACGCAATTTGATAATACTGAACATAAAGCAAAAAAATCTTCAAAAATCTGTTGACTAATATAAGACAATTTGTTAATATTGTATCGTTTTGGACTACGGTGGCACGAGGTCCGTAAATATTATTGTAAAATAAAATTATAAACATTTGGCATGGTGGAAATAATACAAAGATACAATGAAGCTATAAACTAAGCTATAAACAGCTCATAAGCTGACCCTGTATATTTACATATATGAAATATACCGGCAGCTTAGGCTGATTATATATATATATAAATAAACAATAATAAAGATTATATGGAGGAAAATAATGAAAAGAATAATAGCTATTGTTTTGGTTTTGGCTATGTCTTTATTTGCTTTTGCAGGATGTGCAAAAGAACAACCCCAGGTTGAAACACCCGTGGAAGAACCAAAGACAGAAGAACCTAAAACAGAAGAGCCAAAAACTGAAGAACCAAAGACGGAAGAACTGTTGGCAGAAGGCCAGGTTAAAACAGGTTTGGCAATAATATCATCCATAGAAAAATCTAAGGATGCTGGCGAAAAAGACGGAGTGGCACAGACAGATTCAGTAATTGTTGCAGTAACTGTTGACAATGAAGGAAAAATAGTGCAAACTGTAATTGATACAGCTCAAACAAAAATCGAATTCAGCAAGGAAGGCAAAATTCTGCCTGATTTAAACACTGTGTTCAAGTCCAAGCAAGAGCTTAAAGAAGAATACGGAATGGGCAAGGCTTCATCCATAGACAAGGAATGGTATGAGCAAGCTAATGCTTTGGCTGAATATGTTGTTGGTAAAACAGTTGAAGAAGTTAAAGGTATTGCAGTTGACGAATCAGGAGTACCGACTGAAGCTGACCTGGTATCATCTGTAACCATCAAGATTGATCCTTATAAAGAAGCTATCGAAAAAGCTGTAGCTAATGCCAAGAACTTGGGAGCTAAAGCATCAGACAAATTAGGCTTGGGAGTTGTAACAACAATTTCAAAGTCCAAGGATGCGACAGCTGACGCGGCAGGATTGGCTCAGGCTTACTCAACTTACGTTGCAGCAACATTTGATGAAAATGGAAAAGTTACAAGCTCAATAATAGATGCATCACAGGCTAACGTAAATTTTGATGCAACTGGTAAAATTACAACTGATTTAACAGTTGCACCTTTAACAAAGGTTGAGTTGGGTGAAGGCTACGGAATGAAGAAAGCTTCTGCCATAGGCAAGGAATGGTATGAACAAGCAGATGCATTTGCAGCTTATGTGGTAGGCAAGACTGTTGAAGAGATTAAGGGTATAGCTGTTGACGAAAGCGGTCATGCTACCGAAGAAGATTTAGTATCATCTGTTACCGTAGGAATTGAAGACTTCCAGGCAATTTACGAAAAGGCATATAACAATTCAAACAGGTAACAATAAAATATGAATTACCGGGGCAGGATCTGCCCCCTTTATTTTTTGAGGTGTCACTTGATTAAGAAAGTAATTTCCACAATATTGCTAATATTAACAATTCTTGGTTTGACAGGGTGCGGCGAAAAAAAGCTCGCCCGATATCAATCGGAATTTATCATGCTCTTTGATACTTCCACAAGAATTGTGGGGTATACAAGGACCAAGGAAGAGTTCAGCAGGTATTCCCAGCTTATTTATGACTCTTTGAAGGAATACCACATACTTTATGATATCTATAACGATTATGAGGGTATTAACAATATTAAAACCATAAACGACAATGCGGGAATAAGGCCTGTCAAGGTTGATAAAAGAATAATCGACCTTCTGAAATTTTCAAAGGAGGTCTACGAAAAAACCCGTGGCAAAACCAATGTTGCCTATGGAGCTGTTTTGAAAATCTGGCACGATTACAGGACCCAAGGCCTTGAAGATCCGGAAAATGCATCCCTTCCCCCTTTTGAAGAACTCAAAACAGCATCGGAGCATACAAACATAGAGGATATTATAATCGATGAAGAGAACTCCACGGTCTTTTTGAAGGATCCTCTCATGAGCCTTGATGTAGGTGCCGTGGCAAAGGGATATGCAACCGAGCAGGTTAGCAAAACAGCAAAAGGGAAAGGAATGAATTCCGCTCTCTTATCCGTTGGAGGAAACGTCAGGGCCTTAAACAATAATGTGACCACAAACCAGCCATGGAACGTGGGAATTCAAAATCCTGATCCGGAAGCCGAGAATCCGGTTTTTAAAGTGGTTAAGTTAGATGATGGGGCCCTGGTAACCAGCGGCGATTATGAAAGATTCTACACGGTGGACGGGAAGAGGTATAACCATATTATAGATCCTGCCACCATGTATCCTGCGGAGTATTTCACTTCAGTATCAATAATCTGCAAGGATTCGGGACTGGCAGATGCCCTGTCAACAGCCCTGTTCTGCATGCCCTTTGAAGAAGGCCTTGAATTCATAAACTCTTTGCCGGAAGTGGAAGCAATGTGGATTTTTAAAGATAAAACAGTCAGGTACAGCGAGAATTTCGAAAGCTTCATCAAAGAAGGGCAATAAGGATTCAATTGACACCATATAAATATTATTATAGAATTAATAAGCAATCCGATAGGGTTGCTTATTTGTATGTTTAAGAGGTTTAAATGAAAGAATCAGACTATAAAATCATAAGAAGAATGGCTGAGGGTTACATAAAATTTTTTCTGATATCTGCTGCAGCTACCGTGATAAGGGTTGCTGCAGGTTTTGCCGTGCCTCAGGTCATAAGGTTTGCCGTGGACCATGTCATAGATGACCTTCCTTTAAACTATTCTAAACATATTATCTCTGTGGTGGATGCCATGGGGGGTATGGACTTTTTGAAAGAAAACCTGTGGATTTTTGCCCTCTTGATTTTGATCCTGGCCCTCATAACAGGCGTAAGCGATTATACGGGAAGATTAACCCTTGCAAAGGGGACGGAGGGGACTATAAAAACTCTAAGAGATAAGTTGTTTGAGCACATACAAAAATTACCCTACAGCTGGCATATAAAAAACCAAACGGGAGACATAATACAAAGGTCAACTTCTGACGTGGAAGTGGTCCGCAACTTTATCAGCACCCAATCAGTTGAAATGTTCAGGGTTATCATATTGGTAATAATATCCCTGACTTTAATGTTTTCCATGAACTTTCAACTTACTCTTGCCGTATTGATATTCATACCCGTGGTTCTTTTGTATTCCACGATTTTCTACGGTATCCTGGCAAAAAAATTCTTAGTTGCCGACGAAGCTGAAGGCCAGCTTTTTACCACAATCCAGGAAAACTTGACAGGGGTCAGGGTAGTAAGGGCTTTTGGAAGAGAAAGGCATGAAATTGAAAAGTTTTCCGAAAGGAATAATACATTTTCCGACCTGTGGGTTAAACTTGGTTATCAGTTGGGCTATTACTGGGGTATCGGAGACCTGGTTACGGGAGTCCTTCTTATGGTAATTGTTGCTTACGGCAGCTACTATACCGTAAACAAGGTGATTACCTTGGGAGAATTCCTGGCTTTTGCTTCCTATGCCGCCATGATCGGGTGGCCCCTTCGAAGTTTCGGAAGAATTTTATCGGAGCTCAGCAAGGCCAAAGTTTCATTAAAAAGAATCTGTGAAATTATAAAGGAGCCTGTCGAGGTGGACAGTCCCGGTTCGGTGACTCCGGATATATTCAAGGATATTGAGTTCAGGAATGTTTCGTTTAAATATGAAGGAGACAATTGGGTTTTGAAAAATGTCTCTTTTAAAATAAAGGCAGGATCCACCTTCGCCATATTAGGGGGTACGGGATCCGGCAAAACAACCCTCATGTATCTTTTGAACCGCCTCTATGATTTGCCTGATAACATGGGTACCATTACCATAGGGGGAGTAGATATTAAGAATATAAAAAGGAACCACCTGAGAAGAAATATAGGAATGGTCCTCCAGGAACCCTTTTTGTTCTCCCGCACCATTAAGGAAAATATAGCAATTGCAAATCCGGATACCCCCATGGACGAAATCAGGGAAGCTGCATCAACAGCTCGTGTTGATGATGCCATAGATGAATTTTCCAAGGGTTATGATACCCTTGTGGGAGAAAGAGGAGTAACCTTGTCCGGAGGGCAAAAACAACGGGTTGCAATAGCCCGGATGCTGTTACAAAAAACCCCGGTCATGGTATTCGATGATTCCCTGTCGGCGGTTGATGCCGATACGGATGCCAAAATCCGGTCTTCCCTCAAAAAACGAAAGGGCAGGGCAACCATTATAATAATATCCCACCGCATAACAACCTTGATGGAAGCCGATGAAATATTGGTTTTAGACAAGGGCCGGGTATCAGATATTGGAACCCACGAGGAATTAATAAAGAGGGATGGGATCTATAAAGACATATATAATGTTCAAATGAACCTGGCGGAGGATGTGGAATGAATTATTACGAAGAAGAAGGCTACAGCTCCTTTAATATAAGGCCCTGGTTAAAATTAAAAAGGTTTTTCAAGCCCTACACGGGAAAACTGATAGGCTTGACCATCATGATGTTTATTACTGCCCTCATGGATTTATCCATTCCCTTGTTTCAAAAATATGCGGTGGATAACTTTATTGCCAAATCTAGTCTGGAAGGCTTGAAAGTTTTCGTTGGTGCTTATGGGGCAGTTTTAATAACCATGGCCCTGGCCGTCACCATTTTTATAAGACTGGCCATAGTGGTTGAAATGCACATAGGAATGGATTTAAGGAAGGAAATATTTGAACATCTTCAGAACCTTTCCTTATCCTATTACAACACCACTCCCGTGGGCTACATATTGGCAAGAACCTTAAGCGATACCAATAAAATAGGAAGCATGATAGCATGGGGTTTGGTGGATGTTTTCTGGTCTCTAGCCTATGTGACGGGGGCCTTTGTTGCAATGTTAATGCTAAATGTAAGGCTTACCCTGATTGTGGGTTTGGTAGTACCCATAATGGCAGTTATAACGGTTTATTTTCAAAACAAGATTCTGCTTACCAGCAGGGAGATGAGAAAGGTTAACTCCAAAATGACCGGAGCCTTCAATGAAGGAATAACGGGGGCCAAAACTTCCAAGACCCTGGTGATAGAGGATAAAAACCTCTTGGAATTCAAGGATATCAGCAAAGCCCTGGAGGGGTCGGCCGTCAATCTGGCAAGGCTGAACGCCTTATATATTCCCATAATAGTATTTTTCGGCTCTGTTTTAACAGCCCTGGTTTTGGCAAGAGGGGGTATATTGGCTATGGATGGTATTATTCAGATAGGGACCCTATCGGCCTTTCTTTCTTATGCCGTGAACATATTTGAACCGGTGCAGCAGTTGGCCCGGACCTTTGCCGAAATCATATCCCTCCAGGCCAATATTGAAAGGGTAACAGATTTACTGGAGAAGGAGCCCTTGATAAAAGACAGGGAGGATGTAATAGAGGTTTATGGGGACAATATTAACCCCAAAAGAGAAAATTGGGAAGAAATCAAGGGAGAAATCGAGTTTAAAAATGTAACCTTCAAGTATCCCGACGGAGATGAAGAAGTTTTAAAAAACTTCAACCTCTATATACCCGCAGGCACCAATGTTGCCATTGTGGGGGAAACGGGAGCCGGCAAGAGCACCCTTGTAAACCTGGCATGCAGGTTTTACGAACCTACGGAAGGGCAAATCCTGATAGACGGCAAGGATTACAGGGAAAGGTCCCAGCTTTGGCTTCATTCCAATATAGGGTATGTTCTTCAAACCCCTCATTTGTTTTCCGGTACGATCAAAGACAATATAAGGTACGGTAATTTGGTTGCCTCGGATGAAGATATAATGGAAGCTGCAAGAATAGTTTCTCTCGATACCATAATCAATAAATTTGAAAAAGGTTACGACACCCATGTGGGCGAGGGGGGAGACAGGCTATCTACCGGGGAGAAACAGCTAATTTCAATAGCAAGGGCAATACTGGCCAATCCTAAAATATTTGTTCTGGATGAAGCCACATCTTCGGTGGACACCCATACGGAAAAACTCATTCAAAAAGGAATCGAGTACCTCCTGAAGGGGAGGACATCCTTTATTATAGCCCACAGGCTTTCTACAATTAAAAAGGCCGATATTATTTTGGTTGTTGATGACGGTAAAATAATTGAAAGAGGGACCCACAAGGAGCTTATAGCCAAGAAAGGCCATTACTACAATTTATATACTAAGCAATTTGAAGAAGAAAAAACCCTTGAAGTTCTTAAATAAGCTTTTTGGTAACATTTCTTTATATGACAAGTATTGTCCGCGAATAGCAGGTATATCCTCACTTTTATAGACAAATTATTACATTGACACATATTTTTAATTGTGTTATCATTTTAATGCTGTGCTACACGGGGAGGTAGCGGTGCCCTGTTACTTGCAATCCGCTAAAGCAAGGTGGAATTCCCTGCCCTAGGCTTACATTGTGAGGTTTGCCTTCGGCAAGTGGTGTTGATAACTCGGTCTTGCGCAACAAAAACCTATGAACCCTGTCAGGTCCGGAAGGAAGCAGCAGTAAGTAGACCCTTTTGTGTGACGCGAGGGTGCCGGGTTTGAGCTAACTGCCGGAGTAACGCTTGTTATGTATTGTCAAAGGAGGGTGCACAGCTTTTTTTTGCCTTTTTATCTGTCATCTAAACAAATTATTAATCTGTATCTTTTAAAGGGTACAGAATTGGGTATAATAAAATTATACTAGGGTCAAATTATTTATCTGGTGGTGATGGTAATGGATGACAAAAAAGTAAAAGATATGGTTTACACAGCCTTGTTTGCTGCCCTGGTCTGTGTTGCAACCTTTATTATAAAAGTGCCCCTGCCTGTATCGGGAGGGTACGTTCACATAGGAGACGGCTTTATATTTCTTGCGGTCATATTGATTGGCAAGAAGAAGGGTGCCTGGGCAGGAGCTATAGGGGCAGCCTTGGCAGATATAATCGGAGGTTACTCTGTTTATGCCCTGCCAACCTTTGTAATCAAGGGCCTTATGGCCTTAATCATGGGGACCATGATTGAAAAACTTTCTTCATCAATGAAATATAAATGGGTGATTGGAGCAATTGCCGGAAGCCTGTGGCAGGTACTGGCCTATTATCTTGTAGGCTCCCTGATGGTGGGGAACTTCTTTTCAACCATTATCGAAATACCCGGTAATGCCCTTCAGTCGGCTCTTGGTATTCTTGTGTCCGCAGCATTTTTGGCGGTTTTCAGACACACTCCGATTGGCAAAAACATGCTGCAATACAGGTAAATAAAACCCTTGATTTATGCTTAAAAAAAAAATAAAAATATCCGCTCACGGTTTCGGACACGAATAATTCTAAAGTTCATTCCGGCTAAAAATCCTACAGCTTGAAAACTCGCTTCGCTCAAACAGTTCAAGCTGTTTAACGGATTTTTAGCCTGCATTCGCTAAGAATTAATATCGTGTCCTGCAAATGTTCGCTTGATATTTTTATTATTTTTTATAGGTGTAGCCCGAAGAGTATCATTTTTTTGTGATGAGATACTTAGCTATTATCTAAGAATAGCATAAATGGTTAGCTGGCAAAATAAAAAGGCCCTTGGGCCTTTTTTATTATTCTCTTTATTCTTGTGTTTCCACGACTTCCGGATTGATGAATTCCGGAGGATACAAGGCTTTTGTTGTGTCCAAGGTATCAAGAAAACCTGAAACTTCCTTTCCCTGGACGGTAATCTTTATGCTGTCCACTCCCGGTATTGTGGTGAAAGTATATACTAAGGATTCCACCATCATGTATCTTAAATCATTTCTATCTTTGTAAACACTCAAAAACTCTTCGTTAAAATCAAGTATCAGGGTCCTTCTCTCCACCGATGCATTGTTTAAGGTTACATTTTTAGGTACCGGGCTGATCCCGTAGGGGAGGGCCCTATCCGAATATGCATCGAATATTTTTCGGGCCTTCATTTCTATGGTGTCATTTGCACTAATGCCTGTTTTCTCAGGATCCAACTGGTGCTCAAACAAATAGTATCTCTTGTCTGCCTTGTAAGCCATATATAATATGTGGTTATTTTCAATATTGGGCACAGGGCTCATATTTATGCCATGAAAGTATGTTTCCGGCCTGGTCCTGTCTACCGTAAAGCTTACGCTGTATATGGGCCAGTACCTGTCAACAGCAAAAATTGTTTTAACAAAGGAATTGTATGCAAGCAAGCCTTGGGTTTCTTCCCTGTTGTAGCCTTCATAAGAGCTTGGAATATCAATTACCACATTCCCGTTATTATATGTTGTGTTAGTAACATCCTTGATTACCGATCTGAGTCCAGGATTCAAGGGACCGTTTTGAAGCTGTTCTATAGCCATTCTTGTTATCGATTTATCTTCAACCACAAATCTTGTAACAGGAATCAAGAGGTTTGCATCTTCCGCAACGAAGTAAAGGGTGAGACCCTTGGTTCCCAGAGGGGTTGTGTTAAGGGCCGGATAATAGTTGCCGGCTGTATCATAGGTAACCGTTACGGACAAGGAAGAATTTTCTTCATTCCTTATTAAGTTCGAATTAAATACGAATTTATAAACCCCATCTTCAAGGTCCAGGTCCTTCTTAGATATATTCAAGGTAGTGACAATAGGATTATCTTCATTTACCGAAATGGTTGCATCGACTGAAGGAGAGACAGGCTCCAAATTTTTAATGTTGCTTTTTATCAATTCATTGTCCTTGTATATATCCACATTGAAAATACTGTCTGTAACAATCTTGATGACTTCAGGCTTGGAAGCCGTATGTTTGATTGTAATTGATTCGGGATTTAATACTTTGTCTTCTTCAACTTCCAACCTCAAGGTGCTTTCTTCCACCGGAGTTTCAATTTCAATTGTTCCGCTGTAGTCAATAGGTGACAGGTTAAACAAATATGTGGATGACAACAAGCCTATTAGTCCTACAATTAAAAGATTAAAAAAAGCTTTCATACAATTACCTCTTAATATGCTTATTTATAAGCTAAGTAATAGCAAGGACAAAATTTAACCGGTTAAGGACATTATACAATAAAACTCGGTAAAATCAAATGATTTAATAATAGCAGGCCCAAAAAAAAATCATATACTAAGATGAATGGAGTGATGAAGGTGGACAGAAGGAAATGCGACAGGGATATAATAAGCAGAATGTATGACATAATGGAGTTAATATATATTTTAAACAGGCTTTGCAGGGATGAAGAAAAGCATTCAGAACAATGCTTGTTGGACATGGTGGACAGGATTCAAAACGACAGATGCAGCTGCGATAAATATAAAAATAAGCTTGACTGCCGGTATGACTGCCCATATTGCAAGACCAAGGACAGCTTTATAGATAAAATAATTTTTTATCTAAAATCATTAAATGAAGGCTAAGAAAGTAACAAATAAGAGTCACAGGAATAATATATTATTAAAATTATTAGTAGGAGGTTTTTATGTTTAACAATATATTGGGAGACAGCGGTGACAGCTTGTTATTCTTCTTCTTGCTCTTGGTAGTTCTTGCATGTTTCTGCGGAGACGATGGTTTGGTAGGAGGAATCGGCGGCTTTGGCGACAACGACAGCCTCTTGTTCTTCTTCCTCTTGTTGGTAATACTGTTCTGCAGCTGTGACAGGGTAGGCGGAATAGGTGACCGCTGCTAATTGTGGTGCAGTACCACACCGGGTCCGCCAATTCGACAGTACATTAAAAAAGCTTCCTGCAAAGGAAGCTTTAGCATTTCCTTAAAACTATTGTTTACGGGTGCTTTTGGTAGTATAATAAGAAAAGATTTCAACGGGAGCTTGAAAACATGAATATAAAAATAAACAGAGAGTATACTCTTAAACTGCTTGAAGAAATAATAAATATACCCAGCCCTAGCGGATTCTGCGGCAATGTTATGACATACATAGAAAAAACTGCTGAAGAATTCGGTTATAAATTTGAAAAAAATAAAAAAGGGAACGGTATAATCGAAATAGAAGGACAGGACAAGGATTACTGTGTGGGCATTGCGGTACATGTGGACACCTTGGGTGCCATGGTCAGGTCAATTAATGCGGATGGGACTCTAAAGATAACTTCAATCGGGGGGAATCTTTATCCCAGCCTTGACGGGGAATACTGCAAGATTCACACAAGAGAGGGCAAAATCTATACGGGAACCATTCTGTCGATTTCACCATCCGCCCATGTTTACAAGGATGCCAAAGAAAAGGAAAGAATCGAAGAAAACATGATGGTCAGGCTGGATGAACTTGTAAAGACCAAAGAAGATGTACAAGCCCTGAATATCGGGCCGGGAGATTTTATTTCCGTCGAACCCAAATTTACCATAACACCTGCAGGATTCATCAAATCCAGGTATTTGGATGATAAGGCGGGAACTGCCTGTGCTTTGAGCCTGATGGAGCTATTCAGCAGGTTAAAGACAAAGCCCAGGAACAAGGTTAAAATAATTCTGTCCACATACGAAGAAACAGGTCACGGGTGTTCCAGCATTCCGGAGGATATTGACGAGCTGCTTGCCATTGATATGGGATGTGTGGGACTGGATTTGTCATGTACCGAACAGGACGTTTCCATATGCGCCAAGGACAGCTCAGGTCCCTACGACTATGATATCACTTCAAAATTGATAATGCTGGCAAAGGAAAACAATATAGGACATGCTGTTGACATATATCCTATGTATAACTCAGACGTGTCGGCATCATTAAAGGGAGGCAATGATATCAGGGGCGGCCTGATAGGTCCCGGGGTTCATGCTTCCCATGGCATGGAGAGGACCCATATAGACGGCATAGAAAATACCATTAAGCTGATTTATGTATATTTGACAGAATAATTCCAACCTAAGAAAGGAATCAATCATGGATAATTTTATATTTTCTTTAAATGTTGTTTTGCCCCTGGTGATCCTCATATTTTCAGGAATATTTCTTCGACAAATGAAAGTATTTGATGAGGATTTTATAAAAAAATTCAACAGCTTCATATTTAGGGTCCTGCTTCCCATCCTTCAATTCAATAATATTTACACCGGCAAGGTATGGGAAAGGATAAATTTATCCTATACCTTATTTGCCGTACTGCTGGTTTTGGGAACCATCGGCATTTTATTTATTATAGTACCCAAATATGAAAAAGACATAAAAAACAGGGGAGTTTTGATTCAAGGCTTGTACAGAAGCAATTTTGTAATATTAGGATTGCCCCTTTGCACGAACATTTTCGGTGAGGAAGGTGCAGCTGTTGCCACAAGCCTTATAGCAATAATAATTCCCCTATATAATTTTTCTGCCGTCATAATATTGGACCTGTTTACCGACAACAGGCATAACTACAGGGAGACTCTTGTCAGCATACTTTTGAATCCCTTGATAGTAGCGTCGTTTTTAGGATTCATAGCAATATTTTTCAATATAGAACTTCCTTCAGCCCTGGGCAAATCAATTGAAGATATTGCAAAAACAGCAACCCCTATGGCCTTGATAGCCCTTGGAGGAGAAATAAAAATCAACAATATATGGAAGAATATTAAGTACCTGGTCATGGTTTGTGCCGGAAAGTTGTTTATTATTCCTGCTCTTACAGTCTTGATTTCAGTAGCCTTCGGATACAGGGGAGCGGAATTGTGTGCTCTCTTTAGCATGATGGCACCTTCAACCTCCGTATCAAGCTATGCCATGGCCAAGCAGTATAATTGCAACTATGAATTGGCAGGCCAAATAGTATTCATTACAACCATAGTCAGTCCCTTCAGTATTTTTTTGTTTGTATTTACCTTAAAAAGCATTGGTTTATTTTGATATACCCGGACATATAGGGTAAAATCGTACTTGTAAAAAAATGTATACTTGCAAATTTGTTTGTTAAATGTAATTTATTGGAATAATAATAAAAATATTAGTGTTAATAATATACTTGTAGATGTCTAAACATCTTCAAATACATGTATATGAAGGGATGATGGAAATAAAAAGATTTAATTTCGGTAAAAAAGACGAGAAGTTGTTAAATTGGGAAGATAGTGTAAAGTTAGACAGTCAACAGAATTTAAAGGAGCAGATGAAGCAGATGAACAACGAGAATAACGGCAGAAACAAGAACGAAAACAACAAATTTGAAAACAAGAACCAGAACAAACTTGACAATCGAAACGAGAACAACAAGTTTGAAAATAAAAATGAAAACAAGCAAAATAACCTGAGCAACAAAAACAACGGCAAGAACAACAAGAACAAGAATAATCAAAACAATCAGAACAATTTTAAATAGTGAGTTATTTGAAAACGGTCATTCAAAATGGCCGTTTTCTTAGAATTCAACACATAAATATTATGGCGACAATATAGATGTTGACAGAGGCAATCAATGGTCTTATAATAATGACTGTTAAAAGGGATAGATATAAATTAATAAACTATAAAATACTAAGACAGATATTCTCTGTCTTTAATAATAAGAGAGTGGCCCCTTACCTTCAATCACAAATAATACACGGAGGAAGTTATGAAATTACAGGATGAACTCAGATATGTCGAATCTCACGAATGGGTGAGAGTTGAAGAGAACAAGGCATATGTCGGCATCACGGACTATGCGCAGGATAAGTTGGGAGATATTGTTTACGTGGAATTGCCTGAGGTGGGAACCATTGTTGAAGCAGGAGACCAGTTTGTAGTACTTGAATCGGTTAAGGCAGCATCGGATGTTTATGCTCCTGTGTCAGGAACGGTAATAGAAGTCAATGAAGAGCTGGTGGAAAATCCTACCCTGATTAATGAATCGGCATATGATGCCTGGATTGTAGCCATAGACATGAGTATGCCCACTGAAATAGACAACCTGTTGACGGCTGAAGAATACGAAGAGTTTTGTGAATAAAGTAGGGTAAATAGGAGAAAACGATGATATTAATAATAGATTTTGGTGCCCAGTACAGCCAGCTTATCGCAAGAAGGGTAAGAGAGGCTAAGGTTTATTGTGAAATAGTCCCCTATACATATACTCTTGAACAAATAAGGGAAAAGGCTCCCCAAGGAATAATTCTATCCGGAGGGCCGGCAAGTGTTTATGCTGAAAATGCGCCCAAAATAGACAGAGAAATATTTAATTTGGGAGTTCCTGTATTGGGCATATGTTACGGAGGCCAGTTCATAGCTCAGGAATTCGGAGGCAAGGTAAGAAAG
>Ga0255341_1003113_pt1 | contig 19209 bp, 17 predicted proteins | sample wastewater_treat_8_FD_192418 | JGI IMG/M metagenome (GOLD analysis project Ga0255341, IMG submission 192418) | Wastewater microbial communities from Lulu Island WWTP, Vancouver, Canada - plant12 | ecosystem: Engineered > WWTP > Wastewater > Unclassified | place: Canada: Vancouver, British...
GAACTGCTATGAGTAGATGGAATATCGCGAATATCAGGCAACACCTTTAAGCCTTCAAATTTAGGATTCAAATAGCAATATTTATCACCGTAACTACAATCGTTTAGCACGATAGCAATCGTCCAATCAGTAAAAATATCGGCAAATGTTTCAGAATATCCATTTTTTTCTAATGCATCATTGATACTTTTTATACCAACATTTTTAGAGAACAAAGAATCAATTAAAATCTCTACACCATAATGGTCAACCAAATAATGAGTAAACATATTTATTACACCATAGTCTTTTTCTCCACCATCCCACTCTGTAAGAGATGTGTTTGGATTTTTAAGAAAAGAATTCATTCTTCTTTCCAAGTTATCATTGTTATTCTCATAACCAAGAAATGTTGGAATATATTCAGCTCTAGCTTCGTTAAGCCAAACCTCTTCTACTACCTTATGCCTTCTTTCTTTTTGATTAAAAGTAATCAAGTGCATAAATTCGTGAGCTAAAAAGCCAGGAAGAAATGGGCTTTCAAGATATGAAGTTGAAATATATATCATATTTCTTTCATTAGACCTTGTATTTTGATAGACTGAATACTGATCCCCCGAATTAAAATACCCTCCAACACCTCTAGCCATATTATGAAAGATCACTGTGGTTCTGCCACTTTTATCTACCGTGTGGGCAGGTTCTTTTCCGAAAGTGCTAGTCATTTTAGGATAAATATGATTCTCAAATTCAACTCCTAGATCATATATAACAGAGCCTACTCTTTCTTGATTTTCTTGATCTAAACTTTCCCACCAATCTTGATCAATATAAAAAAGAAGTTCATTGCTGATTTTTACCAAAACCGCAGAAACTTCATTTTGATTTTTGGCCTCATAAGATGACTCAATATTAAAACTCTCTACATCTCCAACATCAAAAGCGCTACCACTTATTGGCAACAAAAAAAACAAGAGAACCAATAATTGCAATTTAACTTTTCGCATTATAGTTTAGTTTACATTTTTTTTGAAAGAAAATCAATGCCATAAAACTTCTTATACATATGATATATAACAATCCCCTCTCCCACTTTTCTCTGAATTGTTTTAAACCCAAACTTCTTGTAAAATCTTTCGTTTTTCTTACTAGCTGTGATTAAATAAATACCCATAGATCTTTTTTCGGCAACACTCAATACCTTAGATAATATCTTACTACCAATTCCCCTTCTTTGATAATTACTATCCACTGCCAAAACCTCTAATGTATAATATTCTTGATTAATTTGTTTATCAAGCCATCTAAGTCTTAATACTGATATAACTTTCAAAACACTTATCTTAGGAATAATCTTTATCACCTCTGGCAAAAACAATACTATTTTTTTAATAGATAAATGACGGCTATCCTTATACAAAACTGCCCCGCCAACTATTTTATTATTACTCTTCGCCAAAAAAACTTGACCACTTCTAAATCTTAATGTATTTCTTAATAAAAATGCTTTGAAAAGAAACATTCTAGATTCTTTGTCAGAATAATTAAAAATATATCTTGTTCCAGATTCTTTTTTAAAAGATTTAAATAAAACCTTAGAAAAACTTTTAATGTTTTTTCTTTTCGCTTTAACTATTTTAATGTCTTCCATTTTTTAAAAGCAAGGAATTAAATCCCTGCTTGCTGTCGTTAATAAGTACAAAATTTTCTTTTTTTCTTAAAGACCAAAACGCCTTTTTCTCCTATCATACTCATTTAGCGCTTCTAATAAGTCTTTGTTCGTAAATTCAGGCCAATATTTATTTGGAAAATATAACTCAGCATAAGCTGCTTGCCATAAAAAGAAATTAGATATTCTCTGCTCTTTACCAGTTCTGATGATAAAATCTAAATCAGGTATAGACAAGTTTTCTCGCATTACTTGTTCATTAATATCATCAACAGGTATATTCTTTTTAATAATATTTTTAATAGCTGAAACAATCTCTCCTCTTCCTCCATAACTAAGAGCAATGTTTAATGTCATTAATTTATTATCTTTTGTTTTCTCTTCAATTGTCTCTACTACTTTTCTTATTCTCTCAGATAGCCTTTCTCTCTCTCCAACAATTAAAACCCGAACATCTTTTAATAAATCATTTTTAGTTATTTCTTCTTTAAAAAACACCTCTATTAATTTCATTAAAAAATTAACCTCTTTTTCGCTTCTCTTCCAATTCTCCGTAGAAAAAACAAAGAGTGTTAAATTTTTTATCCCATTTTCTTTGGCAAAAGAAACTAGTTCCTTGGCTCTTTTAACACCCTCTAAATGACCCCGAGTAGCAGGTAAACCATTTTCTTCAGCCCATCTTCTATTTCCATCTAAGATTACACCGATATGATTAGGAATTTTCATTTTGTTCTATTAAATAATTTTCAAATTGAAGTGGAGTCTTTTGTTCTGATTTTCCGGTGATATAGCCAAAAGTAAAAGAAAGAGAGGATATGAGCATTACCCCTAAAAAAAGTAATATTTCCTTGTTATTATCTTTGACAAATTGAATAATTTTTGGTATCATAGCATTATTATAAGATAAAAAAGAAGAAATGGCAACAACCAAAGCGGCAGGAACAACTAGTCTGGGTAGAGATTCACGACCAAAATACTTGGGAGTAAAACTTTATGCCGGACAAAGAGCAAAGACTGGGTCAATCATTATTCGCCAAAGGGGAACAAAATTTATCCCTGGCAAAAATGTTGGCCGAGGTAACGACGACACATTATTTGCCCTAAAAAGCGGGATAGTGTCTTTTTCTACTACTAAAAAAACTTGTTTTAATGGTAGAAAAAAATTAGTCAAAGTTGTAAATGTAGAAACGAGCCAAAATTAATTGGCTCTTTTCTTACAAGCAAGAATAAAAGAATTGAACAAAGGATGAGGAACTAAAGGCGTAGACTTAAATTCAGGATGAAACTGAGTGCCCACGAAAAATGGGTGATTTTTTAATTCTATAATCTCAACTAAATCTCTTTCAGGGTTAATTCCGGCCATAACCAATCCTTTTGATTCTAACAATGTTCTATAATCATTATTAAGCTCATAGCGATGCCTATGTCTTTCGGATATCTCTTTTGTTTTATAAGCACTATAGCTAATAGTATAATCTTTTAGGATACAAGGATAGGCACCCAACCTCATAGTTGCTCCATATTTTTTATTATTAATCAAATCAACTTGATCTCCAATTAACGTTATTACTGGATTAGAACATTTAGGATCTATTTCTGAAGAGTTGGCATCTTTAATTCCACAAATATTTCTTGCAAATTCTATAACCGCCATTTGCATACCTAAACACAAACCCAAGAAAGGAATATTATTCTCTCTGCAAAACTTTATTACTTTTATCTTGCCTTCAATTCCTCGTGACCCAAAACCACCAGGGATAATAATACCATCATAATCTTTTAACTCTTTTACCTTACTAGGATTTTTTTCGTATTCTTCAGCAGAAAACCATTCAATTTCAGGTTTTAGTATATTATTCCAAGACGCATGCTTAATTGCCTCTATCACTGAAAGATAAGAATCAGTGAGAACAAAGTCTCCTGTTTGAAAATACTTCCCAACAATAGCAACTTTAACTGGTTTTTTAGAATTCTTCATTCTGCTCACCATACTCTCCCAATCTTTAAGATCTCTTTTCTTGGGCCTCATATTAAATTTATTCAATATTCTTGTACTCAAACCCTCTTTTTCAAAATTTAATGGTATCTCGTATAAAAACTCGGTGTCAGGTGAAGAAACAACATCTTTAGGATCAATATTACAAAAAACAGATATTTTTTTCTTACGTGGCTCATCTAAAGGAAACTCTGATCTTCCAATTATAATATCTGGCTGAATACCAGCTTCATTAAGAATTCTGACCGCATTCTGAGTTGGTTTAGTTTTCATTTCTCCAATAGACTTTGGAACTGGCAAATATGTTACCATTACAAAAAGAACCTTGTTTGGGTTTTTTAAACACATCATTCGAGCTGCTTCTAAGAATATTAAATTTTGATATTCCCCTACTGTTCCGCCAATTTCTACTAAAACAAAATCTGCCTTAGTTCTTCTACCAGCTCTTTTTATTCGAGCTATTACCTCGTTAGGAATATGAGGCACGACCTCTACACATTTACCACCATACTCTAAGTTTCTTTCTTTCTTAATTACTTCTAAATAAACACGACCAGTGGTCATATAATTGTCTTGAGTAAATTCTTCAGATAAAAACCTTTCGTAGTTACCAATATCTTGATCACACTCCAAAGCATCGTTAGTAACAAAAACTTCTCCATGTTCAATGGGATTCATCGTCCCTGCGTCAATATTAACATAAGGATCTATTTTAATTGCGGTAACCTTAAAACCCCTTCCTTGCAGTATCTTACCAATACTAGAAGTAGCAATACCTTTGCCCACGCCTGACATAACTCCACCTCCCACAAAAATTATTCTTGACATTAGAAATAAAAATAGCAGTAGGATTGTGAAGCCATCAATTATAGAAGACTCCAATCAGCCCTACTTCTCTTCCATTATTATAATCTTAACAATACTTTCTAAATTATGATCAAACTTCACTTTCACCGGAAATTCACCCAATTCTTTTATCGGCTCAGCTAAATCTATTTGATTCTTAGAAACATTAAACCCAGCTTCTTCTAACTTATCTTTTATCTTTTGAGCGCTAAGCGATTCAAATAATTGACCTTTTTCTCCGATCTTAACTTTGAAAAACAACTCTAACCCATCCATTTTGCTAACAACTGATTGAACCTCTTTTAGTTTGGTATCATCTACGCTCTTCTTAATTTCTATTTGAATATCTCTCCACTTTAAAGCTTCTTTAGTTGCTACCCTAACTAGATTTTTCGGTAAAAGAAAATTTCTAGCATAACCATTCTTTACATTTTTAACATCTAATCTCTTACCTAATTTTTCTACATCTTCTAAAAGTATCACTTTCATATTTTTATTATTTTAATTGTTAAACTATTCTATATCATTCCTTGAATAACTTCAAGTGCCTTTTTTAATTGAACATCGTTTCCAGCCTCATATTCTTCTAAATCAAACTCAACCCTAATATCAGGCTCAAGTCCTTTTTCAGAAACCAAATCACCATTAGGAGTGAGCCAATGAGCTACTGTAATTTTAATCGAAGAACCATCGCTTAAGTATTCAAGTTTCTGAATAGAACCTTTGCCATAAGAAGTCTCTCCTATTAATAAAATATCTCTATTATCTCTTAGCGCACCAGCAACAATTTCTGAAGCTGAAGCCGAACCTTGATCTATTAAAACAACTAATGGATATTCTAATAGCCTTCCAACTCCTTTAATTTTCTCTTCTCTTTGTTTATTATAAGAATCCTCTATTACAAAAACATTTCCTTTTTCTAAAAACCATCCAGCAATTTCTTGCGAAACATCAAGATAACCACCAGAATTACCTCTCATATCTAATATAATTGCTTCAGCAGGACTATTGATTACTTCTAGCGCAACATTTTTAAAATCACTATCGGCATTTTTATAAAAGTGATATAGACTTATATGCGCAATATTATCATCAATTAATTCCCATTCTACCGAGGCTACAGAAATAACATCTCTTGTAATTTTAAAATCTTTTGGCTCAGACCATCCCTCTCGTAAAATAGACAAAGTAACTTCGGTTCCTTTTGGACCCCTAATTAATGCCACTCCATCTTCTAAAGAAACATCTCTTGTATCAACATCATCAATTTTTAGCACTCTATCGCCACTTAAAATTCCAGCATTATAAGCTGGAGTTCCTTTTAGTGGGGATATAACTTGAAAGAAACCATCCCTTATTCCAATCTCCATACCAACTCCCTCAAACTTACCTTCGGTATCTTCTAAAAACATTTTAGTATCTTCTAAATTAAAAAAATTAGAATAAGGATCACCCAAAGAATTAACCATACCGTCTATGGCACCATGAATTATGGTGGCATGATTAATATCATTAGCTCCAATAAAATTGTTAATAATTAACTGATAAGCCTCATCAATTAATTTAAAATCAGTTTCATTGAGTCCAAAGATATAATTCTTTTTAGTATGATATCCCAGAGTAAAGCTAATAGATATAATAATTAACAATACTAAAAAATAAAATAATATCTTTTTTGTTTTCATAATATGTGCCCCGCGTAGGATTTGAACCTACAACCACCGGCTTAAAAGGCCGTTACTCTACCATTGAGTTAGCGGGGCATTAAAGACCCTCTTTTGACAATTCTTTCAACAAATCTCTTTGCCTACTACTTAACTTCTTTGGAACATCTATCACTATCTTCAAAAATAAATCACCAACACCTGTTCTGGAAAAATGTGGAATTCCTTTGCCCGACACTCTTAATATTTTTCCTGATGGTATTCCTGCTGGAATTTCTATTAAAAGCTTTTTACCCTGAATACTTTTTAATTCTATCTCGCCTCCCATTGCCGCCAAAGAAAAAGGAATTGATTTAACTGCATGAAGATTATCTCCCTTTCTCTCAAACACAGGATGTTCCTTAATAAACACCCTAACATATAAATTACCATTTCGTCCACCCCTCTTACCTGCATTACCCTTATTGGGAACCTTAAGCACTTGATCAACATCTACTCCTGCGGGGATAATAACATCTATTTCTTCTTCTTTTTTCACCCTTCCTTCTCCACCACAAACATTACAAACCTTACCAGGTTTTTGTCCTTCTCCCCAACATTCAGGACAAATTGTTTCTCTAGTATATGTCCCAAAAATGCTTCTTTTTATTTCCTGAACTCTTCCTGTTCCGCGACAAGCAGAACATTGATTTCTTAAAGTTCCTGGCTCAGCACCATCTCCATGACATCTGCTACAAGTAGCAAATTTTTTAATTCTAAACTTCTTCTCTTGATCCTGTAAAATATCTTCTAGAGACATTTCTATGCTCACCTCAATATCTTCCCCTCTATTTATGTCAACATTGCTTGCCCTACTAGAGCCCCGAAACATTTCTTCAAATATATCGCTAAAATCACTAAATTCAAACCCTCCCTCAAATCCAGTTTGATTAAAATTAAAACCTGAAGCATCTCCCTCAAAAGTTTTTCCAAACTGATCGTATTGTTGTCTTTTTTGATCATCGAAAAGTGTTTGATAGGCCTCATTTACTTCTTTAAACTTTGCCTCATCTCCTTCTTTTTTATCAGGATGATACTTATGAGCCAACTTACGATATGCTTTCTTTATTTCATCTTTAGAGGCACCACGAGAAACTCCTAAAATTTTATAATAATCTTTCATTATTCTTCTTTATACTTACCTTCTTCAGGCTGATTGTCTTTTTTTTCTTCTGTCTGACCATCTTTGCTTTCATACATTTTAGCTCCAATCTTTTGAATTAAATCAGAAAGCTCAGATGTTTTGCCCTTAATGCCCTCTATACTATCACCATCTTTAACTTTTTTCAACTCTTCAATTTTATCCTGAACTTCTTTCTTAGACGCTTCATCAATTTTATCACCAGCATCTTTTATTGTTTTTTCGGATAAATAAATTGTATTATCGGCTAAATTTCTTGCCTCAATAAGGTCTTGGTTTTTCTTATCTTCTTCAGCATGAGCTTCGGCATCTTTTTTCATTCTCTCAATCTCTTCTTTTGAAATATTGGTAGCGCTTTCTATCCTTATTGATTGAGATTTACCAGTTGCTTTATCTTTTGCCGAAACACTAAGTATTCCATTAGCATCAATATCAAAAGAAACTTCTATTTGAGGAATACCTCTTGGTGCAGGTGGAATACCATCTAGCATAAATCGGCCAAGAGTTTTGTTGTCTTTTGCCATAGGCCTCTCGCCTTGAATTACATGAATATCTACTGATGGCTGATTGTCTGAAGCAGTGGAGAAAACTTGAGTTTTAGATGTAGGAACAGTTGTATTTTTGGGAATTAAAATAGTATTAACTTCTCCGAAAGTTTCAATACCCAAAGAAAGAGGAGTAACATCAAGTAACAAAACATCTTTTACATCTCCTTGCAATATTCCCGATTCAATAGCAGCTCCAATTGCAACTACTTCGTCTGGATTAATTTCTTTATTAGGCTCTTTGCCAAATATTTTCTTAACTTCTGACTGAATTTTAGGCATCCTTGTCTGCCCGCCAACCAACACTACAGCATCTACTTCCTCTGGTTTAATTTTGGCTTCTTTCAAAACATCAATCACTATTTTAAAAGACCTATCAAGATAATCTTTAACCAGATTCTCTAGTGTAGCTCGAGTGAGTTTCAATAATAAGTGTTTTGGTCCTGTGGCATCTGATGTGATAAAAGGAATATTAATCTCTGTTTCAAGTGAAGTTGATAATTCTATTTTTGCCTTCTCGGCAGATTCTTTTAATCTCTGTAAGGCTAATTTATCTTGAGATAAATCTATTCCTTGATCTTTTTTAAATTCTTCAATAATCCAAGAAACAATTCTGTTATCAAAATCCTCTCCTCCAAGATGAGTATCTCCACCAGTAGCCTTTACTTCTACTGTGTCTTCTCCAATATCCAAAACTGAAACATCAAATGTTCCACCGCCAAAATCATATACAACAACTTGCTGGTCTTTCTTTTTAGTAAGACCATAAGCTAACGCTGCAGCAGTCGGCTCGTTAATAACTCTTCTAACATTTAATCCTGCAATTTCTCCAGCAATCTTCGTTTCTTTTCTTTGAGCATCGTCAAAATATGCTGGACAAGTAATAATAGCTTCTTTAATTTCTTCGCCCAACTTACTCTCAGCATCTTTCTTTAATTTTCTAATAATCATTGCTGATATTTCAGCTGGACGATACCATTTATCTCCCATTTTAACCTCAACACTTCCATCAGCAGCACTCCTAATTGCATAAGGAAGAATCTTTTTGCTCTCTTGAACTTCTTTGTCGGAATACTTCCTACCAATAAGACGTTTTACTGCGAATATTGTATTTTCAATATTTGTAATTTGCTGTCTTCTGGCAACAATTCCAACAATTCTTTCTCCATTTTTACTAAGAGCAACAACGGAGGGGGTTGTTCGAGAACCCTCAGAATTTTCTATTATCTTTGGCTCTCCTCCTTCCACAAATGCCACCGCTGAAAATGTTGTTCCTAAATCAATTCCAATTATTTTTCCCATATTTTTATAATTAGCGGCCCTTTTAGGTCACTAAACGATTATTTAATTACTTTTACTTTTGTTGGTCGAATAAGTTTACCTGATTTGATATAACCTTTTGAAACTTCTTCAACAACTACACCACTTTTTTCACCGTCCACCATTTCTACTGCCTCGTGAAAATTAGGATCAAAGTCTTTACCAACAGCACTAATAACTTCAACCCCAAACTTACTCAAAAACTCATCTAAACGACTTTTTATCTGCAACAAACCCTTTATATATTCATTTTTTTCTTCTTCTGGTATTTGATTCTCTGCCACCTCAAAATCATCAACAATATTTAATAATTCTAAAAGAAGAACTCTTTGACTATACTCAATTAAACTGTTAACTCTCTCCAGCTCATCTTTTTTATAATTCTCAAAATCAGCCTTACTCCGTTTCCACCCATTTAAATATTCTTCCTTCTTTTTTTCACACTCAACTAATTTATCTTTTTTATCCATAATTTTTATTATTTAATTCTTCTATAACCGATCTAATTAAAAATATGTTTTTATCATACGCCATTCTTTTTGGTCCAAGTATTGCAATTAAACCATCACCGGTTTCAACAAAACTACACCGAGAAATAATAATACTAAAATCATCAGACTTAGTGATTGGAATTTCTTTACCGATATAAGTATCAATTGAAGAATATTCCAGATCAAAAACATCAATATTATTTTCAAAATCATCAACCATTGATGCGAAATCTCTAACTTTTTTGGTTTCTGAAAAATCAGGGGCATTAAATGCTTCTTTCCAACCCTCTTTAATAAATAACCTATCATTTAATAAATAAGTAACAATTAAGGTAGACGATAGTGAAGCTAAAAGACGACTATACTCATGAATAAAAGATAAATCAAATAGCTTAAAACTAAAAACCCTCTCGTCTATCTTTTTTTTCTGATAATCTTTCTCCTCTAGAGAGTCCACAAAAAAACGATAGCCTTTATCAGTTGGAACTCTGCCAGATGAAGTATAAGGTTGCTCAATAAAACCCATATCAGTTAACTCTTGCATTTCTAATCTAATTGTAGCAGGAGAAAAATCAAAATGACACTTATTTTTAAGATACTCGGAACTAACTGGCTCAGCTAAATCAATATATGATTTAATCAAAGCTTTTAATATTATGTCTTGGCGTTGACTAATATTCATACACTAACAATTATAGCAAATTTAAATTAGCAGTCAAGACCCTTGAGTGCTAGATTTTAAATATGCCCTATTTTCAAACCTTACATCAATATATTCTAAGTCATCTTCAATTATTTCTTTTTCCAATATTATTCTTAACACCCTGGCTTGACTAGATAATAAGTTGTTAAATGTAAACTTAATATCCCAGTTATCAAATGTATGGGCTACTATTTCTGAACCATTAATTTCAAACCAATAAACACCCACATCTTTTATCTCTTGCCATAAATTATTTAACTCAGATAATTTTTCTGGATCTATTGCTGTATCCTCTAAATTAAAACTGCCATTACTTGATATTAAAACCATATTTTTTGGCTCAGTCTTTTTGAATAAAAATCCATCTTTATCTATAAGAAAACAGCTCTCTAAACTACTATCACACCAAGTAGCAATGGCATTTCTTTCCATAACATTGACTACTAAAGTTCCAGGAAAATCTCGACGAACATTAACTAAATAAACTTCAGGAAATTCATTTAAAATATTATCTTTAATGATTACTCTATTAACAAGAAAAATACTTTTGGCATTAATGCTATTATTGACCACATCTAAAATTCTTTTTTGATCCACCAATTCATTGCCCGAAATATTAATATTTTTAATCCAAAAGAATTCACAGAACACTGTTACATAAATTAAAACAAAAAACAAAACAACAAAAGCTAGCAACTTCCAAAAAAAAGACTTTTTATAAAAAGGGATTTTAGGTTTTCTACGATATGATTTCTTGTAACTCTTTTTCATAACTTTTCAAAAAAATATGTTAACCAATATCTTTTTGACAATGGCAAGTCTTTAGTATTTGGGTAGCTAATGGCTCTACCTCCAAAGCTTTTTTTAAAAAATGTTAGACCTGCCCATTTATGATTTGGATTATCGTCCGGCGCAATTGACCAAAAATCGTAGAGAAAAGCATTTCTTTTTTTTGCTTCTTTAATGGCAAACCATTGAACAATTTGAGGTACAGAAATAGTACTTGATAGAGCTTCTGATGCGCCATGATGATAAAAAGCCTTACCGCCAAACAAAACAACAAAAGCCCCAGCTACAAGTTTTTTCTTATAATAACCTAGAGATAAAAAAACATTATCATCAGAAGAAAAAACACTAAATTCTTTTTCTAAATATTCTTTTGAAAAGCTACTAAAACCATGCCTTTTTGATGTTCTTTTCATAAGACCATAAAAAGAGTTAATATCTTTAATGTCTCTAGATATTGAAACGTTAATATCACTATTTCTTTCAGCTTTTCTAATTCTTCTAGAATATTCTTTTCTCATGCCAGATAAAATATCCTCTTCACTATTAGAAATATCTAAGACCCAACTTCTTGTAGGAAAAACTTTTGATGGAGAATCAATAAAACCATCTAATTGATTATCAACTATTGGCGCTATTCTTATAAAAGAAACCTTTTCATTAACAGCAATACTTTTTATATCTGATAGTGTTTCTTCTAAAAATTTGCTGTCTTTAATTATTGGAAAATGATTTAGAAGTAAAAAACTTCCCTTTTTAGCATGAACTTTAGATGCTAAAAAAATAGACTTCAAATCTCCACCTTCAAACAAACCCTTCCGCCATATTTTATCACCTAGACTTTTTCTAAATTCACCCCAATCCCAAGAATTAACAAATGTTCTTTGCGGAAAACTTTTAACAAAATTATCCCAAATATTTTTGTCTTTTATTTCAATCATTCTTTGGCTTCATTAATGGAAAAATTTGACACTCCCTAATAGGCTTATCCATTAAGAAACTAAAAAGTCTCTCAGATAATCCAAAACCACATGTTGGTGGCATTCCATATTCTAGTGCTTCTACAAAGTCATGATCAAACATCTGAGCTTCAACATCTCCAGCATCTCTAAGGGCTTGTTGTTCTTTAAATCTTTCAGCTTGATCAATCGGATCATTAAGCTCACTATAACCATTACCAATTTCAGAACCAGCTAAAATTACTTGAAACCTAGCCGCTATTTCCGGATGACCCTCAATTCTTTTGGCTAAAGGCGAAATCTCTACTGGTTGATTAATTAAAAATCCAGGACCACCAATACTCTTGCGACAATATTTCCATAGAGAATCTATTGCCCTTGTTCTATTAAATCTTTTTTTATCATACTCAACCTCAAGCTTGTTAAGAGTTTTTTCTATTTCTCCCAAACTGGCTTCATTAATATTAAGACCCGTTTTACTGCTAATAATAGAACGATAATCGTATCTTTCCCATTTTTTTGACAAATCAACATCAAAACCTTTAATCTTAAATTTAAGAGTTCCAAATGTCTCTTGAGCGATATGACGATACATTTCTTCAACAAGTTTCATTCCTTTTTTATAGTCCGCATAAGCCCAATAAAATTCCATCTGAGTATAGTCTTGTAAATGTTCGTTACTCATACCTTCGTTTCTAAATTGCCTACCTATTTCAAATGTTTTTTCAAATCCAGCTATCATAAGTTTCTTTTGCCACAACTCCCCAGTTGATATTCTTAAATAGAGATCAATATCAAGTACTTTATGGTGAGTAATAAATGGCTCAGCATCAGCTCCTCCAGCAATTGTTTCAAGAACCGGAGTTTCTACTTCTATAAAATCCCTTTCTAAGAGAAAATTTCTTATGGAATTCCAAAAGATAGACCTCTTCTTAATCATACTCTTAACTTCTGGATTAAATATAATATCCAAGTACCTTTTTCTAAAACGCTCTTCTTCGTCTTTTAGTCCATGCCATTTTTCTGGTAAAGGTAATAATCCCTTGCTAATTATTTTGAAATCACTAATATTTATTGTTTTTTCTCCTCTTTGAGTAACAAAAAGAACCCCCTTAACTTGAATAAAGTCCCCAATATCAAATATTTCGTTGTAAAATTCATACCTGCTAGAACCAACACCATCCGCCCTTATTAAACCCTGGATTGAACCAGTTCCATCTTCAATATTTAAAAAAGATGCTTTACCGTGACTTCTTTGAGATCTTATCCTACCAACTAAATAAATCTCTTCTTCTTGTTTAGACAATTCAGAAAACTTATCTAAAACTTCAAAAATAGTATGAGTTCTTTTAACCTCCATTGGAAAAGGATTAATTCCCTGGATCTTAAGTTTGTTCAACTTCTTTATTCTATTGTCTCTAATTTCGTCTATCGTTGCCATTTATTTTATTTCTATTATTTTATACTCCACCACATCTCCATCAGGAGATTCAAATTTAAAAACATCACCCACCTTCTTACCAAAAAGAATTTTTCCAATTGGAGAATCAACTGATATTTTATTCTCTAACGGATCAGCTTCAATTGAACTTACAATTTCAAAGGTTTCTTTAGAACCACTACAATCAACTACTACCGTAGATCCAGCCGTAACATTATCTGACTTTTCTATAGAAAATGTAGAATGATTACGTATCATATTTTCTAACTCTTTTATTCTTCCTTCCAAAAAAGCTTGATCATCTTTCGCCTCATGATAAGCTGCATTTTCTTTTAAATCTCCAAAAGATATTGCCTCTTTTAATCTTAAAGCGAGCTCTCTTCTTTTAGGACCCTTCAAAAACTTAAGCTCACTCTTAAGTTTATCCATTGCTTCAATACTAATATTTTGTTTGTTTTCCATATTTAATGTATAGCACAATTTAGCGGTTTTCAAAATACCATTCTAATATCTCTTTAGCAACTGGCAAAGCTGCCGCTCGCACACCCTCTACTTCTTCAATCATAACAGTTAAAACTATTTCGGGGTCTTCATATGGTGCAAAAACTGTTACCCAGTTGTGATAATATCCTGCTTTTGGTATTTGAGCGGTTCCTGTTTTAGCAGCCACTGCAACTGGTAGACTATTTAGTGTTGTAGCTGAGCCTTCCGTCACCGCAAATCTCATCCCCTCTCTAACTATTTCTAAATTTTCTTTTTTTACAAAATCATGATTAAGCACCTCAACCTCTTTTTTCTCTATCACCTGACCATTATTATCTAAAACTTCTTTTAAAATCATTGGACGATAAAGAGTTCCTCTATTGGCGATAGCTGCAAAAGAATTTACAACTTCTATTGGTGTGGTAAACATATATCCTTGACCAATAGACATATTATAATTATCACCAACTGTCCAAGAGCTACCAATATTTTCTTTCTTCCAATCCGGATCAGGCAAAAAACCTTCTTTTTCTTGAGGAATATCTATACCTGTTTTAGAATTCCAACCAAACATCTCTAAATATTTTTTCATAATCACTGCTCCTAATCCTTTTTGCCCCCCATAACCACCCCCAACAGTATAGAAGTAAACATTACTAGAAACCGCAATAGCTCGTCTAAGATCTACCCAACCATGAGCTTGCCAATCTCTAAAAATTGAAGGTTGGCTAGGATTCCAAGGATTAGTAACAGATATTTGACCAGAAGAATAAAATTGCTTTTCAGGACTAACCAATTCTTCTTCTAAAACAGCTGTTCCAATAATCGGCTTTATTGTTGAGCCAGCCGGATATGTTCCAGATACTGCACGATTAAACAATGGATTTCTATTATCTTCAAATAATTCTGCTAATCCGCTAGAACTAATACCCCTGGCAAAAGCATTGCTATCAAATCCAGGATAACTAACCATGGCTAAAACACCACCATTCTTTGGATTTATTGCGATAGCAACGGCACCTTTAGAGTCTAAACTGTTAACCATATTTTCTAATGATTCGTATGATTTCTTCTGAAGACCAGCATCTATCCAAAGTACCAAACTATTTCCTGACTCGGCCATATATTCTACTTCTTCCGATTTTATTCTACCTACCGCATCTTTTTCAATTTTCAACTTACCAGGATTAATTCTTAAATAATCCTCATAAAACTTCTCCAATCCTGTTTTTCCGATATAATCTTTTAAAGAATAATCACTAGATAATTCTTCAGGAGATATTTTACCGGTATAGCCAATTAAATGAGAAAATGCTTCAGCATTATCGTACTCTCTAATCATTTTTTTTTCTATTTCAAAATTGTCTAAATTTTTAGTTTTGATTTCTAAAAATATTAAATCTTTTTGATTAATATCTTCTAGAATAACAATTTTCTCATTTTTAGAATTATTAATTTTTTCAACAATATCGTCATAATCTAAGTTTAAATTCTTAGATAGTTCGTTTATAAAATCAAATTCTTGATCGCTATCAGATTTAGTATAAACTAAAGAAAACTTAGGTCGATTAAAAACCAACTGGTTCATATTACGATCATATATTATCCCTCTAGAAGACTCAATATCTTTGTATGCAAATTTATTCTTCTGAGCCATCTCATAGTAATCTTCTCCATGAACAACTTGTAAAGAAAAAGATTTACAGCCAAGAATTAAAAAAGATGAAAAAAATAATAAAAACAAAAGATAAAAAGCCCTTGCAGAAAGAGATACATTCATCTTTAAATCAATCTCTCCCCTATCATAACTAATCTTGTCTAAAAAAATCTCTTGAGGTTGTATTTCTTTCTGGTCTTTTAAATTAACCCTTCGACCATTAAAATCTTTGGAAAACCGATACTTGAACATATTTGTTTAATAAAATCCTTAAAACTAAAGCTACTACAATAAATAAAAAGAAAAATATTCCTAATGGACCTGGAGATAAAATATCTATAATCAAACCTAAAAGTCCAGCCAAAATTATTCCTCCATCGGAATAAGTTAAAACATACATAGTAATTAAAAGTGGTAATATTAAAAATACAAAATCGGCTGTTATAATTGACAACAAAAAAAATAATATAAATAAGATTATTTCAACCATTAATTATAAAAACTTTTTTAATTCTTTTAATATCAAAAAATGGTCTAATTTCTAAAGTTTGAAAATGTTCAGTTTCGTCTTTTACTATTTCATTAACTAGTCCGATAAACAAACCACTAGGAAAAAGACCACCCAAAGAAGCAGTAATTACGGCGTCACCAATTTCAATTCCTTTATCTTTTTCAACTAAAGAAATATTTGTTCCGGTTAATAGGCCAAAAGCATCTCTTTTTAATATCTCTACATCGCAAGTAATATCTTCACTAGTAATTAATTTCACTCTAGAGAAATTATCAAAAACTTCATCTATAACACCAACCAAAACTTTGTATTCGGTTATAACGGGCATTCCTTTTAATAAGCCATCTTCCTTACCCTTATTAACAACAAAAGAATTACCTAAAATATCTTTACTAGAAATATTAGCCAACAATAAACTAAAATCTTTATCTAGACCTAAACCAAGAGCAGTTCTTAACATCTCGTTTTCCTCTTCTAAAACAAGCAATTCTATTATTTTAGATGTTAATCTTTCTTTTTGATTTAGCAGACTATCCCTCTCTTCTTTAATTGATTGATTCCAGGAAAAATTAACATCACTAAAATGTGATAATACTCCAAAAGATAAATTTGATAATTTATCAGAAAACAAAAAGAGGAATAAAGACAAAAATACAATTAAAATGCAAAACGCTATTAATTTGCTCTTTTTTTTATTCCTCTGAGGTGAAATCTTATACATAGACTAACTATACCCTATTTTTAATTTTTATACAAAAAATCGTATTCAATTCACGGGAACTACCTACTTTCGCGGAAAATCCACTATCATCGGCCTTGGTGCATTTCACTTCCGAGTTCGAAATGGAATCGGGTGGGACAACACCAGTATAGTTCCCTTGAACTAAATACGATTTAATTAAATTTTTGTGGCGATAAGAAACTAGCTAAAATTGCTTTGACCTATTAGTATTGCTTGGCTAAAGGCATTACTACCCTTACACCTGCAACCTATCAACCTCATCATCTCTGAGGGGTCTATGAGTTCTAATCTTGAAGTTGGCTTCGTGCTTAGATGCTTTCAGCGCTTATCCATTCCTAACATAGCTACCCAGCAATGCTCTTGACAGAACAACTGGCACACCAGAGGTTAGTTCACTCCGGTCCTCTCGTACTAGGAGTAAATCTTCTCAAAACTCAACGCCTGCGGTAGATAGAGACCAACCTGTCTCACGACGGTCTGAACCCAGCTCACGTACCACTTTAAATGGCGAACAGCCATACCCTTGGAAGCTGCTCCACCTCCAGGATGTGATGAGCCGACATCGAGGTGTCGAACAGGGCCGTTGATGTGAACTCGCGGGCCCTACCAACCTGTTATCCCCGGGGTAGCTTTTGTCTGATGATCTCCCGTGCTTCTAAAATCATACACGGTCGGTTCACTAAGTTCTGGTTTCCCAACTGCTCGACATATCCGTCTCGCAGTAAAGCCAGCTTATGCCTTTACACAATCACTCCGATTTCCATCCGGAGCTAGCTGACCTTATAAACTTCTCCGTTACTCTTTAGGAGAAAAGCACCCCACTTAAACTGACCGCCAGAAACTGTCCCCGCCATACCTCACTATATTCAAAAGATTAAATACAGTGAGGTATGGCCAGGTTAGAATTAAGATTTTAAAAGAGTGGTGTCTCATTGGCGACTCCATTTTTCCCGAAAGAAAAACTTCAAAGTCTACCACCTACGCTTCGCATCTAAAATCAAAAGTCAATATCTGACTACAGTGAAGCTCCCGGGGTCTTCTCGTCTAGCCGCAGGTAACCGGCATCTTTACCGGTATTGCATTTTCACCGAGCACTTCGTCGAGACAGCCTCCCAGTCGTTAAGCCTTTCGTGCGGGTCGGAACTTACCCGACAAGGGATTACGCTACTTTAACACGGTTATAGTTACCGCGGACGTTCACTGGCACTTCGAGCATTCAGCCTTCCCTCGTAAACGAAGAAAGACCGACGCTGTTAATGTTCCAGCACTGGTCAGGCCTCAGCCCCTATACATCCTCTTACGAGTTTAGCAGGGACCTGTGTTTTTGATAAACAGTCGCTAGGAGTACTTTCGCTGCGGGGGATACAATTGCTGTATCCCCAGGTCTTATCCCGAAGTTACGACCACTTTTTTGCCGAGTTCCTTGACGAAGTTTCACTCGTTCACCTTGGCACACTTACGCCCACCCACCTGCGTCGGTTTACGGTACGGTTTCCTTATAAATTAGCTCCAAAAAAGCTTTTCTGGGAAGATTGCTCACTCAAATCGATGGAACCGAAATCCCACCTTTTCACGCTTCTTGGATTGCTCCTTAAAGAATGAATGGAAATTCAATAATCCACTTAAATTACTAATCTTCGTTCCTATTTGGAAATTTATAAGAAAGGGCCGGAATATTAACCGGCTGTCCATCGGCCTCACCTTTCGGTTGCGCCTTAGGTCCGCCTAACCCTTGGCTGATCACCATTGCCAAGGAAACCTTGGGTTTACGGTGTTCCGGGCTCTCACCGGAATTGCGGTTACTCATGCCAACATTCTCTCTCCCTCACCCTCCAGCAAGCCTCACGACTCACCTTCAACGGAAGAGGGATGCTCCCCTACCACTATTACTTAAAAGTAATAATTCTTATCTTCGGTATCAAGCTTTAGCCCCGGAAATCTTCGGCACAAAACTTCTTAGTTAGTAAGCTGTTACGCACTTTTTAAAAGATAGCTGCTTCTAAGCTAACTTCCTAACTATCAAAGAAGCTTCACCTCCTTACTTGCACTTAGCTTGAATTTAGGGACCTTAGATGAAGATCTGGGCTGTTTCCCTTTTGACCATGGAGCTTAGCCCCCACGGTCTGACTGCCTTCTTACAATTATGGTATTCGAAGTTTGATTGGACAGTCTAGGTTTCCCTACGAAAATCCATTCAGTGCTCTACCCCCATAATATATGAAAACGCTAGCCTTAAA
>Ga0255341_1003114_pt1 | contig 19201 bp, 18 predicted proteins | sample wastewater_treat_8_FD_192418 | JGI IMG/M metagenome (GOLD analysis project Ga0255341, IMG submission 192418) | Wastewater microbial communities from Lulu Island WWTP, Vancouver, Canada - plant12 | ecosystem: Engineered > WWTP > Wastewater > Unclassified | place: Canada: Vancouver, British...
ATGAATTCCACAACGGAGCGTGTGGGATAGGCGATCTTCCGTCCGCAGCGAATGCGGCCCCTTATGCCCCTGCCCTGAGAATCAAGGTTCGCGCAATATTTCGCCGTGAGAAGCCCGCCAGTGAATCTGTCTATTTCCTCGCGGGCAACGTAGGGAGAAGGCCAGTTGTCGGCCAGGGCCTTCAATGATACTGAATTCTTCATATGTCCCTCCCGTTCTTGTAGGTTCCCTTGGGTTCCTACTACAACGTTACACGACATATGGCTCACGAAGGGAGGTCTTCGTGAATGTTTCTCTTCTTATACTCGGCCCTTATCCAAGTAATGATATTTGGAAGTGTACTTAGCTTGATTTCCTTAATTCCTTCGGCTTCCTTATATTGACACATGTTTCCAGTATAACTGTTATAAAAAACGTAATGGTCATGCTGGGTTAAGTAGGCTTTTCTGTGAATCTCTTCCTCATCAAAATCGGTCAGATTATTAATTGAGCAAGAATGTTTTGCCTTAAATCTACTGATGAACGCTTGCGCGCTCAACTCTATAGGCTCTCCCTTGCATACTTCACACAGATGAGGATATCTATAATGGTCTATGATTGCCTGCCTTATTCCCCAATTACCCTTTTTGTATCCGGACCGCCTGCCCAGCTCTTTTCTTCTCTCACTTTTCCGGTCCTGCTTTTTTCGCATAGTATCAAGGGCGTGCATCTTATAATCACTAATGACTCTCTCCATTTCCAGAAGCCTGGAGAATAAATATTCTTTCTCATTAGCGGGAAAATAGTATTTATAGGCGCTTAGTATGGAATATATGCTCGAAAGAGCTTGTGCGCCTTCATGGAAAGGATATCTGCACCTGTAATAGCTCTCTAATCCCTTCGCGCCTTCGGCATCATTGATCGAAGAAATTTCCTCCTTGTGTGCCGGGTAGATACTCATAAGACTTTTCTTTATCGAGTGAGCAAGGGTTCGCAGGTTGTAATCAATCTGCTTCTCTTCACTCACCCCCGCGGGTCCCAGGCCAAATGGAAGAGCGGCCGCTTTTTCTGTGGGGAGTATGTATAGTGCATCAATGCAGTCGCGCGTGTCATAAAAGATGTGCATCATTGTATCGGCATCAAGATCTTCAATTGATTCGATATCTTCATCAAACTCTCGCTCATATTTGAACTTCATATCACAGCCCCTATGCTGTCCCTCTAAAATCAGGGGAGAAGCCGGGCAGGGTCCCCGGTTTTCGGCCCGTCGGCCTATCTCCCCTCTGGCCCCTAGGCCAACTTCTGCCCCTTGCCTTCCTCTTGCTTCTCCTGTTCCTTGGCCTTCAGTGACTTCTCAAAGGTGTTGACTGCCGCCTGTAGGGTATTGGCCCCCAGGTGAGCATATCTTTCCGTCATGCTGATTACAGAATGCCCCAGGAGTTCCTTCACGACATACAGGTCCACGCCGCCCTCCACCAACCATGATGCATATGTGTGTCTGAGCGTATGGAACACTACCTTCTGCCTTGGGTCTGTTATACCCTTGTTGAGCCCCAAGGCATCCACCACGCGGTCAAAGGACCTCGATACCCGGTCAATCTTCTTTCCACCTTTTGCCTGGAAAACAAGCTCGTTATTATTCCCCCGCCTCATGCCTTCCAGAATGGCCCTTACCGCGTCTGTCATATAAGCGGCCCTGGTCCTGCCATTCTTTGAATTCCTAATTGTGAGAATGCCCCTCACCAAGTCGATATCGCTCCAGGCAAGGCTTGCAATCTCATTAAATCTCAAGCCGCAATGAAGAGAGAAAAGAGCCATGTCGTGCACAAGCTCACTCTTTTTCTTCAATGCCGGGAGAAGTAAATTGACTTCATCATGAGATAAGAACCTCATGCGCCTATTGTCGAATTTCGGCTTTTTCACTTCCGCTGTCGGTGCAGGCCCCTCATACATGCCAATGCCTCTGGCATGGTGGAACACCTGACGAACAACTGCAATCATGTATTGAATGGATCGGGGAGACTGCCCTTTGTCGTGCATCTTCTTCTTGATCTGTTCAATGTTGAATTGCCCGATCTGTTTCAATGGCAAGCTGCCGATAGTGGGATCTATCCACGCCTTGAATAGAGACTTTTCGCGCCTGATGGTGTGGGCTTTCTTTTCAATCTCTGCTTGTGGAAGGTATGTGTCATTGAAGTAATCCTTGAACGTAAGCTCGTCCTGTTCCTTCTGCTGGCGCTCTCTTTCTTCGACTTGCTTCTTTTCTTGTATTATCCGGTCTTCATCCCTTCTTCGGGTCGGCCCCTGCCCCGTCTTGGCATTCTTGATGTATTCCTCCAGTTTGGCTCTGGCCTTTGCCTCGGTCATTCCGTCGCTTTCCCATCCAAGGCCCTCTTCCATCCTGACGGGTTTATCGGTTACAGGGTCTTTCCTTTGGTATCGGATAGCGAAATATCGGTCATAGTATACCCCGTGCTTCCTGGTAGAGTGCTTCCGATATCTCACCCCCGGAAAGTTTGATTTGTACCACTTCATATATGTCCTCCCGTCTGTTTGTCCCCACTTTGTCCCCACTTTAAACTTGATTTAATGGGAAGTCAAGTGAAACTGTGGGAGCGTATCTTTTTGATTTGTCGTGCTATTTGTTTTTCAGAGTGGCTTGTGATGCTGGTTTGGTTAGGACTGAAAATCCTCGTGTCGGCGGTTCAACTCCGTCCCTCGGCACCAAGAATTCACATGGTTACGTTCTATTCCACCAAGACCTTATTTTCCGTGTAAGCGCATTGTAAGCAGTTGATAAAAAAAGATCGAGACGAATCCCCCCTCCTCTCAATCTCTCGGGACGGGCATCAACTTTCTTGGGGTCACCCCATTTTTCACAGCTTTTTTCAAAATGTTGCCTCTCATCGATTACGACAACCCTAAAATAAAAAGGTTCATCACACGGAAGCGTACTTTTGAGTTGAAAGGAGTGGACATACCTGCCTTTCTGAATCTGACCAAAGAAAACAGGAAGGGATCAGGGCATGTCCACGAGTATACTGTATCACGGGTTTGGGATTGTTGGGTATCAGTATGTTCATGCTGAATACTCTGGAGGCAAGATGGTTTTCAGGTTGAGTCAGGATCGGCAGAGGATGAGCTGTTCCCAGTGCGGGTCTCGTGAGGTGACGAAGAAAGGATCCTCTCGCAGGCGCTTTCGGTGCGTGCCGATAGGTCGCAAGCCCGTGTTGGTTGAGCTGCCAGTACAGCGTGTGGAATGTGGAGAATGCGGTGCGATCAGGCAGGTGAGCATCGGGTTTGCAGACGGGCGCAGGACATATACCAGGGCATTCGAGCGATATGTTTTGGAGCTTTGTCGACACATGACCATGCTCGATGTTGCGAGACACCTCGGGGTGAGCTGGGGATTGGTCAAGGATATCCAGAAACGTCACCTCCAGAGGAGATTTGTGAATCCTGATATCAGGAAGCTCGAGCTGATCGCCATAGACGAGATTTCGATCGGGAAACATCATAAGTATCTTACGGTGGTGCTGGATCTGAAGACAGGAGCGATTGTGCATGTGGGAGACGGCCGTGGGGCAGACGCTCTTGATCCTTTCTGGAAGAGGATTCAAAGGCAGAAGGTGAAGCTCAAGGCCATAGCGATAGACATGTCTCCTTCGTATATTGCGGCGGTGCTGAAGAATCATCCTGGTGCAGAGATTGTGTTTGATCATTTTCATGTCATCAAGATGTACAACGACAAGCTCTCGGAAATGAGGAGAGACTTGTATCATGAAGCAAAGGGACCTCTTGAGAAGAAGGTTCTCAAAGGAACCCGCTGGCTTCTGCTGAAGAATGCAGAACGTCTGGATTCCAGACCCAAAGACAAACAGCATCTTGAAGAAGTATTACAATAGACTCCCGTCAATACGATTAAAGTATTACTACCGTGCCAAGATCAAAAGTCTGGGATTTTCCTCAAAAAGTATACCTCTCATCCGGATATCACAAGTTCAAGTTATTAAAGATATTAAAGAAAGCATTGGTCCAAAATCCACATTTCTAAAGTTATCCAACTCCCATAACAAACGGGGCTTGTGCGAATTAACTCTTTTTATAGCATATTATCCAGCCTTAAAGCTGCAATCCTTCAAATGCAGACACTTTCTGGCATAGCCTTTTCATGGGCGACAGGCTCTACAGATGTTTAAACCAATACACCAGAGCGGAACAAACTCCGGACGGCCATGAGAGCTTTCCTTTATCTTCCGTGAGATTCTCCAGTAATATTTTCCTGATGAAAGGGTCGTGGGAGTCATCTCCATCGAGCCCGAGCTTGCACTTCGCTTCAGACACAGCCTCGTCCATGCTGTCATTGGTCCAAGGCTTCCATAGGCCGGTGTCTTCCATGAGCACGTTCGCGAAGATGCCCATCTGGAGGAGGATATTGTAGCCGATATGGAAATTGGGGCTGTCATGCGGCTGCCCCCAGACCTCCCGGACAATTTCAGCCATGACACCGTCAGGGGCAGTCGCACGCATGAGGAGCAGGCAGCAGCGTCTTGTGACCATATCCATTCGCTGCACAAAAGAGGGAAAGTCGGTGCTGCCGTACATGGCGTGCGAACACAAGCTGAAATCGTGGTCATCAACACCAGCCCCTGGCCACGAGTCCTGGACGATTTCCACATTGCTGATCCCAAGTGTATGGATGTTCTCCTCCATCACAGCTATCATGGCGGGCGAGGGTTCCAGCGCCGTTACCTTGACGGCATGCGGGGCAAGCATGCAGGCCCACGAGCCTGTCCCCGCCCCTATGTCGAGCACGCTGGAGCCCGGATGAGCCTTCAATAGATCCACCAGGAATCTCCGGGTGGAATCCGGCTTGCTCCACCGTCTTTTCACCCCCTCGTCAAATGATCGCGCCTTTTTTGCCCACGAGTCGCCATCCCCGCCTTCCTTTTTTTCATGGCCGCTGTCTGCACCTCGGCGAGCTGCTTCCAGAGTAGCGGCCAGTCCGGCATATGTTCCATCTTCAAAACTCCATCTCTCCCTGCTGCCCTATATCCATAAAAGAACCCGTGGCCGATGCTTATCCATTGCATAATGGAAAATATTCAAAGCTGGCTTTCCATGAAACCCGTCGGGACAGCGGACAGGCGTTATAAGCCGGCCTCATGCGCCATGGACCTGTTTCAGATACTGCATTATCCTGTATGCGGCATCCGCATCCCGCTCCAGATCGACAACATCCATCGCATGGTCTGGAGAGAAGCGGCTTGTGAACTCATCTATCAATTCCGAGCGCACCACCACCAGCATTTTCACCCGTGCCGCCACCAGCCTTTGGAAGAGGGCAAAGTGCGCCTGGCCCCTCATCTCGAACCTGCCGAACTCATCGAAGACAAACGGCAGGGAGCGGTCAAACTGCTCGAAGCACTCATCGATTCGCCGGAAGGTCTCGGGCCTGAAGGCAAAACGCCCAGTGGAAAGCCGCGTCCTTTTGGAGGTTGCCACTGCCATGAACAGCTCCTCTTGCCAGGGCAGGGTCAGGATCTTGATGCCAACAACAACACCGTGCTCGACGATTTTCAGGCTGAGGAAGCCCTGGACCGCCAGGCCGTTGTCCAGGATGATGCGCTGGAGGAACGTGGTCTTGCCGCAGCCGATGCTGCCGGTAAGGATCAGCATTTCATCGTGCTCCTTTATCGGTGCGCAGGCCTGCCATCGTCACGTTCCATCTCCTGCGCATCAGAGCCTGCCCCCCAGGGCCGTGAACGTATGCCCCCGATACTTGGCATAGAAGTCGTCCGCGATTCTCAGCATATCCACATCCGCGAAGCGTTCGGGATACATGGCCTTGGCTGCCCAGACGATACCCAGGACGCAATGCGGCGGAGGGAAGTCCCACCAGCCGACATTGGAGGGAAAGGTAAAAACGCGGCGTTTCTTCACTGCCGTAACGGTCTGAAACTGGGAGTTGCGGCACACCTCCTCAACCCCGAAGTTGCCCCAGGATGAACCGAGAAAGATGACATCCGGGTCCCAGAGAGCAACCTGTTCGGGCGAGACATCGGCCCAGAAGCCCTTGAGCCCGGCTGCCACATTCTCGCCTCCGGCCCGCCGGATGATCTCCGTCTGGAGCATTTCGCCCGTGGCCACGGTATGCACGCTCTTGGGACCGGCGAACATCACCTTGAGCCGCTTATCGGCCGGGATGTCTCCGGTGCGGTCTTCCGCCAGAGTCAACAGCCGCCGGCAGTCATCGAGGTACGCCTGGGCCCTGTCTTCACACCCCAGCACCCGGCCTATCAGCCTGACCGCCTCGAAGCTCTCGTCGATGTTCTCGCACTTGATGGCGAAAACCTCCAGCCCTGCACGCTCCATCTGCTCTTTGTCGGCCTTGTGAAACTCCGTATTGGCGAAGTATATCTGGGGCCGAAGGGCCAACAACGCCTCGTAGTTCAAGGTATTCTTCCCTTGCCGGAGATTCGGCTTGGCTGCCAGCTGGGGGTCCACGCGGGCCATTGCGTCGCCTTCCGGGCCGTAGTAGATGCCGCGGTCGACCAGCTTGTCCTGCTGCCCCAGCGCATAGACGATGCCGCCTTCGCCCGATACGCGGGTGATGTGGCGGGGGACGCGCACCATGCGCCCCTCTTGGTCCTGGAAAGTCACTGTCTCTTCCTCCTGCGGCCGGGTATTGTCGCAGCCGCCGAGGCCCATGATCACTGCGAAGAGAATGAGCGGCATGATGCGTTTCATCGGTGAATCACCCCCATGGTTCCCTGGTTATAGAGATTACGGGCAAAACATTCGATCGAGATCCCGGCCCCGAAGACCATGTGGGTGAGCATGCTGCGGTTGCCCACCGCGATGCTGCTCCCCTGAAAATCACGGCCCAGGGTATGTTCCGGGATGGTTTTGAAAAATCCTGAATAAGGATAGTCCGGGTTGGTGTCGTTCTCGTCATGGAAGCGGTATCCGGCCGGGTAGGCAAAAACCTGGTGGGCCCCGGTCGTGATGGTCAGGTACTGGGCCTCGCCGGGCTCGTAACAGTACCAGTCCACGTGGTTGCCGCAGGCATGGTGGGGCGTCGTGAAATCTCCTGCCCCGATGCCTTCGATGATGATCAGGGCAATGCGCGTATCTGCGAGGTTTTTCTCGATCAGACCCCTGATCCCGGTGATGTCTTCCGGACTGCCCAAGGGCGTGGCCACCGGGATGGCCGGGCCTGCGGACGGGATCATGTGCGCCCTGCGCAGCGGCGTGCCCGTGGTGCGGAAGGTCCAACCCTCGCGGGCGACCAGGAGATATTCCGGGATGCGCTCCAGGTCGGGCGCCGTCCCGGGAAACAGGCTGACCCATTCCTCTCTGCTCGCCACCCGCTCGATGTGCTCCAGTCCCCTGACGAAGTCGAGATCGCCGGATGTGGGCCGGTGCAGACCGGCGTAGCGAGCCGACCAGTGGCTCGCTATGGCCAGGCCGTCCAGGCGGCTCAGGTCGATCTCTCCGGCCAGCGGAGTCAAGCCTCCGGTGCCGACAATGACCGGCGTGTAGCCGCAATCTCGCACGAATCGCTCTGCCTCCTTGAAGACGCCCTCGATCATGGCGCGCCTCCTGGACTCGCTCAACGGCGTGTAGCGGCAGGCGATGTATTGATGCGCATAGCACAAACACGCCAACCGGGGCTGCCCCTGTTCGATCAGGTCCAGGGCCGTATCGCTGACCCATCGGTTGCCGGCTTCCTCGATATCGCCGGGATAGGGATGCCGCGCCAGGACGCCCCGCACCATCAGTGTTTCAGGGGCTTGATCCTCAACCTTTGCTCCAGTGCGCAGGTCGAACAGCCTTTGATACTCGCGGGCATCGATGATAGCTAGGCTCATCGGGCCACCTCCTTGTGAAAACGCTCCACCAGCGTGCCGTGCATGCGGATGGCATATCCGCACCCCGGGCATCTGTTGTCGATGCAGTGAAATCTGTCCAGCTTATCCCCGCCGCACCCCAGGCTGATCCGTTCGATCACGACGCGGCCGCACGCCGGACACGCGCTGTTGACCCACTCGGAGCCGACGAAATTATGGAAATACACATAGTCCAGCCGGCTGCGCGCATCGTTCAAGGCCTGATTGACGGCCTCGATATTGGGATAGGCGCTGTCCTTCATCTCGTGCTCGGGCAGCAGCCGGAAGGCGTGCCAGGGGATCTCTCGGTCGATGCCGGCCAGGAAATCGGCTATAAGAGGAATATCGGCCTCGTTGACGCCCTGGACGATGGGGGTCGTCACCTCCACGTGCCGGGCAGCGGCCAGCGCACGGATATTGCGCAGGATCGGCTCCACGTCCGCAACGCCGATATACTCCCTGTGGAATTCCTTGGTGAAGCCTTTCAGCCCGATGTTGATGAAGGAAAATATCTCCGCGAGCATGTGCGTGGACTCGGCGGTTGTATAGGCGTTGGTCAGGCACCCCATCGCAAGACCCGCCTCGTCGGCATGGACCTTCAGCTCTTGCAGAGTCGGCAGGGATACGGCGGGCTCGTTTACGTTGAAGACGATCGCAAAGCATTCGAGCTTGAGCGCCATGCGCACGAGCTCGGCCGGGGTCAACTCGTACATGCCCGCTGTCTGCTCGGCCGGGTCTCGCAGCGCGATATAGCCGTTGGAGCAGTAGCGGCAGGAGAAGTTGCAGCCGAAGGTGCCGAGGGTCATCACGCGGCTTCCGGGATAAACGTGGTAGAACGGCAGGGATTCCATCCGGGACATCGCATAGGTGCTCCACCGGTTCGGGAAGCGCTCCCTGATCTCTCCATGAACGACATGATACATCCGGCAGACGCCAAACTTGCTCTCGTCTATCTCGCAACGCCATTCGCAATAGCCGCACCTCACCTGTCAACCTCCGTATCGTTTTAACTTTATCTTGCCCTCGCATGGTGTTTTCAGGCTGCGGGGGGTCACCACCGGCAGGCCCGTGACCGTGGTATCGGTCCTGATATTCTCGCCCAGGACGTCCCGCAGGATCCGCTCCTGCATGATCTCGCCCGTGGCGCCATGGGCCACGATGCGGCCGTCCTTGACCATGACCACGTGATCGCAGTACGCCAGGGTGAGATTGGGATCGTGCAGGCTTATGAGCGCCGTGGCCCCGCGTTTTTTGACCACGCCGCGCATGAGCTCCATCATCATGTGCTGGTTGGAAAAATCCAGATGGGCATTGGGCTCGTCCAGAAGCATGATGGGGGTGTTCTGAAACAGGGCCCGTGCGAGCATCACCAGCTGGCGCTCGCCGCCCGAGAGCTGATTGAAGCACCGATGAGCCAGGTGCGCAACGCCCACCTCCTCCAGCACCTCGCCGGCCTTGAGCTGTTCTTTGCGTCCGGGTGCGGACCAGGCCTTGATGCGGGCGGCGCCGCCCATCAGGATCATTTCAAGGCAGGTAAAAGGCAGGGCCGACTGCGAGTTTTGCGGCACCAGGCTGATCAGCCGGGCGATCTCCCGGCGCGGCAGGCGCGTGACCATCTGCCCCATAGCCGTGACCCTGCCCTGCCTTGGCTTCAGGATCGCATTGACGCAGCGCAAAAGCGTGGTCTTGCCCGAGCCGTTCCTGCCCATGAGGGCGCATATGCACCCCTGTGCCACGCTCAGGTTGATTTCGTGCAGCACCACCTCGTTGCCGTATCCGGCGCTCAAATCTTCAATTGCCAAGCTCATTGCGTGCTCCTGCATATCTGCGGCTCAAAACCAGGTAGCCCAGGAAGGGGGCCCCGATGATGGACGTCACGATGCTGATGGGGATTTCCGATGCGAGGACGCTCCGGGCCAGCGTATCCATGAGCATCATGAAGGTTCCTCCCAGGAAGGCCGTGGCCGGGATCAGCTTTTTATGGTCGGTCCCAACAAGGAAGCGCGCGATATGCGGCATGATCAGGCCTATCCAGGCAATCGCGCCCGTCGTGGATACCGATGCCGCCACGATCAGCGTGCTGATGGTGACATAGAAGATCCGCCAGGCCAGGACATTGATGCCTAAGGACATGGCCTCCTCTTCGTTCTGGGTCATGATGTTGAGCCGCCAGCTGAACACGCCCAGCAGGAGCGAGCCCGTCACGATCAGCGGCAGGGTGCCGGCGATCTTTGCCCACGAGGACGTGTGGAAGCTGCCCATGATCCAAAAGACGATCTGGGCCAGCTGATCATACGGGTCGGCAACGTACATAAGGATCGACAGACCGGCCTGGAAAAAGGCTGAAACCACGATGCCCGAGATCACCAGGACAGCGGCCGAGCGGTCCCAGCTGCTCAATGCCATGAAATAGGCCAGGGAAACGGCCGCTATTCCGAAGATGAAAGCACTGCCCTGCACGGCCAGGGTCACGTTCGTAAGGAACAGGATGGCCAGGGCGGCCCCGAAGCACGATCCGGCCGTCACCCCCAGGATGTCGGGCGCGGCCAGGGGGTTTCGGAACAGGGCCTGAAACACGGCCCCGGCAATGGATATCCCGCACCCGACCACAAAGCTCATGATGATGCGCGGGGCCCGGATGTTCCAGAAAATCAGCAGGGCCTCCCGGTCGGGTGCTCCGAGCACTCCATCCAGGCCCAGGCCGGATAGAAAAATCCTGGCGACCCCGCCGAGGCTGATGGGGTAGCGCCCCGCGCACAAAGCCATGCACAGGCTTGCCAGGAAAAAAAGCGCCAGAAGGACGATTTGCCATTTCTTCACTGCAGTCACCTGCGGCTTCTTGTGCGATCACAAAAAAAGCAATCATGCCCGTACAGACCATCGGGATGGATGGGCTCGATGCGCCGCACCACTGCCACGCTCATCAGGGATGCCGGAGAAATGTAACACTTTGATGACATTACTGGTCCCTTCGTTGTTGTTAATTATATTAGAACTAGCATAATAAAAACCTCTGTACAAGACTCACGGGCGATCATCATGGCCGCAGGTGCCCTGGGTGTGAGCGCGGCCAATGAACCAGTCACCAGCCCCGGTTCGGTACGTTTTCCCCTGGCGTGGCAGGCGCTCTTCATGGAAGCATCGATTCCACCTGCCGGTCAGCTGGAATTGAGTAGGTGAAGGAGTCGAGAACCTGCCAGGCATCGGCCGCCGGGGTCTCGGGTTTGATTAGGGCCTTCCAGCTGATGGTCACCTTCGACCCTTCCACGGCGGCGAGGATGTATCCGTGGTGATCGTTGTTGTGATATTGCACCTTCATCCGCTTTCCCTCCCGGTATGTGCCTGACCATCTCCTCAGGAAGCCGCCGCCAGTTCCAGCGATTATCTGCCGTATCTCCCTGCCTGTATTGTCCAGGACCAGGGCGTGATTGTAGAAATGGTCATGGCCGCAGAAGTAGACCCGCGCCCCGGCATTCCCGATGCTGTCCCAGAAGAGATCCCGGTCTCTTGGATAAAAGGAGAGGTTGTCTCTGTGATTTGCCTCGAAGGCAGGCTCGTGGCCGAAGACAAACACATGCAAGCCCCTGCTTCCTTCCAGCTGCAGGTCGAGCCATTCCTGGTTGACCCTGTGCTGACCATTGGTGAATTGATCCAGGCCAACGACAAAGGCATTCTTGTGGGTGAAGCTGAACGTGAGCCCTTCTTCCCCAGCGGGTCCGTTCTTCGGGATGTAGGCTTCCGGAAAGGCATCCCTGAATGCTTTCTTCAACACCACGGGCGTATCCGGCTGCGGCTCGAGGTGAGTGGGCAGGGGTGGCAGAGCCAGCCGCTCCGGGCCGCTGTCGTGATTGCCTCTGACCGGGTACACCCGTATCCCGGCACGATAAACGGGGCCTATGGCCGCCTTCCAGCCGGCATACTGGGCGGCGTAATCAACGCCTTTGTTTCTGAACCATCCGTTCACCAGGTCACCGGCAACGAGCACGAAGTCGGGATTCTCACGGACGATGTCATCGGCAATCGCCCGCACAACAGCGTCATTGATGCAGGACGTACCGGTCTTGTCCCTGTTGTTGCCCTGGGTATCGCTGATGACAGCGAATTTCCAGGAAGCCAAGGAGGCCTGGGGTTCAACCGCCGGGTCCAACCCCGGCATGCAGGAAGATGAAAGCGCCAGGAGCAGGAGCACACAGGCAAAGATCCTTTTGCTCCGGGGAATAATCATCAACGCTGCCCTTGAATTGTCCTTTTCAGTGACGGGGATCATGTCAGTACCCTTATCCTTCCTCATCTTTCATTTTTCATATAACGCTTTATATTTACTGCACCCGGTGCTACGCTGCCGGGCTTTCTATCTCCCGACTTCACAACACTCCCGAACAATGGTAATCATGAAATCATGGGGCGTTGACCCTTTGACAGATCTTTTTATGAACGGAGCTGCCATGCAAGTATATCTGAAAATAAACGTGCTGGATGACCAGGGAAAAAATTTCATGGGAAAAGGGGGCGGACAGCTGCTCCAGGGAATAAAGCGCCTGGGATCCATAAATAAGGCTGCAAAAGAAATGCACCTCTCCTATATCAAGGCCTTGAAGATCATCAGGAAGATGGAAGTCAGCCTCGGACACAAAATACTGGAAACCACCACCGGCGGCAAGGATCACGGCGGGGCAGAGCTTACGCCTTTGGCCAGCGAGATTCTCGATCTTTTCATGGATTATGATGCAAAGGTAACAGCCTTTGCCCGGGAGCAGTTCAGCAAGGTGAACGAGCGCATGGATGCACTCGTGAAAAAGTACGGGAACGCGTCCGGTTAACCCCGGTGTTTCTGCTTGTTTTTCCCTTCGCTTCACCTGCTCTTAACCCACGTACCTTTTTCAAACCATCCAGGTGATGCCCCAGTCGGGAGCATCCTGGAGTGCAAATAGCTAACCCCCAAGGAAAAAAGGTTTAAAAGATTGACCACCGTTATGTTCTGCTGTATATAACGCAAAATAGCGTTATATGCAAGAGCATATAACGCTAACAACATGCTTGGAGGTATTATTTCATGAAGAAGAGAATGGGCGTGCTTTTTGGGTTGATGCTTGCGCTTGCTCTGAGCGCTTGTAGTAGTGGAAGCAGCAGCAGCAGCGGACCCGTGGTGGAAGATCTTCCTTCCAATATTGATCCCGCACCTCTTTACTTGTATTATACCCTGCCGGATCAATACAACTACCTGGCGGACAATCCGGGCAAAACCGTTGCGGATGAGCCAGCGGACCTGTTTTCCGATTATACCTTGACGCCGGATATTGATTACGGAGGCGGCGATACCGTCGAGGGTTACGCATTGAATCAGTTTATCGACAAGGCTGGCGTAAATGCAGAGACACCGGATCCGGACGGTATGTTGGGAGATAACGATGCCAGAGAACTGTATACTTACGTAATCCGTTCCAACCAGGACGGGTTCAGCAACCGGACGAAATTCTACGATAATGGAGCGGGGACGGAATTTTACAACCCCGATCTCAGGTGGGATCAGTTCAACCAGGGCTATCTGCTGGACCTGAATTATACCGGAAAGTTATTTTTCCCTCAGACGCTTCTTGATCCCGCTGACGGCGGTTTCGCGAAGATGTACAATACGAAATACGCCTATGATGTGTACATGTTCCGCAGGATCGATGTGAAAAGGCCCGATGCAGCCGGGTCCATCGCAACGTTTGAAGTGGGCGCAACGACCGGCAGCTATGTGGACGACACGAATTATCAGGACAGCACCGGCTTGTCCACCACGAAGTTCGCAGTCGGGACGATGGACATCGAAGGCACCTCGGATGTAAAGGTCATTGAACTGACTCAGTTCCTCACGGATTATGTGACCGATGCGCCGGAAGATTATACGTATAAGATAGTCGGGCTGGGAGGCGCCTCCGAAGAAGGATGGACATACGCCGACATGCAGCGGGCCTTTTATCTGCCCGATTATGACGTCATCTTCCAGGTTGACGAGAGCGATAGCGTGGTCAGCGATACAAAGTTATATTTCCCTGTCAGGATAGAGCTCATCAGCGACGCTCCCGTCGAATATGACTATTCCGCAAAGAACCCCCCGGCGTATGCGAAGGCATATAATGAAGTAGAACCAGAACCATGAACAGCATCTAATTTGCCGGGTCGATATCATGCCGACTGGACAGCAGGGAGCGCCGGTAAAGCCGCCGGCATTCCCTGCCTTTAAAAAAACAACCGGATAAAGGGCCGCAGCAATGAGATTGGCAAGTCTGATAACTCTTCTCCTTCTATATGCCGTTCCATCAATGGCACAGGCAACACAAGGATCGGACAACGCAAGCGAGGTGCAGTCGCAGACCTGGTCTTCGCTCGAGCAGGCCGAGCCGGATCATGAAGCAGGAAGCCAGAGGGAATACCGGCTCGAAGGGATCGTCGTCAAGGAACGCCGTCTTAAAGAGGTCGAAAAGCCCCTGATCGTGAAGGGTGGGACGACAACCGAGGTTACCGAAAAGGACATAGAAGAGCGAAGCGACAAGGTGCTCAAAGACGTCCTGTACCAGGTGCCGGGCATTCAGGTGGTAACGCAGAGAAAGGGCAACACCCAGTTTTACATGCGTGGATACGACATGTCAAAGGTGGCCATATTGGTTGACGACATCCCCTTGATCGACTCTTTCACCGGCACCATGGACATCGACAACATCGGACTGATGGACATAGAAGAGATCGTGGTGAGCCGCGGCGCCACGTCTGCCCTGTACGGCGCGCGGGGAGGCGTCGGCTCGATCAATCTCATTCGGAAAAAGCCCACCAGGATGTACACCGATGTCTCGGCCGAATACGGGGAGCACGGCAACTTCGTGACGAGCCTTTCCCACGGCGCCCCCATAGGAAATTTTTATTATCAGTTTTCCGCCCTGTACGACAAGTCTGACGGGTACGAGGTGTCGGACAGGCTCGACCGCAGGGAACGCGAGAAATGGCTCCGGAGGCTCTCACGGTATGATCTGTACGGATTCACGCTGAACGACATCTACGTGCATCCGGGCAGCTCTGCAGCCGTTTACTATCTCGACGATACGGGCATATGGGATCACATAGAGCACGAAAAATACAAGCTGAACGGCAAGATTGGAAGTCATGTCACGCCCGCTCTGGATGCGGGGCTGTCATTTTTCTACAACCAGACGGATAAGGAAACCAGCTCGTATTTTACCGACATGAGGAGCATGTACACGTACAACAGCTACACGGGAGATAAAGACTGGATGCTGCCGGACACCACCTATATCCTGCGCAACAGGTCAAGCCGCTGGCCCGAGTATAATGATTACGCCGTATCACCCTATGTGATTTATGAAAAAGGCAACCTTGGAGTGAAAGCCAACGCCTATTACTATGAGAATGCCAACAAGTTCATGGCGTATGCTGATCCGCTGGAAAAGGTTCTGGCATTCAACAGGGATTTCTTTTCCATGACCTGGTCCATATGGACCAGCAGAACCTACGGGTTCAACGTGTATCCTTCCTATCAACTCGCGCCATGGAACAGACTGAACTTCGCCCTGTCGTATTATCTGAACAATCATACCGAGGAGGAGCAGGCGTACAACGAAGCTTCAACCAAGACGATCAGATATTACGGTGCCGGCAAATTCAAGACGCTGGAAATCGAGGCCGCTTACCTTAGCTTCGCCGTGGAAGACGAAATGCGGCTTGGGGAAGACATAGAGCTGACGCTCGGCATCTCTTACGATGCGCAGGACCTTATGAAATATCAGAGAAAACTGGGAGTCGACGGAAGCACCGAGATGGTGGATCGATACCGGCCCGAGGACGATCCCATGCTCTGGGGAACGTACGATTCCGTCAATCCCGTCGCAGACATTATCTATGAGCCGATAAAGGACTTTTTGAAGCTCAAGGCCGCTGCATCCCGGAAGACGTCTTTCCCCACCCTTCAGATCTATTCCCAGACAGAATCCCCCTATCGGGCATCGGCTGACCCGGAAAGCAGGAACGTGAAGATCAAGCCCGAGAAAATGCTCAACGCCAACCTCGGGTTCGAACTCTCGTTCTTTGACGGGCAACTGATGTGGGGCGCGGATTATTTCTACAGCAAGTATGACGATAAACTCACCAGAGTATATGTGACGAAGATCGACGATTATATCTACAGAAACATAGATTCCGCCGTTATCCACGGCGCAGAGACAACGTTGAACATGAGCCTCATGGATGTCTTCGATGTGGCGGACATCAGCTTCTCGTCTACCTATACCTATATCTATTCGAGAAACCAGGCCGACATCGACGATTCCTTCGTGAACAAAGGCGATCAATTCGAGCATCTCCCTGAACACAAGCTCACCTTTGATTTCAGGACCCACTTCAGAACGGGCACCAGCCTGATCATATTCGGAAACCTCGAGCTGAATCAGATACAGTACGCAATGGCATCCCGCCCAAGCACCACTGCGGATTTCTCGACATCGTATTTCTATGCACAGCAACTCCACAACCCCTTTAAAATCGACGTAAAGCTGTCACAGAAGATATATAAGCACTTCGAGGCATACATCATGTGCAGAAACATACTGAACGATTACGACGCCGACCCGTTCAACCCCGGCTCGGGCAGAACGTGGTATACAGGCCTCAAGGCAAGCTTTTGAAAGGAAGGACGGCAGAATGGAATGGCTGAGGGTCTTCATCGATTACGGCATCATAGGATTTCTCATCGTTCTGAGCATTGTGGCCGTGGGAATCGCCATCGAACGGTTTTATCTCTTTAAAAACATAAAACTCGATACATTCCCGGATAAAAAGAGCCTCGAGATGGAGATCACGAAAAAAATGTATCTCATCGCCACGATCGGCAGCAATGCCCCCTACATCGGCCTGCTGGGCACGGTTCTTGGCATCATGCTCACCTTTTACATGATCGGGAAGGAAGGATTCATGGACACGGGCAGGATCATGGTCGGTCTGGCCCTGGCCTTGAAGGCCACAGCCATCGGGCTTCTGGTCGCCATTCCTTCCGTCTCTCTCTACAATGTGCTGCTGCGGAAAGTGAAGGTCCTGCTCATGACCTGGGAGATAAACCATGACAGAAAAGGAATTTGATTATATCAACGTCATTCCCCTGGTCGATGTCATGCTGGTGCTCCTGACGATCGTTCTGACCACCTCTTCCTTCATCGCCACGGGAATGATTCCCCTCGATCTGCCGAAAGCCCGGAGCAGCGCGGGTGAAATCCTGAGAAGCCAGACCATCGAAATCGACCGGGCCGGAAACATATATTTGAATTCAATACCCGAATCGCTGGATTCACTGCAAACCGCGCTGGAGACCATGAACAAGAACGCCCCTGTTTTGATCAGGGCGGACCGAAGCACTGTCCTGCAGAACTTTGTCAGCGTCCTTGACATTATCAAGGGGCTGGAGTTCACTCGCATCAGCCTGCAGACCAAGGAAGGTGGATGAATTACCAGTTCAGAGCGTTCCAGCTGTCCCTGCTGCTTCACGGCGCGATCATTGCCCTCGTTTTCATCGGCAGCACCTTCATGGGGCAATATAAAAAGCCTGCTGTTCTGGATTTCGATCTGTACAAACCTGCTCCGGCGGCCAGAAAGCTTGTGGACCTTGCCCCGGCCGGAGCACAATCGATCGATCCCGCGGCACATGCGCGCACGAGCCAGAATGAATCTGCGCGTCAGCCGAAAGAGAGCCCTCCGAAGCCCCCTGTCCTGGAAGCACCCCCGGTTGTGGAGCCACCGGAAGCCCCGAGCCTTGATAGCAGCCCCATGGGGCAGGAATTTCCAGACGAGGGGGAGGCGGTTCAGGAAAGCTCTCCCGGAGTCGCAGAGGTCGGGTCGGACATGGGCACCGGCGACACAGAATCCAAAGAATCACCCGGGGCAAGATACATAAACGAAAACTATTCCTATATCCGTGCCAAGATCCTCAGGAACGTCAGGTATCCGGACGAGGCGCGGCGCAGGGACTGGCAGGGAAAGGTCGTGCTGTCCTTCATTATAATGGCGGACGGATCTGTCAAAGCCTTGAAGGTCGTTCAGGGCTCAGGGTATAAGACGCTGGACAAAAGCGCCATCAAAACCGTTCGCGGCGCTGCCCCATTTCCCCGGCCACCCGAAGAGGCGCAGATCGTCATTCCGATAACGTATCGCCTGGAGTGACCGGTGAGAAACATCCCATGGCCTGCCGCGGGGAGTCATCGTAGAGGTTTTTCCTCCGGCAGGGGAGTCAAATTTCCCGGATGACGATCTGCCGGGCGGACTTGCCGAAGAAGTGATAGCCGGAGCCGCCTTCAGCCAGGGTGTCGAGCAGCAGGTCTGCATCCGTGCATTCGACGCCGCCCAGAACCGTTACCCCTCGGCGGAAAAAGGCATCGGGCAGCATGCTCGCGGTGGGCCCGACCACGGCTATCTCCGCCTCTGGTTTTGCTGCATCAAGTATGCCCTCCAGAGTACCGTTGAGCACCGTTGTCCCGGTGATGATCATGCGGTCTGCCCTGCCGATGGCGGCAGTGGCCTCCTCCGGTTCGATGAAAAACGGCAGCTCGTCCTCCTTGAGGGTGCGCAGGTCTTTTTCCAGGATACCGAAGGGACGGCCGCGTTTTTTCAGCATCCGGAGATACGGGACCAGGGCGCCCACGACTACGACATAGGCATCGCCGGGAATGTCGAGGTCATTGAGTGTATCATCGATGGGAAGGATCGTATAGCTGCGTGATGAGTTATCGCGCCAGCACGTCTGTGAAAGGGCGTTCAGGGCGGCGAGCCCCAAGGCGGTCTTGAGCGGCCGGCCTTGCCGCAGGTATTCTACATAGTCTGTGACCGGCACGCCGCTGAGCCGTCCGGCATTAGGCATGGCCGCAGCCGAGCTCGGACAGCAGACCGATTCCGGGATCTCTTTTACGGGGGTAAAGCATATTCCGCAGCTGCCGTTGGACAGTTTCACCCCTGAAAAAAACAACCCGATCACGGCCCGATCGACCATGAGGCCATGGAGGTCAGGACCGAGCTCTGCCTGGAGCGCCGCAATGGTTTCGCTGATAATCGGTGAGTTCTCGCCATAGCTCGACATAATGATTACTTTATATTTAAGGTTATCGAAGCGATGCAAGGGGAATTTTCAGTTGGTAAGAAAGGCCGATCTATCTGATCGATCAAGAAATGAAAGTATTGTTGTAATCTGGATAACTAAACGACCCTCGCCTGGAAGGCGAGGGGTTTAACTTGGGTCGATTTGAAATCGACTATCATCAACTACCGGCTCACCTTCTTGCTCGTCTATGTATTGC
>Ga0255341_1003121_pt1 | contig 19165 bp, 12 predicted proteins | sample wastewater_treat_8_FD_192418 | JGI IMG/M metagenome (GOLD analysis project Ga0255341, IMG submission 192418) | Wastewater microbial communities from Lulu Island WWTP, Vancouver, Canada - plant12 | ecosystem: Engineered > WWTP > Wastewater > Unclassified | place: Canada: Vancouver, British...
GTATGGGCATGCCGAAAGGCATTTACCTGTGCACTGAGTACATCAAATCCATACCTGACTCGTTGGTGGAATCTGCAAGGATCGACGGCGCCAGCTATCCGAAGATTCTCGCCTCCATAATTGCTCCTATGGCGAAACCGGTAGCTACGACGCTAGCGATACTCAACGTCACGGGTGTGTGGAACGAGTTCATGCTGGTCAATGTGCTTACATCCAAGACCTCGCTGAAGTCGTTGCCCATAGGGATTCTGAAGTTCTCGGGCGCGCTTTCGTCCGACTACGGGAAGCAGTTTGCGGCCCTGGTCGTGGGGATGCTGCCCATGCTGATCTTCTACACTATATTCCGAAATCAGATCACCAAGGGCGTTTCGGCTGGGGCTGTGAAGGGCTGAGCAGGCGCCGGGAGGCTGTCCATGAATACCCCATCAACAAGGAGGGAGAATACAAGGGATAAAGTAGCAGGGTGGGGAAAAGGTGCTGGCAAAGCTCCTGATCAGGCTGACAAGAGCGATAGCTCGGCGGAAGAGCGGGCCCCAAGGCTCCGCTCACGGTTCCGGTCGGCCTGATCGTGCCGGACTGAACCCTGACTTGGAAACGAACATCGAAGGCATCGCTCAGGCCTTTGGGGGCAGCAGCGACCTTGTGGTTCGTCGTCTTCGGGCGGGGAAGTCCGGTTCAGTTCCGGCTGCAGTGGTTCATCTCGAGGGTCTGGTGGACAAGGACCTTGTGGCTCAATGCATAGTTCGTCCCGTCACCCTCATGACGGAGAACCTTGCTTCGCCTTCAGAGGTGTTGGACAGGCTATGTGATTCCTTGCTATCGGTTACCGACGTTGATCGGATTACCGATGCGCATGAGGTTGCGCTGGCTGTGGCAGAAGGGTTGTGTGTGGTGCTGATAGATTCAACCTGCATGGCACTTGCATGCGCCGTACAGGGATGGGCACAGCGGAGCCCGGAGGAGCCCAGCACCGAGGCGACAGTCCGTGGCCCCAAAGAAGGGTTCGTCGAGTCGCTCAGAGCCAACACTTCGATGCTGAGGAGACGAATCGCGGATCCCCGTTTGCATATCGAAGAGCGCCGGCTGGGCAGGGTAACGCGGACTCTAGTGGCGACAGTGTACATCCAGGGAATCGCCCGGCCCAGTATCATTCAGGAACTGCGATCACGGCTCGATAAGGTCGATATTGACTCAATACAGGAATCGGGGCAGCTGGAGGATCTCATCATGGATGCTCCGCTCTCGCCTTTTCCTACTATTGCCCGCACAGAGCGACCAGACAGAATCGTCGGCGCCCTGCTCGATGGGAGAATAGCCATCATTGTGGATGGCACTCCCTTCGTGCTGATTGTGCCGGCCACCTTCACGATGTACCTAACGACCCCAGAGGATTACTTTGAACTGTTCTACTCAGGCACCTTGATCAGGCTTATCAGGGTGCTCTCGATGGTCCTGTCGCTTCTGCTCCCTTCTTTGTATGTTGCGGTGACGACATTCCATCAGGAACTGCTTCCCACCCCGTTGATACTGAACATCGCCGCCCAAAGGGAAGGAATACCTTTTCCTGCTTTCCTTGAAGCGCTGATCATGGAGATAATGTTTGAGCTAGTGAGGGAGGCTGGGATAAGGCTGCCCCGAGTCATCGGGCCGGCCATAAGCATCGTTGGAGTGCTGGTGCTGGGCGATGCGGCGATCCGCGCCGGGCTTGTTTCGCCCATCATGGTAATCATCGTGGCCGCCACGGGCATTGCATCATTGGGCACTCCCGCGTTCAGCTTGGCCATAAGCCTCAGGCTGCTGCGATTCGTGTTTCTTGCTCTGGGGGCATCGCTGGGCTTCTTCGGAATAGCGGTAGGCGTGCTCGCCTTGTATGCGCACCTAACGGCGCTGGAGTCGTTCGGCGTGCCTTTCATGTCGCCGATTGCGCCTGTTATCGACTCAGATCTCAAAGACACTATCGTCCGGGTTCCATGGTGGAAGATGAAGCAGCGTCCTCGCTCGATAGCCTCGTACAACTACACTAGACTTGGCGAAGACTCTTCGAACAAGAATGGCGGGACCGAGCCATGACGATATCTCACAAAACAACGGCAAGGCAACTGGGGTCGATTCTCCTCCTCTTACGGGTTTCGCCGATGACGCTGACGATGCCGATGATGATAGGAATGCCCTCTTCTCAGGGGCTATGGATAGCAGCCATTGCTGCTACTGTGATCTCAGTGCCGCTGGTTGCGTGGATGGCTGCGCTGTGCAGAGCAGAAGGGCTAGACGACGTCATCGGGATCTCCCGCCGTCTTCTGGGCACGATCGTCGGGTCAGCTGTGGGATGGCTGTTCGTCCTCTACTGGCTGATCCTCGCTGCCTTCGAACTCCGGTCCGTGAGTGAAGCATACGTGACTGGCGTCATGACTGCGACTCCGATTATGGCCTTCATGGTGTTGACAGCCCTTGTGAGCGCAGGCATAGCCAGACGCGGCATACGGCTGATAGCCATGATGTGTGAGCTCATAGCCCTTCTCATTCTCGTATCGGTGCTGCTCACCATGGTCATGCCTTTGGACATGATACAGCTCAGGAACCTCCTTCCTGTGCTGCCTGAAGGGCTGCGTCCGCTGGCTTCACCGACAGTGACAGCAGTCTCTCTGTTCCTCGACATGGTCGTTCTGATGATGATAGCGCCCTCGATGAATAGTGGCCGTGGGCTGATTCGCGGGACAATATGGTCTGTACTGGTCAGCGGCGCTATGCTGGCTTCCCTGTTGGCGGCGATGAATGCGGTGTTCGGCCCCCTAAGTACCGCACTGGAGCTGCCCGCCTTCATTCTGACTCAGGTGATAAGCATCGGAGCGGCCGTCGAGAGACTGGAGGTGATCACGATGGCTTCATGGACTTTCGGCGTGGGTCTGGCCCTGGCCACAATACTCTGGGCGGCGGCTGTCGCCAGCGCACGCTTGCTCAACTTGACGTGCTATGAGCCTCTAGTCTACCCGCTGGGCGGACTGACGGTGTTTCTGGCCATAAGGATGTGGCCCGATGTCGGCAACTTCGACAGATCCGTTACAGGCATCAGCGGAGGCCTGGTCACGTCCCTGTTCATCCTGGCCGCTTTGGCGATCCTCACAGTGGCGAGGTGGCTGAAGCGGCGGACGGATGGCGGCTCAGGACCCACGGGGGGAGACCGGAGGGCTCGTAATGTGGCCGCCATCGTCGCGATGGGGCTTATCATCTCGCTTTCCACAGGGTGTTGGAGTCGCAAGGAGATAGAAACCCTCGGATTTGTGGTAGCTACTGGAATTGATACGTCGCTTGGCGCGACTCACTGGGACGGTACGGGCAGCGATGGCGATCCCGGGAAGCTAATGCAGTGCACGGTTCAGGTCATGAAGCCCAACTCGATAACCTCTGGTGAACGCGGCCCAAGCTTGGAAAGGCCTTTCTGGGGGGTGGCCGTGACCGGACGAACGATGATGGAATGTGTGCGCAAACTGAGCGAAGTCTCGCCGCGCGTCCTCTATTGGCCGCATAATAGGTGGCTGGTTATCGGGGAGGAGTACGCCAAGGGCGGCGTGGGGAAGATGCTTGACTTCTGGGAACGTAATCAGGAGACCCGGTTGCGGACTTCCGTAGGGGTAGTCGCGGGCGGAAGAGCGTGGGATCTGTTCCAGGCCGAGTTCGAGCTGGAGCGAACGCCTAGCGAGGGCGGGAGAAAAGTCGCGATAAATGTGTCACAGAAGCTCTCCACCGTTGTTCTTGCTACGATCAACGATTTCGTGGTCGCCATGGCGTCTGAAGGAATTGACCCGATAGCCGTGCGCGCTGAGATCATCCCATACACGTTGCCATATGAGGTTACGGGCGATGTCGTCCGGGAAGAGGTGAAGGCAACGGCCAGACTCACAGGTGCTTCAGTGTTCCGAGGAGACAAGCTCGTGGGGTGGCTGGATGGGCGTGAGGCCAGGGGCTACAACTGGGTAGTGGGGAAGGTGAAGTCGGCATTGCTCGTAGTGGACGCGCCGGGCCAGAGCGTCGAGCTGGATCCCATGGCATCCCTCATCGGGCTTGAGATCATCAGGGCAAAAGGTACGTTCAAACCGAAGATCAGTGATGACGGTCGCGATATCAAGATGGGAGTACAGATAAGTGCTGAGGCGAGTATCGCTGATGCACAGCCATACGTCGACTCATACACCGCCGCCGACCTATGGACCTTCCTGGAACGGCAACTGGAGGAGGCGATCAAGAGCGAGGCCATGGCATCTATCAGGAAGGCTCAGGAGCTTCAGGCGGACGTATTCGGTTTCGGGAGAGAGGTGTATCGCACGAATCCCAGAGTGTGGAAGCAAGTGAAGGACCAATGGTACGAGATATTCGCCGGCTTGGAGCCGGAGATCGAGGTATCCGTGAATATCGTCCGGAGCGGGTTGAAAGTGCGCAGCGTAAAGGTGAGCGAAATGGGCGGTGCAGGCGAAGGAAGATGAACGTGATCGGGCTGGTCCTTGTGCTGGCGGTTGTGTGCCTCTATGAGATCCCGAGCTTGGTCAGGCAGAAGCTTTGGCGGGAGCTGGCTGCATTCCTCTGTGTGTCAGGGCTGGCCTTCACCCTGGCATTGCTCATGATGATTGGCGTCGACACTCCGAATCCGCTGACATGGCTGGAAGCAGCGGCGAAGTGGATAGTCTCCCTCTTTGGCTAGCACAGGGTGTACGGTTACCGACGGGCGCGCAAGCACGATCGCGCTGTCGGGCTGCGCTGGCCCACGCTGCAACGGCAAGGGTCATCGTCTCCGAGAACATCATGGTCGCCCATATCCCCGCCTCGCCCAGTAACCGGGGCATAATCACCAGGCCGATCTTGACGAACAGAAATCCTCTCAGCAGGCAGATTACATTCGCCCGCCTGGGCATGTAGACTGACTGCAGGTACGCTTGGTATGTCAGGTTCATGCCAAGCACGATATAGGCTACGTTGGTATAGTTCAGTATCGTATACGCTAGACTGACCACGCCCGGTGAGGACGCGAATACCCTGATTATGGGCCTGCCCAGAAGCAGACAGAGGATCAAGAACGAAGCCGACACCGTGATCGATGACTTGATACCGAGCTTGCGATACTTCCTGCTCTCCTCCGGCTTCCCGCAACCGTAGTAGTAGCTCATCAGCGGCTGGATACCCTGACATATGCCTAGCAGCGCCATATATGCTAGGTTGTTGATGTAGTTGACTACGCCGTATGCTGTCACTCCGATTTCGCCTATGCGGCAGGCGATTTCGATGTTGTGCATGTACATCAACACCGAATAAGAGACTTCTGCGAGAAATGACGGAATGCCTAGACGCACGATTGCCTTGATATCCCGGGCTCGAATCCTGACGCATCCAATTGTGAGGACGCCTCGACGCTCGACAAAGTGCCTCATACACGCGAGCACGGTGACGAGCTGGCCGAGTCCCGTGGCGATGGCTGCGCCCTTAAGGCCCATCTTGAGCGGAAAGACGAACAGGTAGTCCAGCAGAATGTTGGTCATCGCTCCCCACAGCATGGACCGCATGGACAGCCGCGGCGAACCATCGTGCCTGATGAAAGTGCTCAGGGCCATGGCTAGCAAAACGGGGACTGTGAACACTATGTAGTACCTCATGTACTCTGCAGCCGGCAACCTGAGCCTACCCGTCGCTCCCAGCGCGGATGCTATGTCCCCTGCGAATGCGGCGCCCACTAGGCTGAACAAGGCGCCGATGATCATGAGTGTGCACACAGATTGGCGGAAGATGTTGACTGCACGGTCCGGATCGTCGGACCCGAGGCTAATGGATACTAGACTGGCCCCGCCCACCGAGAATACCATGCTCATGGCTACGAAGGCCATCGTGAGCGGCAGGACTAGAGTCACTGCGGCGACGCCGGTTTCCCCGACGCCCCTCGCTATGAACACGCCGTCAAAAACCAGGTAGAGTGAAGTAACAACCGATCCCACAACCGATGGAACGACATACCTCGCGAATCTCCTCAGTATCATGAAAGATCTCCTCACAAGCTAACAAGGAGTATACAGTCTATGGCGGGTATAGAGTCAAGGTCACTTCAGGGGTACTGGGGAGCGGGCATGCGGGTCGTGAGGGGCGGAGTGGGAGCGGAGACAAGATATTGCACCCCAAAATGGCATGCAGGAACCAAGCCTGTTTTGGGCGAATGCCTTCATAGGTAAATGTTTCCCTGTGACAAGCCGATCATGAGCTGGGAGGAGTGGCCGATGCCTGCGCGAAACCGCGTGACCAGACCGCGCGACGCTGCCGTCCTGGCCATAGCGGCTGTGACGTGTATTTGGTGGATCGCAGCTCCGCATAGGGCGAACGCTGCGGACTCATCCTTCGTGCCGGCGTTCGAGGTTGACGCAGCGAGTATCATGTCGACCATACGTAAGCTTGCATCGCCGCTATACGATGGACGTTTGGCCGGAACGGGCGGCAACTGGGCAGCCGTCGCTTACGTGGCGGGCAAGTTCGAAGAGCTCGGGTTGGAGTGCCCCGATGGATTGGTCGGCTACCTTCAGCACTATACGCAGCCGAACCGGCTTATCCACAGCGCCCCGACGCTCGAGACTGTCAATGAGCATGGCGAGGCCATCAGCCAATTTGCCTATGTTGCTCAGTTCGCCGTGAGGACCTGCCCGGGGTCGACCGTAAAGGGGAGCGTCACGGCTCCTGGAGTCGTACTGCCAAGCATCAATCAGCTAGACAGTATGGATAAGGGAGCAATACTCCTGGTCCCGGAGTCCATTGTACAGAGCATGGCCGACATGTGGGCGGTGATGACCTGGCTCTCGTCGCCTGAGCGGGAGACATCTGGATCGTTTGCAGGGCTCGTGCTGGAGGTCGACATCTCATCTTCCAGATACTTCCCGGTTCAGCTTTCGATATGGGATGAAGCGGATGAAGACGGCGACACAGACGACGCCGCCGGAGATCAGGAAGGGCCGATGATCTTCTCATGTGATGTACCCACATTCGCGGAACTTGCGCGGGCAGGGAGCGAGAGCGTGCTGGTTCGACTCACAGCCGACTTCTCAATCGAGCAGGTGAGCGCGGCCAACGTCGTGGGCCTTCTGCGGGGGTCGGCCGTGGCCCCTGAGGACGCGCATACGATAGTCGGTGCGCATCTTGACCATGTCGGGAGCAACATGGACGGCACATATAACCCGGGGGCGCTCGACAACGCGTCGGGTGTAGCCGCCATGCTGGAGGTTGCGAGGGTCCTCGCTTCGGGCACCGGGCCTCCGCCTAAGTCGGTTGTGTTCATTGCTTTCAATGGCGAGGAACAGGAAATGCAGGGTTCCGCCTACTATGCGCGCAATCCGTGCTATCCGCTTGATGGAGCGGTCATGATCAACATAGACTGCGTAGGAGCCTCGGAGCCTGGGCCGTTGATGATCAACGAGTTTTCCGCAATCATGACAAGCATGGCATACGACCTGTATGAGTTATCGTGCAGGCTCGATGTCGAGGCGGAGATGGGGAGCAGCTACGCGTCTGACCACGCGCACTTCGCACTCGCGGGCGTCGAGGCAATTGACCTCACCGACTCAGGCTTCTGTTCGGTATTCCATGGCCCCTTCGACACTCCTGACCTGATCGGCATTGAGAGGGTTGTGGACGTTGTGAGGCTGATTGCCGTCTATTCGTGTATACACTGATCTGCAGTAAGGAGACTTCCGTCATGTACTTCGCCCTCGAACGAGCCAAGAAGCTAACTTCGGAGCTTGCGCGATACATGAGGCCGTCCGCAGTTGCAGTGGATGGGATTCGTTACAAGGCCGGACATTTTCGCGATGCGAACGATGCTGATGACGGCGCAGGCGATTGGCAGGAGTTGGTGCGAGGCGCCCGATGGGGAGGCCGTGATCGCCGCTACTGGTTCAGGGCTACCGCGGTGACGCCGGAGGAGTTCGCCGGAAGGCCGGTTGCCCTGCGAGTGTGCACCGGACTTGACGGATGGGATGCCGCCAACCCTCAGTTCCTGCTGTATGTGAATGGCACGGCGGCTCAGGGCATCGATGCCAATCACTCTGAGGCCCTGCTCACTGAGTGTGCCCAGCCAGGGCAGAGCTTTGGCATCGATCTTGACGCCCACAGCGGGATGATAGACAGGGAGTGGATTCTGCAGCTGGAACTGGTATCAATCGATGCCGATGTGAGAAAGCTCTACTGGGACATTCAGGTGCCTCTCGCTGTGGCGGAGAGACTCGCTCCTGACGACAGAAGGCGCCTCGATATCATGTCAATGATCTCGGAAACCCTCAATCAGCTTGACCTTAGGCTGCCGGGATCTGAGGCGTTCTCGAAGTCTATACGCAGGGGGAGCGACTACATATCGGAACAGCTCTATGGTCGGCTGTGCGGTCCCGGCGACATAACGGCCACTTGTGTAGGTCATACGCACCTCGATGTAGCATGGCTCTGGACGGTGCGCGAGACTAGAGAGAAGGCTGCCCGGAGTTACGCAACGGTGCTGAAGCTGATGGAGGAGTATCCGGAGTATGTGTTCATGTCGAGCCAGCCGCAGCTTTACCAGTTTGTTCGGGAGGATCATCCCGAGATCTTTGAGCGGATCAAACAGAGAGTGGCGGAGGGCAGATGGGAACCTGAAGGGTCGATGTGGGTGGAGGCCGACTGCAACCTGACGTCTGGCGAGTCTCTTGTGAGACAGATAATGTTCGGCAAGAGGTTCTTCAGGGAGCAATTCGGAGTAGATAGCAGGATACTGTGGCTTCCGGACGCATTTGGGTACAGCGGTGCTCTTCCGCAGATCATGGCCAAGTCGGGCATAGACTATTTCATGACCACCAAGATCAGCTGGAACCAGTTCAATCAGCTACCATATGACACATTTCTGTGGCAGGGGATTGACGGGTCGTGCGTGCTCACTCACTTCATCACGACACGGGACTACGAGGCTCACCCGAGCTCCTTCTTTGCTACTTACAATGGCGACCTGAACCCCAGTCAAGTTATGGGAGCCTGGCAAAGATACCAGCAGAAGTCGATCAACGATGATGTTCTCATTTCCTATGGTCACGGCGACGGCGGCGGAGGCACTACCCGCGAGATGCTGGAGAACGGCCGGAGGTTGGCTCGCGGAATACCAGGAGCGCCTACCGTAAGAACAGGGACGGCTCGGTCGTTCTTCGAGCGCCTTGAACGGCGCGTTTCGGGCAACAGATACTTGCCCAGGTGGGTTGGAGAGCTATACCTTGAGCTCCACAGAGGAACGTACACCTCGATGGGCAGGAACAAACGGTACAATCGAAAGAGTGAACTGATGCTCTGCGATGCGGAGACACTTGCCGTCCGTGCGATGCTCTTGGGAAAGACATATCCTGAGCGCGAACTCGATGAGAACTGGCGAATCGTCCTTCTGAACCAGTTTCATGACATACTTCCCGGGTCATCCATAGAGGAAGTGTATGCTGATTCAAAACGGGACTACGACGGCGTCATGTCGGCACTGCATGACATGGTTAACGAGTCCCTTTCATACATAGCGCGTGATATCGGCACGAACGGACCGAGTGTGGTCGTGTTCAACACTCTGGGATTCAATCGTACGGATGTGGCATGCTTCGTAGTCCCCGACACGATCCAACATCCATGCTTGATGGATTCGTCAGGCTCTGCTGTTCAATGCGGAGTCAGTGTGGAGAACGGGATCAGAAAGGCCATCTTTGTCGCGTCCGATGTGCCGGCCAAGGGACACAAGACCTACACTCTTGTAGACGGAGGGTGCCCAGGCAACCCTCCAGCATCAGTTTCGGTGAGCACCTTCAGGCTTGAGAACAAGTACTTCTCCATTCAGCTTGACGAAAAGGGGACTCTCGTATCGCTGTATGACAAGATTGCGCAGCGTCAGGTTCTGAAGAAGGGCGAACGAGGCAACAGGATTCTCGCGTTCGAGGATAAGCCGCTTAACTGGGACAACTGGGACATCGACATCTTCTATCGTGACAAGATGTGGGAAGTCGACAGAGTAGAGAGGATCGAGATCCTTGAAGAGAATCCTGTTCGGGGAGGCATAAGGATACATAAGGTGTTCATGCGCTCCAGAATAGTTCAGGATATCTTCATATACGGGCAAATCCCCCGAATCGACTTCAGCACACATGTTGACTGGAAAGAGTCGCAGATACTCTTGCGGGCAGTAATCCCCGTGGATGTGCAAGCCGACAAGGCAACTTATGACATTCAGTTTGGCAACATCGAACGATCGGCCCACATGAACACGTCGTGGGACGTGGCTCAGTTTGAGGTGTGCGCGCACAAGTGGGCCGATCTGTCGGAAGAAGGTTACGGGGTAAGCCTCATGAACGACTGCAAATACGGGCACAGCATCAAGAATGGCGACATCGGTCTTACACTGTTGAAGTCGGGAATCGAGCCGAACGCTGAGGCCGACCGGGAAGAGCACCGGTTCACATATTCGCTCTACCCGCACACCGGAAATTGGAAACGCGCCAAAACCGCGCAGATGGCCTGCGGTCTTAACGTACCTTTCTACACTAGGCTGGAGCCGAGCCATCCGGGTAGGCTTCCTCAAGAGTACTCAATGGTGCACGTGGACTCAGACAACGTAATGCTGGAGACTGTGAAGAAGGCGCACGGGAGCAATGACATCGTGGTGAGGTTGCACGAGTACCATAACCGCCGAACCAGGGCTGCGATTGTGCTCGCGATACCTTTCACAAGTGTGTGGGAGTGCGATTTGCTTGAAAACGAGATAGTCCCGGCGCCGGCTGAGGGCCCTAAGATACCCTTTGAGATACGGCCATATGAGATAAAGACGTTCAAGATCGGGTTCTGCACGAGTCGTCTCCCGTAAGCCGCATAGCCTCCGGCTTTTTGCACATCCGGTTTTTTGCCCTTGACACTCATGCGCTGCCTCTGTATAATTCTTCTCAATACCCAGGGGGCGCGGATGCAAACGTCCGGTCAGCCCCTCTGTCACACTTACCAGTGAGGAGGAGAGGCAGTTGTTGAGAAAGTCCCTGGTATTGGTGGTCTCGGTCCTGCTTATCATGAGCGCTGTTGCGCTAGGAGCCGAGGAGATTGTGATCGGCCTAGTTACGCCGGTCACCGGTGACGTTGCGACCTTCGGAATGTCCGTGAGGAACGCTGCTCTCCTCTGGGAGAAGCAGGTCAACAACCGCGGCGGCATCCAGGGCCGCAAGGTCAAGGTAATTGTGGAGGACGACAAGGGCACGCCGTCCGAATCGGCCAATGCAGTGTCGAAACTGATTAACCAGAGCAAGGTGCTCATGATCATGGGCCCCGTGACTAGCAAGTGCGCCAACGCTGGGGCGCCCATTGGCCAGGCCAGCAAAGTCCCGGTTCTCACCCCGACTGCCACCGACCAGGCAGTAACCGCCATCGGCAACTACGTCTTCAGAGCCTGTTTCATTGACCCATTCCAGGGCCAGGTGATGGGCAAGTTCGCTCTTGAGACCCTGAAAGCCAAGACCGCCGCGATGCTCTACGACATAGGCAATGACTACACCAAGGGGCTCGCAGAGAACTTCAAGAAGTTCTTCGAGGCGGGCGGAGGCAAGGTGGTCGTGAGCGAGACATACGGCGTCGGCGAATCCGACTTCTCCGCACAGCTCACCAAGATCAAGAGGGCCGACCCAGACGTGCTGTGGCTTCCCGACTACTACAACACGGTCGGCCTCATCACCAGGCAGGCCCGGCAGCTTGGTATCAAGAAGGCGGTCTTTCTGGGCGCCGATGGATGGGATTCGTCAGAGTTGATACCCATAGCAGGCGATTCCATTGAAGGCGGATTCTTCAGCAACCATTACTTCCCCGGTTCGACTGACCCTGTAGCTGTTGCCTTTGTGAAAGACTATCAGGCTGCTTACAAGGCCGTTCCGGACGCGCTCGCTGCGCTTACGTGGGATGCGTGCGCCATAGCCGAGAGCGCTCTGAATGCCTCTATAAAGAAGGCCGGCAAGCTCGACCGGGATGCCGTCCGCGACGCCCTAGCCGCGACAAAGGACGCACATGGGGTTTCCGGCAAGATGGCCTTCGATGAAAACCGCAATCCTATCAAACCCGCGGTCATCCTCGAAGTCAAGGGTGGCAAGTTTGCCTATAAGGCGACGGTCAATCCGTGATCCGGCGACTTCGAAGGCGATTTCAAACGCGGGGGCTTGAGCGATAACAGCATCCGGAAACGACTGGCAGGGGGGCACTTCGCCGCCCCCCTGCTTTCGTAGTAGAGGTGATCATCTTTGTCTGGCGGCCTGGATGTCAGTATGGTTATACAGCAGCTAGTCAATGGGTTAGCCCTGGGCAGCGTGTATGCGCTCATCGCCCTGGGCTACACCATGGTATATGGAATCGTACGTCTGATCAACTTCGCCCATGGCGACATATTCATGCTGGGGGCTTACTACGGTTACTTCGCTATCACAATGTTCAGAATACCGTTTGCGCTTGCTCTGCCTCTGACGATGATTCTCGCGGCAGTGACGGGCATGGCGGTCGAGCGTTTGGCATACAAGCCTCTCAGGCAGGCGCCGCGCATCGCGTCGCTCATAACTGCGATCGGGGTGTCGCTACTTCTTCAGAACCTGGGGCTGAAGTTCTTCGAGGCCAGGCCCAGGCCGTACCCGCGGATAATGAGTACGGTAGTGTGGGACGTGGGCGGCGTAGTAGTGTCGAACGTGCAGCTCATCATGTTGGCGCTGGCCGTTGGGCTCATGGTGCTGATCAGCCTGATCGTCTACCGAACCAAGATCGGCAAGGCGATGCGGGCTGTTTCGTTCGACAAGGATGCGGCGAGGCTTATGGGCATCGATGCCGACATGGTCATCAGCGTGACCTTCGCGTTGGGCTCTGCGTTGGCGGCCGCAGGCGGGATGCTGGTAGGCTTTTACTACAATCGCATTTCTCCGACGATGGGCACCATGTACGGCCTAAAAGCCTTCGTGGCGGCCGTTGTGGGCGGCATCGGCATAGTGCCAGGCGCCATGCTCGGTGGGCTGATAATGGGAGTCGCCGAGGTCTTCGTGATAGCCTTCGTGTCGTCTATGCTCAAGGACGCAATAGCCTTCGCGATCCTGATCGTCATCCTACTGTTTAAACCTGCCGGTCTGCTTGGGCGGGCCGCCAGGGAGAAAGTGTAGGTGGGCGAAGATGACTGAGGCAAAGCCAACTGATCGCAAGCGCCTTGCGCGCGCCGCTGTGACACTTGGAGGACTCGCGGCGGGGTACTTCCTCGTAGTGGGCCTGCACAGTGCGGACATTCTGATCAATGACTACTACCTCCAGATATTGATCTGGGTTGGGATAAACGTCATTATGGGAGTCAGCCTGAACCTTATCAACGGGTTCACCGGGCAGTTCTCCCTGGGGCATGCGGGCTTCATGGCCATAGGCGCGTACGTGGCTGCGTCCATGACCAAGCTGATGGGCATGCCGTTTGCCTTCGCACTGCTCTCAGGCGGAATCGCTGCGGGCTTGGGCGGCCTGGTGGTAGGCATTCCCACACTGAGGCTGGCAGGCGACTATCTAGCCATCGCTACGTTGGGATTTAGCGAGATCATCAGAGTGATCATACTCAACCTGGACGTAGTGGGAGGCCCGAGAGGGCTGCCGGGTATCCCGGCGCGTACGACATTTCTTTGGGTGTACGTGATAGCGGCGTTGACAGTAGTTGTAGTGAGAAACCTGATCTGGTCGAGGCAGGGGCGGGCTCTGGTGGCTATACGCGAAGACGAAACCGCTGCCGAGACCATGGGGGTCGATACGACCCGCAACAAGATAATGGCGTTCGTGGTGGGGGCCTTCTTCGCGGGCGTCGCGGGAGGCCTGTATGCCCACAAGATAACCTTCATCGACCCGAGTCAATTCGACTTCATGAAGTCAATCGAGGCTCTGGTGATCATAGTCCTCGGCGGCCTGGGCAGCATCACCGGAACGGTATTGGCGGCTTTCGTCGTGACGTTCCTTCCTGAGATCTTGCGCGCCTTCGCCGACTACAGGATGATCATCTACTCCCTCATGCTGATCTTGATGATGCTCTACAGGCCAAGGGGCCTTATGGGCACCGCCGAGTTCAGCTTCCGCCAACTCGGGCTTGCCAACGGGCGCCCCGTTCCCGATACGGGCGGGCAGGCGACGACGACGTGCGACGGCCCGCCTCCTGTGCTTGAAACTAGCCGCGTATCCATGGATTTCGGCGGGCTCAGGGCGGTGTCTGATTTCAGCATGTCACTCCGCCCGGGCGAACTGGTGGGCCTAATCGGGCCCAACGGCGCAGGCAAGACCACTGTCTTCAATATGATAACAGGTCTTGCGGAAGCCACGAGCGGGCGCATCTACTTCATGGGAGAGGACATCACCAGGCGGAAACCGTCAGAGATCAACGACATGGGTATTGCGCGCACATTCCAGAACATCCGTCTTTTCAGCAATCTCTCAGTTCTGGACAACGTGCGTATTGCGTTTCGCGGAGAGCGACCGTACTCCATGACCGAGGCGGTTCTCCGGGCGGGGCGCTATTCGGATCAGGAAGACCAGATATACCGCAAGTCCATGGACTTTCTTCGGCTGTTCGGGCTGGAAGACCGGGCATCGGAGATCGCCGGCAAACTTCCGTACGGTGCCCAAAGACGGCTTGAGATGGCCCGCGCTCTGGCCACGAAGCCAAAACTGCTGCTGCTCGATGAGCCCGCTGCGGGCATGAACCCTCAGGAGACTCAGGAACTTCTCGAGCTGATCAGGTGGATTCACGAAAGATTCGATCTGACTGTTCTCCTGATCGAGCATGACATGAACCTGGTGATGAAGCTGTGTCAGCGCATAGTCGTCCTCGATTACGGCATCGTCATAGCCGACGGCTCTCCTGCCGAGATCGTCAAGAACAGACGCGTCATCGAGGCGTATCTGGGAGAGGAGGCGGTCTGATGCTCCTGGGTATTCAGGATCTCCACGTTCATTACGGCGCCATCCATGCGCTTAAGGGCATCTCGTTCAATGTAGATGGCGGCGAGATCGTTACCTTGATCGGCGCAAACGGCGCTGGGAAGAGCACAGTCCTCCGGACCATATCCGGCCTGATACGTCCTACGGATGGTTCTATGTCGTACTGGGTTCCGCCGGCGACCGGCAAAGCCGACGCGGCGGGGCGACAGGTGAATCTATGCTCGTTGCCTGCTCACAAGCTTGTGGACCTGGGGATATCGCAGGTGCCTGAGGGGAGGAGGATCTTCCCTAACCTGACGGTCATGGATAACCTAGAGCTGGGCGCGTACCTCAGGCACGACAAGGCCGAGATAAAGCGGGACTTTGAGATGGTGTTCGAGCTCTTCCCCAGGCTCCGGGAGAGACGTTCTCAAGCGGCCGGGACGTTGTCTGGCGGCGAGCAGCAGATGCTGGCTATGGGGAGAGGGCTGATGTCGAGGCCGGACCTGCTCTTGCTGGATGAGCCGTCAATGGGGCTTGCCCCGCTTCTCGTGAAGGAGATCTTCCAGGTGATAGTGAGGATAAATCGGTCGGGCACTGCGATCCTACTGGTCGAGCAGAACGCCTCTATGGCGCTGGCAGTAGCGAACCGTGCTTACGTGCTCGAAACCGGCAGCATAGCCCTGCAGGGATCCGCCGCCGAACTGGCAAAAGACTCCCGGGTCCAGGCTGCATATCTCGGGAGCGCCTGATACTGGAAGGGGCATGTGAATGGAGATAGGCGGGGAATTTTGTTTCGCCGATATGGGCCGCGCTCCAGACGGCGAGGCAAGTGTGGCGGACCTAATCGACGGCTGGTCACGGCGGTATCCCACACTCCTTCTGTCTAGCGGACGCACTGCCTATCTAAACGTATGGCTGAACCTGCTGCATGCGGGGCGCGGCCTAGATACGGTGCTGCTCCCGTCTTACCTGTGCTACTCGATACTCATGCCGTTTAGCAGGATGGGAGTCGGGGTTCAGTACTACCGAGTCGGCGCCGACCAGGCGGTGGACTGGGAAGACCTTGAACGCAAGGCCAGAATGCTCGGGGCTAGGGCGGCGGTGGTGATCATCGACTACTTCGGTTTCATCCCATCGGGCGACAGTGCGCGCACGATCTGCCGTGTCAGGCAGACGGGCGCGCGCGTCATGTACGACGCCACCCACAGCCTGCTAAACGACTGCCCATGGCCGGCGGTTGCCGATTCCTCCCGCGCGGGCTCGGCTCTTGGCTCAGCTCCGGCTGCAGACGTGTGCATAATGAGCCTGCGAAAAGCCCTGCCCGTGGTGGACGGCGCAGTAGTCGTATGGCCGGACGGCGCTCGGCCCGCGCCCACCCTGAGTATCGCCAGAGAGCGGATAGACTCCTACTTCAGCTCCAGGGCCCTGGCAATGATGATGAAAGCTTCATACATGGTGGATGGGTGGGGCAGCCGACGCGACTACCTGAACCTGTACGACCAGGCTGAGGCGGCGCTCGACAGGGAGTTCGGGGCGAGTAGTGCGATGTCTGGTCTGTCTAGGTCCATCATCAAGCGGCTGGACGTGGACATAATTCGACGAGCCCGGCGGGCGAACTACACCGAGCTAGTGAGAACACTCCATGAGCAAGACGCGAGTCGCGCCGGGCTTCGGCTGCTCTTCCCGGAGCTTCCAGATGGGGTCGTGCCGCTGGGATGCCCTGTGGTCACGGATGAGCGCGACGCACTCCGGGAACGCCTCGCGGCCAGGGGCATACTCACCCAGATCCTCTGGCAGAGCCCACCTGAGGTGCCGCGGGACGAATTCCCGGAGAGCTGGGCGCTATCAGAGCGCATCCTCGTGCTTCCGTGCGACCAGCGATACTCGCCTGAACACATGGAGATAGTGGCGCGCGCGGCGCTCAGGCGCGACTCATCCCCCGATTCGCTTTGAACAGCTCAAACCAGAGCACGCTCAGCACTCCTGCGACCAGGCAGATAGCGATATCCACCGGGTGCAGCACGGTCAGATGGAAAAGGCCGCGCAGCGGCTTGATGCTCAGCACTGCCGCAAGGAAGGCGAGCGAACCGCCCACTACCCACCGAACGGCAGGATTGGGCCTTTGCAGCTGGGCGAGGAGATCGCCGCTCCACGATCGGTTGGCCATGATAAGCCCTATATTAGCTAATACCAGAGTCGTGAACGTGAGGCTGCGGGCTTCCAGTTCTCCGCGATTTAGGACCAGCAATGAGACGACATACACGGCCATCACGAACGCCAGCACTGAGAGGCCCTGAATGATCCCCACACGCATTAGCCTGCTGCTGAAGAGCGGGCTCGATGGGTTGCGAGGAGGCCTCTTCATTACGTCTTCTTCCTCCGGTTCCATCTCGAACACCACTGAACACGCCGGGTCGATTATGAGTTCCAAGAAGGCTATGTGCACCGGCAGCAGCACCAGCGGCCACTTAAGCATCACCGGGAGCAGCGACAGCCCGGCAATGGGAACATGGATGGCGAAGATATAAGCCATCGCCTTGCGCAGGTTGTCGTATATCCTCCTGCCCTGACGCACTGCCTCGACAATTGAAGAGAAGTCGTCGTTGAGGATCACGAGGGACGCCGCTTCGCGCGCGACGTCGGTGCCGCGACCGCCCATGGCAATGCCGATATGTGCGGACTTTAGGGCCGGGGCGTCGTTCACGCCGTCGCCGGTCATGGCCACGATTTCTCCGTCCGCCTTCAGGGCTTCGACCAAGCGCAACTTCTGCTCGGGCACCATGCGCGCGAAGATGCAGCAGGTCCTGACCTTCTCAGCCAGATCCGAGTCCGACATCGCAGCGAGCTCGGGACCTGTGATGACTGGGCCCGCCGGCGACAGGCCGATCTGGCGCGCGATGTTCTGGGCAGTTCCGGGGTAGTCACCTGTTATCATGACCACCCTGATCCCTGCCTGGTAACACTCTTCAATTGCCTTCCGTACTGTGGGCCTGACAGGGTCGGCCAGCCCTACGAGCCCGACTAGCTCGAATCGGAAGTCGTGCTGCTCGTTCGGAAGCTCAGCAGCCCGGAGTTTCGCCTTGGCCACGCCCAGCACTCGAAGGCCGTCGGCGGCCATCTGACTCACCTGGGCTAGAAGCGATGCGGTGGCGTCCGGCGTCAGGTGGCACAGGTCGGCGATGGCTTCGGGCGCGCCCTTGGCCGCCACAACGTAATGGCCACCATTGCCGTTTGGCATCATCCACACATGCGATAACGCCAGAAGCTCACGTGAGAGCGCATACTCTTGGACCAACGTCCAGTCGTCGTGCAGGTGTTCGGTGTCCACCAGATGCTTCTGCCCGAACTGGCGCAGCGCCTGTTCCATGGGGTCGAACGGGTCCTTCTCGCTGGCTAGTATTCCGAACTCGATCAGCTCGTGGAACTCCTCGGGAAGATCCGACCCGCCCGATTCGGCGTCATAGCACTCGTCCCGTGCAAGCAACCTGCTCACCGACATCCGGTTCTGCGTAAGGGTGCCGGTCTTGTCGACGCACAACACTGTAGCCGCCCCGAGGGTTTCAATGGCGGGAGTCCTGCGAGTGAGCACGTTCTTCTGCGACATCCTCCATGCGCCCAGTGCCAGGAAGATTGTGAGGACTACAGGGAACTCCTCAGGCAGCATCGCCATGGCAAGCGTGATCCCTGCCAGAAGGCCCTGGATCCAGTTGGCCCGAGTGAGCCCGTACACGATGACTACTGCTGCGAAGAGCACAAAGCCGAGCATGGCCCAGGTGCGAACCATGCGCCCAGTCTCGCGGTTTAGGGCGGTCTCCTCTGCCTCCACTGTTTGAAGTGCCTTGCCTATGCGGCCGATCTCGGTCCGAGCGCCGGTAGACTTGACCTCCGCCACGCCTTGGCCCTGAACGACCAGGGTTCCTGAGTACACAAAGGGCGTGTCTTCGCCTCCTGGCCGTTCCATCTCTACGGATCCTGCGGTTCCTTCGATCGACGACTTCCTCACGGGGAGCGATTCGCCGGTGAGAAGCGACTCGTTGACCGAGAGGTTCATAGTCCACAGCAGCACGGAGTCGGCCGGCACTCGGTCGCCTTCCGACATCAGCACGACGTCGCCGCGCACAACTTCGCGTCCCGGGATCCTCATCTGCCGGCCCCCGCGAATGACCAAAGCTCGCGGGCTGGACAGATCACGTAGGGCCTCTAGTGC
>Ga0255341_1003124_pt1 | contig 19156 bp, 14 predicted proteins | sample wastewater_treat_8_FD_192418 | JGI IMG/M metagenome (GOLD analysis project Ga0255341, IMG submission 192418) | Wastewater microbial communities from Lulu Island WWTP, Vancouver, Canada - plant12 | ecosystem: Engineered > WWTP > Wastewater > Unclassified | place: Canada: Vancouver, British...
GCTTGTTGGGCCGTTACCCCAACAACTACCTAATCGGCCGCAGACTCATCCTGGAGCGACGGATCTTTCGTTCGAATAACATTCCAGTTAAGACGAACTATGGAGTATTAATCCCAGTTTCCCGGGGATATCCTCCTCTCCAGGGCAGATTGTCCACGTGTTACTGAGCAGTACGCCGAGGTCAGAAACCTCTCGACTCGCATGGCTTAGTCAAACCCCGATAGCAGTGGCCTCTGGCAGGATCAACCAGAATTATCAAAGTAAATACGCACACTGATTCGTTAAAGTTATTGGCAAATGAAGACAAATATCCACATTACCAGTATTCCTATGTCAGAACCGATATTGCTCTAAAAGCATCACTCGGATCTCCATTAAAACGGCCTCTTACGTTAATCTCTGAAGGTTATATACTTTTCTAAAGCACAACCCAAAGAGAAAACTTCCACGACCGCCGGCTCCTGATGATTCAGGAAGCGTGTGGGATACAATAGTTGATCGAACTCACATATATACATAACTGCATTTTGACCCAAGAAACCACCCATATCAAAGTAACAATTTCCAGGTTAACAAACAATTATGAATATAAAAATCAGTTTTAAATCGAATTTTTTTAATTATTTGATTAATACTGCAAACAAATGCTAAAAATGAATTGACCAGGCATCATTCCATGGCGCAGATTCAATTAACGCCAGCACGGGAATAGATCTGATCCACCGCACAAGTTATCGAACCAGGTTCAATATATACCTCGCCAAAAAAATTGTCCTGGTAAAGCTCCAGGTGGCCTTCATGCATAAGGAACAAAAGCGGAATAAAAACATGAACAGCAGGCCAGGACAGTCTTTTTGCAATCTCCGAAAGTGTAACTTTGTGGCCGGAGGTCAGGCATCCGGTAAAACAAGTCAGAACTTCCAACGCATTCTCCTGATAAGACTCTTCATGCGCAATGGAGACCACTTCTTCAGTATATACAAGGTCATCATAGCTCCATACTTCCCGCTGACGCCTTCGCTCCTCTTTTTCCGCGTTACGAAGCAGGTTGATGAGATCATAAAGAGTTATCGGTTGTTTTCTCATACTTTTTCGTTCAAGCCGCCGACTTATCTCGCGTTCCAGGAACTGGACAGGGTTGGGAACGCGGGATGAATCCTCCTCGCCAAGGACATCCGCTACACAGCCCCCGTCATCCTCCACTATTTCATCTTCAAAGAAAGGATCCTTAAGGTAATCTGATTTGATACGAAGGAGGGTGGCCGCATACAAAAGAGTCCTGGCTGAAAGACGGAGATCCAATACTTCCTGTTTCTCCATTTCAGCAAAGAACCGATCGGTAACTTCAGTGATGTCAATATTCCATGGATCAATCTCTCCCCTTTCAGCCATCCTGACCAGAATTTCAACAGGATCATCAGCCATCCATGCTCACCCCGGTAACAAGACTGGATTTATCAGGCCTGATAGTGACTCCCAAAATCCTGTCAGCCGTATCAATCATTGGCTTTCGAAGGGAGATATTTACAAACTGTGATGAAGCGGAGAGCTCTTTTATCATATCTGCAATCCGGACTACATTCGCGCCATCCAGGTTCATGTCCACCTCGTCAAATGCGTAAAAAGGCGCTGGAATAAATTTTTGAATTGAGAAGATAAATGCAAGGGTTGTTAGTGACTTTTCACCACCGGAGAGCGCAGAAAGATGGTGAACTTTCTTATCCCTGGGCTGGACCGCAAAAGACAGGCCACCGGTAAAAGGATCGTCGGGATTTTCAAGCCTGAGCTCTCCGGTTCCCATGGTAAGCCTGGAGAAGATATCCCTGAAATTTGAATCTATTGATGAAAACGCCTCACTAAAAGCTTCATATTTTTTCCTGGAAAAGAATTCTATGCGATCTTTGATGTCCGTCATCTCACGTTGCAATGTTTCAACCCTTGTCATCCTTTCGACCACAACTGAATGAACCTGATCGTACTCTTCAATTGCACGCATGTTGACATCGCCAAGTCGTTCGATGGCTGCTACAGTCTCCAGGGACCGGGCATCAATCTCCTCTTCAGACAAGTCAGTAGTGCATTCACCAGCTTCATTCACCAGCTGGGCTATTTCAGACTTCAGAGTGGTTAACTTCTCCTCCATACTCTCAATTATCAGCAAAATCCGATCTTTTTTACCTGATAACTCGCGGATTTCGAGATCCAATGAATCCGCCTTACCTGAAAGATCTGACCTTTCTGACCTTAGCCCCTCAATCTCCTGTGAAAACTGTGCTGCCAGTTCTTCGTTATCCTTAACCTCCTGCTCTTTTTTAGAAATTTCATCCTGGCACTCGCGGATCTCTTCTTCAAACCTTTTAACCTGATCGCGAATTCGTTCCATCTGTTGGCGTTCTTCTTCCACCTTCTTCCGGGCAAACCCTAACTCCATGCGTATTTCCGATATTTCCTGCTCCTTGTTGTGTAAACGCCGCTGGATCTCGGCAATCTGCCTCTCAGCCTCATCACGCTGTTCATACAGAAGAGGAATACCAGTTTCAGACAGATGGTTGGTGATATTTTGTATCTCTGTCTGAATATCGTTTAAAGCCTGATTCTTCTCTTCAATCTCCGCTTCCACCTTTGCAAGATCAAAAGCACTTCCGCCCTCTCCTTCTGCTTCATCACGTCGTTTAAGAAGCGAATCCCTCTCTGAGATCAGGGTGGTCCTTGAGGACTCTGATGACTCAAGCTGGCCCCTTGCCCTGACAACCGCCCCCTCAAGTTCAAGCCTCCTGCCCTGGACAGCATCACGTTCAGAAGTGTCAATCTTTAATGACTCAGATAATGCCTGCTCTTCTGTTGTAAGGAGAGCAAGTTCTGATGAGAGATGTTTAACTTCATCTACAGAAGTGCCAAACCCTCCGGTCTCTTTCTTCACACTTCCACCAGTCATCGTTCCTGATGGTTCCAGCAGTGAACCGTCAAGGGTGACCATGCGTGAAGAACCGATCCGTTTCCTGGCATGTTCAAGTGTGTCAATCACAACGGTCGATCCAAATACAACCCTGAATGCCGCATCAAACCGGGGATCATAATCAAGCAGGTCAAGGGCAAATCCCAGGACATCGGGTCCATGAAAAGGAGAGGGGAGAGGTTTGGACCTTAGCTTATTTAGCGGAAGGAAAGTTACCCTCCCTAACTTATGTTCCTGCAGGTACCGGATGGCATCAGCAGCTATCCTGTCTGTCTCAACAACAACAAAATGGATCTTGCCACCTGCCGCAATACTTAATGCAGAGGCATGTTCAGGCCTGCATGTTGCAAGATCCCCGATGGTGCCATATACCCCGTCCATCCCGAGGACTGCTTCCATTGCCCTGCTATATCGTCCCTGCGCCTGCTGTTGAGCTTCCTTTCTCCCAATCTCCACCTTGAGATCCCTTATCTGCCTGATAAGGCGGTCATGGTCTTCACGTTTTGTGTAAAGTGCGGTATCAAGAGAGGCCATCTTCCGGTCATGCTCCTGCTTCTCCTCCACAAGCCTGGACAATGCTATTCCAAGACCGGAAATATCCTCATCTTTCTCCTGGATATCTTTCTCGATCGCAATAATACGGGCCGTAAGGCGATCTTTTTCGGCACTTCGCATCCTGGACCGTTCGATAAGCAGATCCTGCTGCCGGAGTAATTCTCCGCGCTCTTCCCTGATCTTATAAATCTCGGAGCGCAGACACTCAAGCCGGGCCTCTTCCTCCTCGAGCCCTTTTGTTTCCCTGGCAATACCCTGGGAGATCCGATCAAACTCCTTTTGTACTGCCGATGCAGTCATGGAAAGATTTGTCCTGTCGATCATCAGGTTACGCATCTCGGTGTCACGGGACAAAACGCGCTCTTCCTGCCTTTTAACCCCGGTGAAAATTTCAGACAGTCTACGGTCTGCCTCTTCCCTGTCTCTTCCGGCACGATCGATAGAACGGTGAAAGCCATCGATTGCAGCTTTTGCCTCTGCAATTCTGGACACCAGGGCCATGTAATCACTCCCGGTTCTGGAAGCGATCTCCTCGTCAATTTTTGCAATTTCATCCCTGGTGTTATCCCGTTCATGAGTTTTCCATGAAATATCTGCATCTACCTGTACCACACGGTTATTCTCCTCTGATATCGACAGGAGAAGAACATCCTGATCCTTTTTTCTGGCAGCAAGACGTGCTGCAGAACGGCAAGACCCCAGCCTTTTGAGTTCATCCTGTAATGACCGGTATAATACAGCCTGCTCTTTCTGTTTTTCCAGCTGGGTCAGTCGGACATTTAGTTCTTCAATGTGAACCGACTCCTCAGTCATACGCTCCCGGACCTTTGCGAGTTCTGATAGTGCCATCTCTTTTTTTGCATCAAACTCGGCAACACCGGCGATCTCATCGATTATCTTTCTTCTCTCAACATCACCCATCTCGATAACACGGTTGATATCCCCCTGCATCACCACATTGTAACCATGTGGCACGATTCCATGACCTGCAAGGAAATCAAGAAGCTCACCCTGCCGGCATGGGCTGCCATTAAGGTACAGGTAATTATAATAGGTGTTATCAGTTCTTTTGATACGGCGCCTGATATGTGTCCCGTCAGAGAAGGTGATCTCAACTTCAGCGATGTTCCGGCCAGTATTCAGATTAATGAGATCGGTCAGCCTTTCAGCCCTTAGATGACGGGAAGATGAAAGGGCAAGAACAAAAAGAATGCTATCAATAATATTGCTTTTACCAGAACCGTTCGGTCCTGAAATAACTGTAAAGCCGGGTAAAAACGGAATTTTCGTCTTTCTCCCGAAGGATTTGAAGTTATCTATTTCAAGTTGTGTAATGTGCAAACCCTTACACCAAAGCAAGGAAGGGAATTGTTTCCGGTCTATCAGGATTATTATTCTTCTGCCGGCTCTTTATCCTCTGCGATGATGAGGTCGTTATGGCCGCTTCTTTGGTGCTGGTCTTTATACCTTGACCTGGCATCACGTGCAGAAGCAATGATGATATCTTCACCAAATTCCTTTTCAGGCTGAAGCGTACCGTCTGGTTGCATCTTCAGGGTGATCTTGTCCCTGGCTGGAGGCACCTGAGTCTTTTTAACATCATTATCAGGTTCAGGTGTCTCCCGTTCTACTTTACCTCTTGAGATAGGCGGAGCTACTGCCTGGATAACCGGCGGTGGACGTTGCTCTTTTTTCAGCTTCATTACAACCGCCTTCATATCCAGCATCTCATCAGTCAGACCTTTGATGAGCGCCTCCATGTCTGCTACTCTTCGTTCAAGAAGACGCATCCGTTCATCAAGATTATTTGTCCCTTGCCCTTCTTCGCTCATTAGTCACAACCCTGAAGTATCATGTCAAACAGGCTTGACATAATCTTTGATACCAATACATATATATTTCCCTTCTCATTTTTCTGTTTATCTATTTCATGCAGGCACTCATGAAAAAAAATCCCGTTTTTCAAAACCAATTTACAAAACCATATTACCCTTTTGTGCCAGATGTGTATGCACATGTCTTATCTGGAAACGACTGATCCAGAAATTGCAGCGATCATCGATAAAGAAACCGGTCGTCAGATAAACGGCCTTGAACTTATTGCTTCTGAAAATGTTGTGAGCAGGGCAGTCCTTGAAGCCGCCGGCTCAATAATGACAAACAAGTACGCTGAAGGATATCCGGGCAAAAGATACTACGGTGGGTGTGAGTTCCATGACATGGCAGAAAATCTGGCCAGGGACAGAGTATGTTCTCTTTTTGGGGCAGAACATGCAAATGTACAGCCACATTCCGGAAGCCAGGCAAACATGGCAGTTTACTTCACCGTCCTTAAACCTGGAGATAAAATCCTGTCAATGAACCTTTCCCAGGGCGGGCACCTCTCCCATGGCTCCCCAGTGAACTTTTCAGGCATCATCTATGAATCTCACCAGTACGGAGTGGATTTAAAGACAGAACGGATGGATTATGGCGCTATTGCAGACATGGCAAGAAAAGTGAAACCAAAAATCATTGTTTGTGGTGCCAGTGCCTATCCAAGAGAGATAGATTTCAAAGCTTTTGCCGAGATTGCCGAAGAGGTCGGAGCCTATTGCCTTGCTGATATCGCACACATTGCAGGTCTTTGCGCAACCGGCATTCATCCAAGCCCTGTAGGTTTAACAACATTTACCACCTCAACCACGCATAAAACACTCCGGGGCCCGCGTGGGGGATTCATACTCTGCGATAAAGAATTTGCCGCACCAATTGACAAGGCGGTATTCCCTGGCATGCAGGGAGGTCCGCTTATGCATATTATTGCAGCAAAAGCCGTATGTTTCAAAGAGGCGTCAACAAGCGAGTTTAAAAAATACTCAGAGCAGGTAGTAAAAAACGCACAAACACTGGCTGAAACACTGTCAGCTAACAATGTTAGGCTTGTTTCAGGTGGAACAGACAACCATCTCTGTCTTCTTGATCTTACAAACTTTGGAATTACCGGTCTTGAAGCTGAACAGGCACTTGGAAATGCCGGGATCACCGTCAACAAAAACACTATTCCAAACGAGACCAAGAGCCCGTTTGTCACCAGTGGTCTTCGTGTCGGAACTCCTGCTGTAACCAGTCGCGGGATGAAAGAGAGCGAGATGAAACAGATAGGTGAGTGGATCTCTGCAATTATTCAGGACAGCGGAAACGCTGCCCTTCAAGAGAGGATAAAGGAAGAGGTCAGATCTCTTGCCAGCAATTACACTTTATACCCTGATCTGACATGATACTGGATGGCAAAGGACTTGCAGCACGCAGGCTTGAGCTGCTGAAAGAGGATATTATTGAAGAGGGACTCTCTCCCACTCTTGCCACGGTTATCGTAGGTGATGATCCTGCTTCGCACATGTACGTCAGGATGAAGCACCGGGCATGTGAGCAGGTAGGTATCTCATCGGTAAATATCTCACTCCCTGAGGATACCACAACACGCACCATCCTGGAACGGATTCGTCAGCTGAATGAAGATCCTGATATTGATGGAATACTGGTCCAGCTTCCACTTCCAAAAACGATAGACACTGATGCCGTCCTGGCTGCCATTTTACCAGAAAAGGATGTTGACGGGTTTCATCCGCTAAACATGGGCCGGCTTGTTACAGGTCTTAAAGGTCCACGGCCATGCACCCCTAAAGGAATAATGACCCTCCTGCATGAATATAAGATTCCCATTGCAGGAAAAAGAGCGGTGATTGTTGGAAGAAGCGTGGATGTTGGCCGCCCTATTGCATTACTGCTTCTCCATGCCGATGCAACGGTCACCATATGTCATAGTAAAACTGAAAATCTTCCGGAGATTACAAAACAGGCTGACATCCTGGTGAGTGCAGCAGGAAAGCCGGGTATTATTACCGCTGGCATGGTAAAGCAGGGTGCAACGGTAATAGATGTCGGTACAAACCAGGTGAACGGAAAACTCTGTGGTGATGTCGCATTTGAGGAAATAGAGAGAGTTGCCGGTGCGATAACCCCTGTCCCGGGTGGTGTCGGACCAATGACGATTGCATCTCTCATGGAAAATACCACAGATATTGCAAGGAACAGATGCGAACCTTTCATATAAGGGACATTCACGTAGGCAGGCAACATCCTGTCCTAATGGGTGTTTTAAACATCAGTCCGGAGTCTTTTTACACCGGTTCATATGTTCCTGTTTCTGCTGTCCATGAGGCGGCTGGAAAAATGTTTGATGAAGGGGCAGAAATCCTTGATATTGGTGCCAGAAGTACAGCACCAGGAAGCCCCCCTCTTTCGGTCTACGAAGAAACTGCGCGGATGAAAGAGTGTCTTGCTGAATTACAGGGTGAGGACTATATTATCAGCATTGATACAGTGCACCCGCAGGTTCTGGACGCTGCCCTGCGCTTTGATATCTGTCTTGCCAACGATATATCAGGCCTTTGTAATCCTGAGCTTGGAAAAGTCATCAATGATGCCGGGCTCCCGGTGATACTGATGGCTTCGGGGGAAGGCCCTGGTGATGCAAGATCCCTTGCGGATACTCATAACTCCATAAAAAAGGTGCTTAACCGGGCTCATGAATGTGAAATTTTTGATATCATTCTTGATCCAGGTATTGGTAAGTGGGTACCGGGCCGGACTGCAGAGAATGACTGGGAGTTATGCAGGCATTTTCATGAGCTTACTGCATATGGCCTGCCACTTCTGGCTGCAGTCTCAAGAAAATCCTTTATCGGAGAATTAACCGGTCAGCCACCTGCCGGAAGACTTGCAGGGACGCTGGCAGTTACATCCAGACTAATCATGGAAGGGGCATCAGTTATCAGGGCTCATGATATCCCCGAGACGAGGGATGTAATCAGAAGTGTGATGCACCTGGTGAGGCCATAATGAAAGAGTTTCATATCTACGGTCTTTGTACAGACCTGATAAAACCTGGTGATTTACTGCTGGATCACCTCAAAGCTGCCATGAACAGACAGGAGTTAGAGATTCGGGAACATGATATCATTGTTCTTGCAGAGTCTGCGGTTGCAACAGCCCAGGGAAGGATAACATCATTAAAAACCATAAAACCATCAGGGAGAGCATTGCAGTTGTCCAGGCAATACGAGATGGATCCTGCCCTTGCAGAGGTAGTAATCCAGGAATCTGATGAGATCATCGGGGGAATAAACGGATTTTTATTATCAGTAAAGTCTGGTCATCTCCTCCCAAATGCAGGGGTTGATGGCTCAAATGCACCTGACGGGTATGTAACGCTCCTCCCTGAAGAGCCTGGTGCCCTTGCGCATGCTCTCCGGAAAAAAATCTTTGAAGAGACTGGTTGTTTTGTTGGTGTCCTGATTATTGACAGCAGAACTCATCCCATGAGGTATGGATGCGGAGGTGTTGCAATTGCATGTTCAGGTATTCCATCGGTTATCGACGAGCGTGGCAGAAAAGATCTTTATGGCCGTGAACTTATGGTAACCAGGCGGGCGGTTGCAGATAACATTGCTTCAGCCGCTGAGCTTGTAATGGGCGAGTCTGACGAAAGCATCCCCGCCGTCCTGGTAAGAGGCCTTGACATAGAGTTCGGTGAATTCGAAGGTATTGAGCTTATCAGGCCAGATGAATGCCTCTTTATTGGCAGCCTCAAAAGGGCATATGTTAGTCCTTCCTGACCACCTTTTTAAGTTCGTTCATCAGGATTACAATGCCTGTGAGGATGACAATAACCGGCCAGAACGTGAAAGAAAAATTCCACAGTCCAATATCATTACCAAGCCAGACTATTCCCCAGCACAAAATAAATAATCCTATTACGACGACGCCGATACTCATTCTATGTAAATAACTCATTTTTATTGTACCATCATGCAAGTCTGAAACATCTCATTTTATAACCCGAACGGCATGTCCCAGGAATGACTACAGGCATTACACCGGCATTTTGCAATCATTTCTCCGGAATCTGTGGTCACCAGATCATCAAAATCCGTATCTTTCGAGTTACACTTCGGGCATATTATGTCTCCCATGATATCAGCATCACATCACCCTGGGGGGGGTCTTACTTACAATTCTGCATTTGGATCTATTTGAAACCGGTGACTGAGGGGGGTATTATTTATATATACTATGAATTTTTTTCTTTGCAGGATCAATGTTTCCTGCTCATTGTTTGGGAAACTTCTTTCATACAGACGTCAAATAAGAAATTAGCTGTGCCATTTCACAGGGGGTAAAAATGATTATTCCAGGAAAAACTTCATCCGCTACTCTTCTGGCAGTTGTAGCAGTCATCATCTGTGCGTTTATACAGGCAGGGACGGCTGTTCCTGACCAGGGTCCTTCATCGGTACAATCGTCTATACAAAAGATCTTCCCTCCTTTTGTGTCACCTGCTTCATCTGGTCAGGTGATACAGTCTTCAGCTATTCCGATATCGGCCCAATCGATCGAGGTTTCCGCAGAATATGCACCAGATCGACTTATCGTAAGATATAATCCTGACAGGCCCAGGACAGAATCTGCCATGATGTCAATCCAGTCGGCTACAAATGCGCTTGCCGGGGCATCCGTGGTAGAAGACCTGAGCGATGCAGGTGTTCCGGGAATGCAGGTAGTCCAGGTTACTACAAGCACACTTAACGAGGCCCTGGAGGCATACAAAAACAGCCCTGATGTATTGTATGTCGAACCAGATTACAAAATTTCATTAAGCCCTATTGAAAAAACAGGAAAGTCTGCAGATGCAGGATCTATAAGCACAAGCAGTGCTGCATATCCGGATGATCCAGGATTCAGGTACTTATGGGGACTATCCAATACCGGACAGGCACCATTTTACGGAACGGCAGGTGCAGATATCAGTGCCTTAGATGCCTGGCGCAGTACCACCGGCTCACCATCGGTAGTTGTTGCAGTGGTTGATACCGGCGTTGATTACAATCACCCTGACCTTGCACCAAATATCTGGCAAAATACAAGGGAGATCATCAACGGGAAGGACGACGATGGAAACGGGTATGTCGATGATGTCCGTGGCTGGAATTTTGTTGCAAAAAATAATGATCCAATGGATGACAATGGTCATGGAACGCATTGTGCCGGGACCATTGCCGCTGTTGGTAACAATGGAATAGGAGTTGCAGGAACGGCATGGAATGTGAAAATCATGCCACTCAAATTCCTGAATGAGAAGGGATCAGGGTACATCTCTGATGCGGTCTCCGCGATACTGTATGCAAGCCGCAACGGAGCTTCTGTTATCTCAAACTCCTGGAGTGGAACAGGATATTCACAATCACTTAAGGATGCCATTGATGCATCAAATGCGGTGGTTATCTGTGCGGCAGGCAATAGTGGCGCAAACGCAGATATCACTCCCCAGTACCCGGCAGCATTTACAAGCAGCAATATCCTCTCGGTTGCTGCAACGGATTACAATGACAAACTTGCGTCTTTTTCAAACTACGGGGCAGTATCAGTAGATCTTGCGGCACCTGGTGTTAGTATTTACAGCACTGCCAAATCTGGCGGGTACCAGTACCTGAGTGGCACTTCCATGGCCACTCCTCATGTTTCCGGCGTTGCTGCACTTTTGAAATCTCAAAACCCATCCATGTCTGCATCACAGATAAGAAGCAGGATATTCAATAGTGTTGATGCGGTATCTGCCCTTGCAGGAAAGGTTGCATCAGGAGGAAGGCTTAACGCTGCAAAGGCCCTTGGAGGAGCGGCACCAACCCCGACTCCCACTCCGGTTCCAACTTTCACTCCTACCCCGACGCCTACTTACACACCTTTCCCGACTGTAACACCCACAAGCACACCTACACAGGCGCCCACTCCCACCCTGACACCAACTCCGACATTTACTCCTTACCCAACCACCACATATACACCAGTTCCGACATATTCACCTAAACCAACCCCGACATTTACTCCTTACCCAACCACCACATATACACCAGTTCCGACATATTCACCTAAACCAACCCCGACATTTACTCCTTACCCAACCGCCACATATACACCAGCTCCGACACCAAAACCTGGTTTTCAACTGAATGCTGCTTTTTTTGCAGGGCCAACATATGGAAAATCGCCATTACGGGTTCAGTTTATTGACCAGTCTTATGGAAACCCGAACCGGTGGACCTGGTCTTTTGGAGACGGGGGTTTCTCATACCAGAAAAATCCATATCATACCTATCTTAAGAAAGGAACATATTCAATCAGGCTCACGGTTAATAGGGGAGGGCAGGCAAGTACAGTCTACAAACAGCGTTTAATTACCGTAATTTAATTTTTTTATTTTTAAAAAAAATCAGAGTTGAATTGAAGCAAGGGCTTCTTTAACTCTTGGTCTCCATGACTCGAATGAGCGCTGATATATCTCCATCGCCTTCTGGTGATCAGGATCATCAGTATTTTTTTCAATCCTGTCAAGAGTAAGTCTTGCAGTGTCAAGTATCCAGCAGTCAACCACTGACTTGTCGACCACGGTGATCGATTCTGCCCTGACAGATACCAGGTTTCTCCCGTCAGCAGCCTGAAATACTCCAGGTTTTCCTATAATCGAGACGAAGGATGGACATTCTATTGATGAAAGCTGGTGCAGAGCCTCAGGTTGGTAGCTGCCTACACTGACGAAGAATATCCCTGTCGGATCCATCACACGAATCTGGTAAAATACCGCTTCACCTTCTGATTTTTTCTTTTCTGTAAGGGTGCCGGCGATATATACCCGGTTGCATCTCTCACCAGTCGGAAGCAGAATATATGTAGGACTTTTGTCATCATTGCCTTCCCTGAAATGGTGATAACTTTCCCGGAGTTCTGCTGCAAAGACCCTTTTTGCCGCCTCGCGCTCAAACCTGCGGTTTGCTGAATCATCACTCATGTGCTTCTCCCTCCGCCCGGTTTACCAGTTCAGCATGCATTCCTGGATCAAATTTTCGAAACTCACAGTGATTAGCAAACAGCCGGTTATCAAAAGTCTTTCCCCTGCAGACCAGGTAGCGGCCAAGCACCAGTTCATTCACGTGGTAAAAGACCGTATCAAGACCAAGCGGATTGTTCTCGGCCATTTCCTGCGCCGTAGTAAGGTTAAGGCCTGTGAGCTCTTCTACCCCTTCACGGGATATGATGGTATCATAAGTATTCTGTCCGTCATCAAGCCAGCCCTTGATCCTTAGATCATAAACATAATTTGGCTGAATTTCATGGACCGGGCAGTAGTTCTGTCTTGAAAGAACCCTGCCACATCCCTCGACAGGACAGCGTTTTATAAGACCAGAGCCAGGTGAGAGGTGAACCATCGCTCCTTTAACCTCTTCACTTGGAGGTTTGACATGAATTGTGGCATTTTCATCAGGAACGATGGTTGCCCCGTTTAAGCTGACTGATAACCGGTTGTTGAACTCGTTAACTGAAGCATAATAGATGCCATAAACCATGTCAGGAACCAGCTGACTGACATCTTCGTCATTCCAGATGACAAACCTGATAGTTCCAGTTTCGTCTCCAAGCAGGCCGTTTTGGAGTATGCGATCAGATGTCCCTTCATATTCCTGGAACACCTTTGCCCGCAGGCAGACAACTCCAGGGACCACCTCTGCAATGGGAACGATATTTGGCCTGATGCTTCGGTCTTCCATGACAGATTTTACAGAGCCGGGTGGCACCTGTAAACTCAGGGCACCGCGGAACCTGTCGATGACTGCCCCACTAATTTCGTACCACTGGTTTTCCTCAAGGGGGGCTGCGCCAGGAGTATTTCTTATTACAAATTTTATGGCACCAGTCTCATCTGCAAGTATCCCACGCTGGAGAATCTGGTCAACTGCCGGTCTCTCAACGGCAACAACCTTCGCTTCCACGGTAAATATCCCCGGACTTACCTGGCTTAGTGGTGTCTTTTCCACCTGCGGTATCTCATCGCAGGTTAGGGAAGTTATCCTGGTTCCTGAATGAACTTTTATGGACAACTGCCCATTGAACTCATCGGTCTCAACAAGCTCAAGCCTGTACCATTGCCCTTGTTCAAGCACCGGGGCATTTGCAGAGGCCCAGACAGTTACCCTGACCGTGCCGGTATTATCTGCAAGTATCGCGGTCTGTGCAATGGAAGGGGACCTGGGCGGAAAATTGGTCGTTATCTTTCCTTCAACAGTTATCCATTGTTTTGGTTTTATACCAGATATGGGCGTTATCACTGGCTCTGGAATTAACTCGGGAGAAATTTCTGTGATCGTTGTTCCCGAATGGACTTTAAGGCTAACCTGACCATTGTATTCGTCTGCAACCGCGGACTCCATCCGGTACCATTTCCCCTGCTCCATAACCGGGGCATTGGCCTTTGACCAGACAGTAAACCGGATAGCTCCGCTTGAATCTGAAATTACACCATTCTGAGCCACAGATGGGGACCTGGACGGAATTAATGTGACGATTTGGCCTTCGACCGTTACCCATTGTTCGGCCTGTATCTCAGATATCAGACTTACAGTGCCTGTATCCTGTCTGGATGAGCCTGAAGACGGAATCTCCATCCCAAACTGCCTTGCATAATCACCAATAATTGACCGCTCAGCCTCCGCGGGCGGGACAGCAAATTCTTCAACAAAACGAATGATCTTTTCCTCAAGCTTTGCACGGTCAATTGGATGACCAGCTGCTGCAAATTTTTCGGAGATCCTGTCTGCAATCTCTTTAAGTTCCATTTCATCTCCATAAGAAATGTCAACAACAAGGGTATTTAAAGAGAGATCCCCGCAGGGTGAAAGTGAAAATACCGGAAAATTGCACTGGAATTAAATATATCGGGAATATAATGTCTTTAATTCCTGTAATGAGGCTTCAGGATTCCTGATTAGGTGCCGGGTTACCTGCGGGTGATGATTTAACAAACAACGGGTGCATGCCCAGACTGGAGAACGTCCTGGTTTTTCAATCCAGTCACCAAGAGTTGTATCCTGGCATGGATAAAGGGGACAATAGCAGAAGTCACAACACTGCCCTTCGTAGTGGCAGGGATAGTACCTGCAATGTTCCTTTTCCCACAAAAACCAGTGTGGCCCGCCCATTCCGGACCTGATGAAAAAGGATGGACCTCTCTTTTTTGTATCAGCCTGGCGGAGAAGCGCTTTTGTAACACCTGCGTAAGCGCCCTCATGGATCATCTGTCCGATTCTGGTTGCACTCCCTGCATATCTTATCGGGCCTGACCCTTCCGATGCGATGAGAACTGCATCAGTAACAGTCCCGACAAAACCAAACCCGGCATCCCTAAGTGCCAGGGCTTTCGCCTCAGTCACTGTAATTACTGCGTCCACAAGGGCCTGGTCATGAAAACCCTGCACAAGCACGATGATATTTATCGTTCCAGGAGTATAGCCCGAATCAGAAACTGCAGGATCTGCCTGGTCGGGGTGCGTTATCCCTGCGGTGACGAAAACAGTAAGATTGTCCCAGGAGAGGATACAAAGAGTGTTCATGTCGACGGCTGTCAGAAGACCGGCTGTACCTGGATATGATAAACCAAGAGATAATGCCAGGAGCTCTAATTCTTTTTCAGGATCCATCGAAAAATCATGGGGCACCTGGTGATTAATCAGGGTTGTACAGTTTCTGATACCGCCATTGGATCCAGAGCTGCATACACGAAACTTCCCTCTTACGATTAGGGAGGATGACCTGAGGAAATACCTCATGTGACGGAGTATCGCTGGCGGTCTTTTAGTTCCTGTTGTTTTCCGGCATTCCACCCGGAGACGTCCTGCAGGTACCCGGTTACCCTGCTAATCTGGACAACATCATGGCACCCGCATTCGGGACAGACCGGTTCGCCACAGAGCGGACAATACTCAATAGTTGCAGCGATCTCGTGTGAGCAGTCATAATTGTCAAGTGGGCACATGATCTCGGGGTTAACATCCCCGCAGACAGGACAGGGACTTTCGTCAACGATCAGGTGGCATGTGTGACATTTATATCTCCGTTCACTCTCAGGTATCTCTTCTTTGCAGGAGTATTTTTCTGCCAGTGACAGTTGTTCAGCGGTCCAGTTCATACTAATTATTCACCTTTCCTTCTCATAATTATTGTTTATAGCAGAGCTTTCTGCGATAATGCAGATAGCTGGCTTATAACCGGTGAATGAATAGTAGCACGACCTGAAATGACATTCATTTTATTTCATTTATCCCAGGCCATGCGGCGATACGCTATAAATTATTGACCAGGGGGCCTGCCCGCTCATTTATGAGTGCGAAAGAGAGAGAACTCCTTTGCAGCCCTGGCAGGATCTGAAGATTCATAAATTGCCCTTCCAACAATTATCCCGTCTACTATTCCTGCAATTGCTCCTGGATCCCCGCCCTGGGCACCAACACCAGGAGAAAGAATTTTTTTCGTCCCGATGAGAGAGCGCAGTACCTGTGTTCGTTCAGGCCTTGTTGCAGGTGCAATAATTCCATCAGCCCCGGTTTCACAGACAAGAGTGGCAATACGTTCAGCAGTGCCACCATGGAAGAAGTCAACTGCCCCAGGGTGACTCATCTCAGTCACGACATAACATTCCCCCCCATGATCATGTGCCGTCTCCACGCAGGCAAGAACAGAATCCCTGCCAACAAACCCATGGCAGATTATCCCGGAAAATCCATGAGAAAAGACCTCCTCAGCGATGAGGCGGCTGGTATTTGGGATATCGGCAACTTTAAAATCAGCGATGAGTGGAAGTCCTGCTGAAGATAACTCATCGGCAATTCCAAGGCCTGCCGCAAGGACAAGCGGGTATCCAATCTTTATTGCATCAAGATATGGCGCAACCTGGTTTGAGATGGAGACTGCATCATCATGATCAGTCACATCAAGGGCAAGTATCAGATCGGTCATTTAATCACCTGCCAGTTACCTGCCCATGACCGCTGCCATGATAAGGGGGAATGTAATCGTTGCATCCCCATATACCGTGACGGTTTTCGCATCTTCATCGACCTTCCCCCATGATCTTGCCTCATCAAGGGTAGCTCCTGACAATCCTCCCAGGTCAGGACGATCTCCGGTCAGTTGCACCGCATAGGAAAATCCCATGGAGGTCATCAGCATACTCTGAAGGATATAGTTTTTCGGAACTCCCCCTCCAACAAGGAAAGCTCCAGCCTTTTCAGCTGAAAAACAGATATCCATGAGCCTGTCCATGTCGCCAAATGCATCAACAACAATCCCGTGAGTCTGCCTGTACAGCCAGAACTGAAGACCTATCATTGAGTCCTGTATAGCAGGACAGAAGATAGGGATCTTTTTCCTGGCCGCCGTTGCAAGGATTCCGGACTTCAGGTTTGAACCTATATGGGCCAGAAGATCTGATATGGAGATGACCGATTTGTCAGGAATTTTTGAAAGGACTTCCTGCATAAACTCTTCAAACTCAATAAATGACTCGTTTGGCAGGTAAATGTCGTATATGCGGTTTATTTCATCATGGCGCAGTTCGATATCATTGCATTTATCAGTTCCGCGGAAATGATGACAGCCGATCGCTTCAATTACGTCGTGGGTCAGGTTGGCCCCGGTGGAGACCAGGACATCAATATACCCGGCTTCCATCAGGTCAGAGACGATTCCTCCCATTCCTGCCGGGACCATCGCTCCGGCAAGGCCAAAAAAGCGGGTAACGCCCTCTTCCTTAAACATCGTACCGGCTATCTGCACTGCCCGTGAAAGAGCTCCTCCATTGTAAGCCCCTGCTCTTTCCATGGCGCCGATGAGGCTTGATATCGTCATTTCAGGTTTTATGTGGATCTGTTGGACCGGCACATCACATTCCATACAATAGTTATGGGTTTTCAACTCCCAAGTACCTGACGCGAAAATATCGTACATAGCAAAATTTTCAGGGTTTTACATAGCCTCGTACAGACGGGCGCGAGAGATGGCGCCTCGCGCCTGGTGGAACCTCATACCATCCGGGTGAGATGGACCTTTGCTCTTTGATCACCTCATGCTCTGCCTTTCGGACGCCACACCGGCGACACTTATAGCCTTTCCCTGAACCTGCACTGGTCATGCGTTTTTGGCATGCCTGGCATAATGGTGCCTGAATGTAGAGAAAAGGTTCTGCGGAGAATACATAGATCTTCTCAAGGTTCAGGGTATTTTTGAGGTAGCTTCCCGCGGCAAGGATCTCATCTCCCGGCCTTAATGACCGGACAATGTCACGAAATTTCTTTGTCGGTTCAAAGGCCATGCATGGGATTAAATGACCGGATCTCTCTAATGGAAATGAGACATGCCCACCCTTACCGGTCACGGGTATCTCTTTTACAATGCCCCTGACAAGGTATGATATCCCTTCATGCATCAGCCCATGATCATAAGGAACCAGGTGTGCATCTGTGCCCTGGTTTGTCATCCAGATCCGTTCCATGCCTGCAGGTTCTGATCTGACCACCGAGGCTGCTTTTGCAACCATGAAGGGAGAGTCTCCCCTTATACCATATAGCACCGGGTCCTGCGTGTGAGGGATACAGACAGGGCCTTTTAGATCGTAATCCCAGGTGTCCCAGGTATGGGGCGTTGTCAGTTCCTCAGAGTGCCTGAGACTTTCTGCATCCACCTCCCTTGGAAGATGCAGCCTGTCAGCCTGCCGGTATGCAAGATATTCCCATGTATGATCGGGAAAGACACTGGAAATGGCGGCGGTTGCCCCGATGAGACCACGTCCAAGTTTATAACCCCTGAAATGAACGGCATGACGGCTAAGAAGACTTATGGCTTCATCGATATGACAGTGGCCCTGAACGGCCTTCAGGTAAAAGGCGGATGGAGGCTTTTCTATACACGCTACGACCCCGGGATTGGTGTTATCACACGAGAGCGCAGAGTATCTTTCAACAAGATCACATGCAAGGATGAAGGCATACTCAGGATCCCCCAGTATGCATAAAGAGATAGCAGCATTCCCGCGTGTTTTATGTGGAATCGTGGGGTTGAGCCTTACAAGCCTGGCTGATAATACCTTCATTCCCGCTTTTTCAAGGAGATCTGCAAGCAGAGTGCCAAGCCATGTGGTGCACATCATGTCAGGTGCATCGGTATCGTCAAGGCCGATAAAAAACCGGGTTTTCTTCATGTCAGGTTTTCATCCATTTACTTACTGAAAATCAGATATCATCCTGATTATTCTCAATTCTCATCCTGCGCACCACATCACTTATGTAGATGAATTATACAAGTACCTCTTACGATACATGTCCCAGGATCGTCTGCTCCGCAATGTCATCAGTGTGATGATTATGGCAGGATACGAGGTATCCGAACTTTTTGCAATGCGGCCTAAAAGTTTTGATATCATTGCCGGAAATGATGAACAGATCATTGTTTTGAAAGTCATTTCTCACATCGACAGCATTAGCGAAGAGAATGCACGGGATCTTGACAGGATTGCACGAAACCTTTGTGGAACACCGTTGATCGTGGGTGAAAGGGCCCGCGATGCAGAACTTGAACGAGGCGCGGTTTATGTAAGGTATGGAATATTTGCAATAAATTACCCTACCCTGCATGACTATTTTGTTGAAAATGCCCCGCCACTGATTTATGCTTCACCCGGAGGTCTTTATGTAAATATCAGTGGTAAGAGACTTCGTGAAC
>Ga0255341_1003144_pt1 | contig 19066 bp, 18 predicted proteins | sample wastewater_treat_8_FD_192418 | JGI IMG/M metagenome (GOLD analysis project Ga0255341, IMG submission 192418) | Wastewater microbial communities from Lulu Island WWTP, Vancouver, Canada - plant12 | ecosystem: Engineered > WWTP > Wastewater > Unclassified | place: Canada: Vancouver, British...
CCCACCGCCGGCGGTGAACATCGTGGGATCCGGACTCCCGCCGTACTCGCATGAGACAGGGGTCCCGCGTACCACGAATCGGCGCGAAGGCGGGCTGCATGAGGAAAAGGGCGGGGCCCCACACGGGAGACTAGCCCGAATCGGTGGAGGGACGTGATCAATCTCATCACGGGCGGAGCAGGCTTCATCGGCAGCTATCTCGCGGAATACCTGCTGGATCAAGGCCAAGAGGTCATCGTACTGGACGACCTCTCCACAGGCAGCTTCGACAACATCGCTCACCTGGTCGGCAGGAAGGGCTTCACCTACTACGGCCGTGAGACTCAGCAAGCCGGTGCTGGTCGCGTCGAACTGATCCCGCACGTCGTGCACCAATTCATGGCGGACGGGCCAATCGCAGTGTACGGCTCGGGAGATTAAGAGTGTTGCTTCACCCACGTTTCCGAAGTGGTGCCCGCGCTGGCCAGGCTGATGGACTGCCGACAGGCCCTCAGTCAGGTGGTCAGCGTCGGCAACGACGGACTCCTCAGCATTCGCGCGCTCGCGGAGCTCGTGAAGCGGCTGATGAATCCTGATGCCTACTTCTCATTCGTCAGCTGCGAGGAGGCCTACAGCGTCGGCTTCGAGGATCTCGGATCGCACCAATCTTACCTCTCCCACATGCGCCAGCTGATCGGCTCGGGCGGCGCCTGTTCTACTAACAACAACGTACGCGGCGCAGGGACTCACATAGGCGCAGTCCCGACTCAGTGACGATGCGACGACGAAGGAGCAGTCGTCCTGTTTGCAGCGCGTCGACGCCGCATCGTATGCTCGTCCCTACAGCAGCCATCGAGGGCGCTGCCGCACTCCACGCCGAATCCCGCCAGGAACCAGCTTGACGACCGACGTACAGACAGCACACGCCGCCGAAGCCCCCCAGCTCGTCATAGAGCCCACGAAGGGCTGGGCCAAGCTCGGATTACGGGAGCTGTGGCAGTACCGCGAACTGCTCTATTTTCTCACCTGGCGCAACATCCTCGTGCGCTACAAGCAGGCGGTGCTCGGCGTCCTCTGGGCCGTACTGAACCCCGTCATCACGATGGTCGTCTTCACCCTGGTCTTCAACAGATTGCTCGGAGTCGGCAGCGGCTCGGACGGGGTGCCTTACGCCGTCTTCACATTCACGGGCCTGCTGCCGTGGAACCTGTTCGCCGGCTCCCTTTCGAGCGCCGGCAGCAGCGTGGTGGGGAGCGCCAACCTGATTACCAGGGTGTACTTCCCGCGCCTCGTCATCCCCTCCAGCGCTGTCCTCGGCACACTGCCCGACTTCCTCATCGCGTTCGTGGTTCTGGTCGTGCTCATGGGTGTCTACCAGGTGGCACCGACCTGGCACGTGGTCTTCCTGCCCTTCTTCGTCTTGCTTGCGCTCACCGCGGCGCTTGGGGCGTCACTGTGGCTCAGCGCTCTTTACGTACTGTACCGCGATGTGCAGTACATCATCCCGTTCCTGGTGCAGCTGTGGTTTTTCCTCACGCCCGTGTTCTATCCGACGAGCAACATCCCGTCCGGCTGGCCGAGCGTGGTGTACAACCTCAACCCCATGACGGGAGTCGTGGGCGGTTTCCGCTGGGCACTGCTCGGGCAGCAACCTCCGGGTTCCATGTTCTGGCTGTCCGTAGCCATGACGCTGGTCGTCTTCATCGGCGGCCTGTATTACTTCCGCCGCATGGAGCGGGTCTTCGCGGACGTGGTATGAGTACGGCGATCAGCATCGCGGGCTTGGGCAAACGGTACCTGATCGGCGCCTCCCGCGAGCGCGCCGGCACCCTCCGCGATGCAATCACCAACGTGGCGGTCGCCCCCGTGCGCAGGCTGCGGCACGCCGGTTCGTCAACGGGCCACGTCACCGAGCACTGGGCCCTTCGAGATGTCAGCTTCGACGTCGCGTCCGGGCAGGTGATAGGCGTGATCGGCCGCAACGGCGCGGGCAAGAGCACGCTGCTCAAGATCCTCTCGCGCATCACCGAGCCGACGACCGGACGAGTCACGCTACAGGGCCGCGTCGGCAGCCTGCTCGAGGTCGGCACAGGCTTCCACCCGGAGCTCAGCGGCCGAGAGAACATCTACCTCAACGGCGCGATCCTCGGGATGACGCGAGCCGAGATCTCACGCAAGTTCGACGACATCGTCGACTTCTCGGAGATCGCAGAGTTCCTCGACACGCCGGTCAAGCGCTACTCCACAGGGATGTTCGTACGCCTGGCCTTCGCGGTGGCCGCCCACCTCGAGCCCGAGATCCTCCTTGTCGACGAGGTGCTCTCCGTCGGCGACCTGGGCTTCCAGCGCAAGTGCCTCGGGCAGATGGAGGAGATCGCCGGGTCCGGGCGCACGGTCATGTTCGTCAGCCACAACATGGCGGCAGTGCGGAATCTGTGCACCCGCGTCGTAGAGATCGACGAAGGTCGCGTGGTCGCGGATGGCCCGTCGGATGACATCGTCCAGGCCTATATCGCGCGTCAGATGGCGATGGATGGCGCGGTCCTCCACCTGCCGCATCCCCTGGGCGATCCCGAGGAGCTCCTCGTCACCGCGGTCCGCGTGGTCGACGAGCAGGGCAGGACGGAGGGGCCCTTCCACAGCAGTGAGCAACTGGTCGTCGAGATCGACGTGGACGTGGCCCGGGAGAACGCCGCATACCAGGTCGGCTTCGACCTCCTCTCTGGCGACGGCCTCATCTTCAGGACCTGGCACACGGACGGGCCACCCGAGGAGTGGCCACCGCTCAAACTCGGCCGCAGCACACTGAGGTGCCGCCTTCCCGTCGGGATCCTCAACGAGCTCCGGTACGGCATCGCGCCCCGAGCAGACGTCTACAGCAGCCACTGGCTCGTCCACGGGGACGACGCCATCTGGTTCGACGTCGTGAAGGACCACAAGGACTCCCCGTTCTCCTGGGCCTGGAGCCCTGGAGCGCTCGCCCCCCTACTCGAATGGAGCTCCGCCGGGGAGCTCAAAGGCGAATCAGCGTCGGCTTCACAGGGGGGGCTTTGGACGACGCCTCCGGCGCTTTAGTCCGCCTCTGTCGGCCCGCTACTTCGTCGTGAGCGAACACCCAGAAGTGGCCGGAGCAGGCGGGCCGCCCGCACCCGGAGCACTAGACGCCGATATTCACTGCGGTCTACTCTGCGTAGCTCGCGGAGGTACTCGCTGTCTTGGCCGATGTAGAAGTAGGTGTCGACCTTCCGTGAAAGGTCGTGCGTCCGGGAGGCCGTGGTGATTCGATCCGCGCCTTCGGTGTGGATGATCTGCAGGGCGCGGTGGATGTAGTAGCGGCGTGCCTTCCGATTGATCTTGATCCACACCGGCGCCTGGTGATTGGGTACCCGCTCGTCGAAGCGAAGCCCGCCCAGGAGGCTCGTGCGCGTGAGGCCCCAGAAGTCCCCCCGGGACTTCGCGGTCGCCTCCGGGGTGAGCCAGCCGTCAGCGGTCGGACCGACGCCGGAGAACCGCCCCGTCGAGGTGTCCACGCAGTTGCAGGTGATTGCGTCGGCGCCGGTGCGCTCGGCGCACGCCAGCAACACCTCGAGCGCCTCCGGCACGATCTCGTCGTCCGCGTCCAAAGTCGTGAACCACTCCCCCGCGATGTTGTCCAGCCCGGTGTTCTTGGCGGCATGCATACCCTTGTTCTGGACGTGGTGGTAGACGTGGATGCGCGAGTCCCTGAAGCGCTGGAGCACCTCTTGCGTTGCATCGCTCGAACCGTCGTCGACGATGAGCAGTTCCCAGTCGCCACAGGTCTGTCGTAGCACGCTCTCGATCGCCCTGGGCAGGGTATCGGCCCTGTTGTAGGTGGCCATGATGACGGAGACCATCGGTGCAGGCGGGGCACTCACATATGTCCATCGGACGGCGGCGACCCCTTGGGACTCGAAGCGGCGCGGTACTCGTAGCCGTAACCGGCCCTGCGCGCCTGCTTCGTCGCCACGACCACCATCCCCAGCTTGCGACAGGGGAACCTCTCCAACTGAGCCTGGGAACGCTCGAGCATCGGCCACCTGACCCTGCTGAGGTTGACGACGAACAAGACCCCATCGGCTCTTGACGCCATAGCGGCTGCATCCCCGACCTCGAGGATCGGCGGCGCGTCCACGATCACCAGGTCGGCCGTCTGGGCGAGTTCGGCGATGATCTCCCCGAAGCGCTGCGACGCCGCCATCTCCCCCGGGTTCGGCGGCAGGGGACCGCTGGGGAGGACACGCAGCAGGGCGTCGCTTCCAGAGCCCGAACCCCCCGCCGCGTGGAGGGATAAGTAGCGGAAGGTCGGCTCCTCTCCGCGACCCGCGCCCGCAGCGGACATGACGTGGGCACCTGCGCGGCCCCTGGCCAGAACGTCCGGCGCCGCAACGTCCCCATCCCCCCGTCCCTCGAGCGAAACGGGAATGACCGCATCCTCGAGCACGGCGCGACGGGCGAGCACCGACGACAGTCCGACGACGTTGGAGACGCGCATGTAGCTGTGCACCCGCGGACGCCGGAAGTCGCCGTCCACCAACACCACCCGCTGGCCGGCGAGTGCCATGGACACTGCGAGGTTCGAGGCCGTCACGCTCTTACCCTCCGACCTGATTGAGCTGGTGATGAGCACTGCGTGGACGTCGTCGTCGACGCCCGTGAAGCTGAGATTGCCTCGTAGCACGCGGATAGCTTCTGCCATCGGTCCCGACGGATTGGACAGCATCTGCACTTCGGCGCCCTCCGCGCTGCGGCGTGACAGAGGTGGCAGGTGGCCAAGGGCGGGCATCTGCAGCAGTTCCATCATCTGCCGTTCGTCCCGCACCCTGGTGTCAAGTTGCTCGAGCAGGAAGGCGAGTCCCATCGCAAGGGCGAGTCCCATAATCCCTGCCAGGGCCAACGTGTGCCTGGTGCGCGGCGAGAACGGCACCGTGGGCACCGTCGCCGGCACAGTGATCATGAAGTCGCTGGAGAGGCTTTGCAACTGCAACTCGAGCGCCTGCTCAGACTGCCGGAGTTGCAGGTACTCTGTGCTCTGTCTTGCCGACGAGTTCGAGTACGTCTGGAGCGCCGCCTTGACCGCAGTGAGAGCCTCCTCGACCTGGGCTCCCCTGCTGTCTCGACGCCAGTCCACGAAGGCTTGCGCGGTCGCGTTGGCCGCGAGGGCGGCGGCCTCGGGATCGGCCGAGACTGCCTCCACGCCTATGACGCTCTCACTTGAGTTGCCCGCGCTGTCGGCCGGCTGGGTGGCGTTGATGAAGTAGCCGGCCGAGGTGTCCTTGCCCTTCAGTAGCTTGAAGGCAGCCTCTGTGACCTGACTGCTCGTCACCATGGCTGAGATCGTCGCGATGTCCGGCTGCTGGTAGGCCTGCGAGTATCCGCCCTGGACCAAGGGGTTGCTGATGGTGACCGGTTGGACGTACAGGAGCTTCGTGGTGGCGCTGTACAGAGGCGTTTGGGTACGTAGGTACGCAAACCCCGCTGCAAGGCAGGCGACGAGAATGGCGGCGATCAGCCACCTCCAGCGGGACATCACGGCGATGTAGCCGAGTACCGCGAGACCCTCCGCCGAGTCTGTTGCCATTCGTTACTCCCTGGATGCCGACCTGCGACAGCGTCGGGTGCGCCAGCCCCACGGGGGATGGCACGTGCATTGGCATCATAGTCACGGCGCATGAGCCGGGCAATCGAGAAGTGCGAAGCCGTACCGAACGCCCGGCAGTTGCGCGCTCCACCGCGACTCTCCCTGGCTCGGCGAGTGCCGCACGCGATAGTAGAATCACACTGGCTCTGCTGACAGGACCGTCGTAAGCGACCTGAGGATGTGATCCGTGTGCGAGTCCTGTGGTTCACCTCAGTCACGCCGCCCGCTACCGCCTCCCACCTGGGGATGGAGCACAGCCTCGGGCCGGCATCTTGGGTGGAGTCGCTGAGGCAAGCTCTGGCCACGCGCAGCGGCCTCCAACTGGCGATTGCCAGCCCCTCATCCTCGCCGTTGACGCCGTTCACAGAAAGCGGAGTCAGCTACTACGGCATACCGCTGACGCAGCCCTCCACGCAGATCGGCAGGGTAGCGCGGCGCTGGAGAGACGCGTTCGTACTGGAGCAGGAGAGCGAAGCCATTGAGGCCGTGATCCATGACTTCCACCCCGACCTTATCCACGTGCACGGGACCGAGAACCCCTTCGGCCTCGTCGGCAGCAGTTGCCGAGTGCCGGTGGTCATTTCTCTCCAGGGTCTTCTCACCGTCTACGAGCGTTTCTACTTCCATGGCATGACGTCACGGGAGATCGCGAGCCTGGCCTTGCGACCGAACTTCGCCCTCGGCTGGAGCAACATCCACGGATACTGGCGCTGCGTCAGAATGGCCGTACGAGAGCGGCAGATCATGCACGCCAATAGATGGTTCATCGGCCGGACCGCGTGGGACAGAGCAGTGCTCCTCGCCGTGAACCCCGACGCGATGTACCGCCACTGCGATGAGGTGCTGCGGCAGCCCTTCTACAAGTCCGCCTGGCGACGAGAGACCGCGGCGCCGCGCGTCGTCTTCTGTACATCGGGTACCATGGCTGGAAAGGGTGTCGAGTGCCTTGTCGAAGCGCTCGGGATCCTGCATTCTGCGGGGTACCCGGACGTTCGCTTGCGCATCGCTGGGATCCCGCCGGCAGGACCAGGCGCTGAGTTCTATGTCGCGCGAGCTCGCAAGCACGGCGTCATGGAAAGCATTGACTGGCTCGGTCGGCTCCCTGCGGAGCAACTGCTCTCGGAACTCCTTGGGGCCGCCGTCTTCGCCTATCCTTCGCACATCGACAACAGCCCGAACGCACTGTGCGAGGCGCTCCTCGTCGGAGTACCGACGGTAGCATCGTATGTCGGGGGCATTCCCAGCCTGATTGACCACAGAGAGGATGGGTTGCTGTACCCAGACGGCGATCCCTTCGCTCTGGCGGGCAGCATCCGCGACCTCCTCGATGACCCCTCGCGAGGTGTCGACATCGGCCGGCGCGCACGCGAACGCGCTCTGTGCCGCCACGATCCGGACGCAATCGTCGCTCGGCTGTTGAGCATCTACGGCGAGTTGACGTCATGAGAGCTCATGAGTCCGTGCGCCAAGACATGTGCGCGCCGTCGACGAAAGCCGACGCTTACCCATGACCAGCGTCTGCGTAGTCAAGCAGAACACCACCTACGACCTCTTCACGCGCACGGGGCCAGATTTGCGGACGATCGTAGCTTCATCCAACTGGCGCTCAGGGCCGATCGGCCTCTGGGAGGCCTTCGACACGACCGCGCGCATTGTCTTCGAGGACGCCGCCCCCGAGTGCCAGGCCGGCAAGCGCCAGTGGAGCCGGTATGTCGAAGGATGGGAACTGTGGCCCGCCGACGGTGCGGCGGACGTCGCCGAGGACGTGGACTGGTCCCAGTACGACATCGTCATCTCCATCGACGTGGCCGTGCCGTCGCGCATCGTTAGACGCTTTCCCCGGGTCCTGTGGTGCTACTACTTCATCGAGGGCGGACCCTGGGGCATCGACAGGCAGTTTCGCGGCAGCCCCTACTACGGCTACAACGTCTTCCTCAATCACCGCATGGCCAGAACGCTGCTCTCGCCGCATTCGCCCAGTTGGCGACAGATGAAGAACAGTCGCAGGGCCGTGCTGGATTTCCCGTACTATATGCAGTCGGCGCACTCGGTGCGCTACCTCTACCAGGGGTCGAAGCCGGCGCCTCGATCGGGCGTCTGCCTGTCCCATCATAGTCGCGACGTGCTTACTGAGGCCGACCGAGCTGCTCTCGCCACGTTCGGTCCGGTACGCACGCAGTGGTCGTCCATCGCCGACATCCACAGCGCCGAGGTCGCGTCGTCCTACTTCGTCGTGCATCCGGCCAGCAGGCCGACGGCCGGTGTAGCCTTGATAGAAGCAGTGTCGGCCGGGTGCATCGTCCTGGCGCCGCGAGACCGAGTGCGTGGCTTCCCCGAGCTGCTGACACCGGAGCTGGACTTCTCGAGCATGGAGGGCCTCCTCGACCACATCCGCCGGCTTGAAGATGACCGCACCTTCCTCGCACGCTGCCAAGCGCAACAGGAGCGCAAGGTGGATGAATGGTGCTACTCGAACGCGGCCCGGAACCTCGAGGGCATGCTCCATGCTTTCAGGGCATCGACGGCATCGCCTCACAAGCAGAGACGAGCCGAGATGCGAGCGAAAGTAGGAGCGCAGGTCCTACTGGCGGCGTTGGGCGTGGCACGTCGAGCACGTAACGCGCTTGCCGGCACTCGTGGCTGCGACCAAGTGGTCGGTCGCAGCCGGCAGGATTCATGATCGGCGAGCCCGCAAGAGAGGCCGCACTGTCCGGTACAAGCGGCTGCGCCTGACGCTTGCCCTGCCAGCCTGGATGCACCGGTCGGCGTAGTCGCCGATGACCAGGCCCCGCCGCCCCAATGGATACCACCAGCGCGTCAGCAGCGCCTCGACGTCATCCGCACGGCGGGCGGCCTGCGATGTCCGCCCCGCCAGCACGTCGTTCATCATGGCGACCACCTCGGGTGGATGCTCACCGGAAAAGCGACCCAGCCAGCTGGGCGACCCGTACAGGTTGTGGACCCTGTAGGGGCGCTGCAGCCTGAAGTAGGCGTGTTCCGCCCAGTCGACGATGCCGCCGTGAGTCTCGGGCTTCTCGTCTCGATAGATGCGGACCTTCTGCTCGACCTGCCAGGGGAACAGCAGCGAGTAGTGATGCATATAGACCCCGTGCCTCGCCGACTCCTCCGCCCCGACCCAGTTGAGCGCCCTCAGGTCCCGCCCGCGGTCGTCGACGACCGTCGGTGGCTCATGGGTGACGTACTTGTAGCCGGGGCCCCACTTGAAAAGCCGGTGGTAGTCGCGTGCGCCGCGCCTGAGTTCCCAGCAGTCCGCCACGTACTCGGGTCTACCCCAGAAGGTGCGGGTCCGGAACGACATGGCCGTCACGCCCGGCCGGGCCTGCAGCATGGTCAGGACGGCCTGCATGTCCTGTGGTCGATAGAACTCGTCGATGTCCACCTGCCACAGGTAGTCTCCGGTCGCGCGCTCCGCGTACGCGCGCGACTGCGCCGTGCGGTGACGCCCGAACTCGTCCGTCTTCGGCCAGAACCCGTCGCGGGTGACGATCTCGACCTTGTCGAGCGGGTCCTCCTTGGCCTTGAACCGCCGCAGCACCTCGAGCGTGCCGTCAATCGAGTGGCCGTCTGGGGTGGCTACGGCGCGTGTGTCCTCGTGGCCGCCTTCGACAACGACGATCTGGTGGGCAAACGGGTAAAGCGAGCGCAAGCAGTAGCGCGTGAACGGCTCTCCGTTCAGGACGATGATGCCGAACGTCACGCGCGGCCATGCCGCAGCCCAGTCGCGGACCTCTCTGTCGGCTATCTGGTCGAAAGCAGCCTCCTCGCGTCCAGGTGCATAGGGATACGCTTGTCCGTCGAGGCGAAGTGGAGTACGTACGCGTCGTTGAACAGCTTCTTGACCAGCCTCGGCTGGGTGACGCGCAGATCCAGTTCGTCCCTCGCCTTGCGCACGATCCGCCAGCGCGAGTGAGGGAGGGGTCGCGGTAGGCATCCCCTCCGCGCCAGCTCGTAAGGGTAGATAACGTTCCACTTCGGGGAAAGGAAGAAGACCCGACCCCGCTGCGTGAAGCTGAGGTTGATGTGATCCTCGTCGGACAGGGACGAGTCGGCGAGGTTGAGCGCCGAGAGCTCCTCCATCACCTCGTACGGTCTGAGCAGTATCAGCCCCGTGTTGATGTGCCGATCAGGAAATGGGAGTTCCTGCACTTCCTCTTCGCTGAGGAAGTCGGAGTAGTGGTACTTCCTCCATGACGGGAACAGCGACCGCTCCTCGAAGGATATCTCCTGCACGGCGGCAATCCCCGCCGCCGGAATGTCGTCCCAGTACCCGGACAGACAGGGCGCTTGTGGATTGATGATCATGTCCGGATCCATGAGAGCCAGCAGATCGTACCCAGGGAAGAGCGATGGCTGGTGCAGTCTGAAGGCACAGCACAACAAGCGGAAGTCCCATTCCGGCCGTGCATAGCGGTCCCGAAACCAGTCGGGGAGTTCCGTGATCACCTTGATGTCCCACCCGTGCCGTGCCGCATAGTGCTCGAAGGTCGGCGCCACATTCCGGAAGAGCGCGGTGTACTGCGGACCGATGGCCGAGACCACGATAGCTTTTCTCATCGCGGGCCGCCTCTCCCGGGTCCGCTCCCTTGGAATCCGAGGATGCCGTCGTGCATCCGCTGGTGTGGGGCCGTATCGAACACGGGGCGTTGATTGGCGGCGACGGTGCGGGCGACCCCGGCAACCGTCTCATGAGCCCCTACCCGCTGCCTGTACCTTTCGACCGCCACCAGCGCCAAGAACCACAGTGCCGCGGGCGTGTGCCACGGATCGAAGACCGTCCATTGCACGAACCCCTGCAGAAACACGGCTACGATGACGCCGAGGAGGACTAGGGAGAGCATCGCTGCGTCATCATCTCCGGCGAAGCTCATGGTTGCCGCACGCCAAGCATAGACTGTGAAGACGCAGGCCAAACCGGCGACGCCGACCAAGCCGAGGTTCCACAGCATCAGGACCCACACCGAGTCGGCCGACATCTCCTCGACCCTGGTAACGCGACCGTCCTGGCCGGGAGTCGGAAAGCCCATGCCGAACTCGCGATTGCCTTTGCCCACCCACTCGCTGGTGGTCCTCCACCAGCTGAGGCGAGCCTCCACGTTCTCGTCTGCCGCCACGCTCCCGCGGGCGCTGGTCCCCGTGATGCGCGAGAAGAGGTACGCTGACTGCGTGGGCATCACCGCCAGCGCGATCGCGACGAACACCGCCACGATCAGTCCGATCTGCGCGGCGCGCTTCACCGCCGGCCAGACGTCGCCGCGACGCAGCAGGCGCACAGCAAGGACCAGAAGAATCTCGACGACTGCGACGGCGACCAGCGCCCGCGTGTAGGAGACCCACACGGCGCCCAACGACACCAGCAGCACCCCCATCCACAAGACACTCCATCTCCACCTCGCCGCGCAGTACGCGATGGCCAGCGGCAGGAACTGCGGCATGAAATAGAAGCTGCGCGTGAGCACCTGCCCGCCGAAGACGATGTACGAGTGCTCGATCACGTTGACGTAGATGCCCGGCAGGTGAAAGCCCTGGTGCAGCACGAACAGGGCCGCTGCGATCGTGTTGACGACGACCACTGCTTCGAGGAAGTCCAGCGTCGCCCGACGCCCGGCGTGAGCGAAGACGCCACGCAGCAGGAAGTAGCCGACGAAGGCGTACAGGAGGACCCTGGCCTGACTGATTGCTGAGCCCAGGTCCATGTGCTGCACGGCCGTCAACCCCACCCTCAGCAGCATGTATCCCAGGAAGGCCAGGAGCACGAGCTCCTCGGGCCCCGACAGCCGCGGCCCCAGCAGGCGCCGCTCGCGCACCGAGCGCCGCCGCTCCGGCAGCAGCAGATCGAAGTAGATGATCCACGTGACCACGAGCCAGAACATCATGTGGTCGGAGACCTCGGACCATTGGTAGGGCAGCCAGAACGGCTTCAGGCCGTCGAAGAAAATCGAGTAGTACATGGTCATGAGGAACGGCAGACCAAGCAGGAAGACACGCTGTCGCGTGGACCGCCACAGGAAGTAGACCAGCAGAACCGCCGGGAGCACCATTCGCGCGGTGTTCATACCCCCTCCCGTTCGTCGTCGGGATGCTCAGAGCGGGCCTGTGATCCCGTCTATCGCGTGAGTGTGCCTTCTCGGCAGCCAGTCTACACATAGGCGTGCCCGTCTGGATGCTCGCAGGAGGCGCCCCGTCCAGGGTCGATCCGGAAAGTGGACGGCCGCTCTGTGCTCGAAAGTACGTCAGGCGGAGAGATCGCCCTGAGCCCACGGCGAGGCATCGGGACGGGGCGAGCGGGTACGCCGAGGACGGTGATCCCATCAGGCACGTGGTTGGCGACGAGTGCGCCGGGCCCGCTAGTCGCGCCGTCGCCGCCGGTGACGTCACCAATGCGATCGCGCCGACGTTGACGGTCACGTCATCGCCAATGGTCGGCATCTTGCCCGCGCCTCGATGGCCAACGACCACATGCTGCCCGAGGACGAAGTCCTCACCATTCGTCTTGGCGGTGACCACCATTGCGTCGTCGTGCAGGATGAAGCAGCCTCCGAAGTCCCCCGACTTCTCTTGACGCGAGAGGTCCTGTTCTTCGTCAGCAGAGAGGCAGGAATGACTGAAGAAGCATCGCGACATCGAGAGGAAGCTCGCGGTGCTCGAGCACGCGAAGCAGTTCGGCGGCGCTGCCAAGACGTGCCGGCACTTCGGAGCCTCGCGCCCACGCTGCTACGACTAGTCGCACGCCTACGAAAAGCACGGTGAAGCCGGCCTCGTGACCCGTGGACCGTGTCCCCGGAACCACGCGCTGAGGACGCCGAAGCCGGCCAGAGGAGAGAATCGTCCCGCTGCGCCTCACCTACCACTTCAGCCCCACCGGGATCGCCGGGCGTCCGGGCCGCGACCACAACGTCGGCATCTCGACCCACGGCGCCTGCAACGTGCTCGCGAGGAACGGCAGGGGCCGCCGGCCGACAAGCTGCCACAAGCGCTCGGGCGCTGCGCAAGCGCCACCCGAAGCAGGCCCCGGGCCGCCGCGTCCGGGTCGACGTGGAGTCTCTGCACCTGATCCAAGGTCCATGAGCAGCACACGCAGGCCGACGCGATTGACTTCATCGACCGCGTCGTCGAGCGCTTCCCCCTTGCGCATCGCTATCGTGCGCACCGAGCGTGGCCACGAGTTCCGGACGAAGTCCCACCGGCACGTTGAGGACCAGGGCACGCGGCACGTCTGCGTCAAACCGAGGAGCCCGGACCTGGATGGCCAGGTGGAGCGCTCCCACGCCACCGACAAGCTCGAGTTCCACCTCCCTGCTCTGCGCTCTGCATGCTTTGACATCCTTTCTGGGCACCTCGCGCGCCCTATCTTGGATGTCTGTCGGAACGGGTCAAGCCCACGTAGCTCCCTCGTGATGCGCGGCGAGCCGTAGGTGCCGCGCGAGGCCTTGTGAGCCTCCTTGATGGCTGCGAGGAGCTCGTCATCGCGACGGCGGGGCTCATCGGGACCTGACGCAGACCAGGCGTAGTAGGCGGCGCGGGAGACCTTGAGCAGCGAGCACACCCGGCGGACGTTGCCCCGCTGTCGTACCTTCTCCGCCTCGATGAACAGGTAGACGTTCACCGGGTCTCCTTGGCGAAGAAAGCTGTGGCCCGCTTGAGGATGTCGCGCTCCTCGCGCAGCACGCGGTTCTCACGGCGCAGGCGGCTGAGCTCCTCGCGTTCGTCCGTGGTGAGGCCGGGCCGCACGCCGGAATCGATCTCGGCTTGCCTCAGCCAGCGGCGCACGCTGGACTCGGTGAGGTCGAGATCGCGGCTGATCTCGCGTATCGACTTGCCGCTGTGGCGGCAGAGGTCGACGACCTCCGCCATGTACTCGGGCGTGAACGACCGCCGTGGTCGTCTTCCCTGCTCTGCGCTCTGCATGCTTTGACATCCTTTCTGGGCACCTCGCGCGCCCTATCTTGGATGTCTGTCGGAACGGGTCAAGCCCAAACAGCGCTTTGCCTTGAGGATGCGGTAGACGGCCTTCAGGTTCACGAGCAGGCCCTCGCCGTACCGGAGCAGTGCCCAGAGCTTGCGGTAGCCGTAGGTCGGGTGGTCCTTGATCAGCTTGCGGATGCGCTCGACCAGGACGGCGTCCAGGGGACGTCGCGGGCGCTTCTCCGCCGGCACCGTGCGCATGGCAGAGCGGGGCACCTCGAGCAGCCGGCAGACGCGCCGTTCGCAAGGCCTGCGGGAACGCCCGCCTCACTCGTCTGACGTCCCGGGCCCGAAAGGGCGGCCCTTGTTCGCCTCCCCCCAGGATGCCGATGCCCGGGACGAGCTCACCGACTTTGCGCTTGAGGCGCTCGATCTGCTCGTCCTTGGCCGCCTCCTCGTCGCGAGGCCGAGCGCGCAGTGCGTTCTCGCCAGCGGCGAAGAACTGCTCCTTCCAGCGTTCGATCTCGGCGATGGTCAGGCCGTGTTTGCGAGCTGCCTCTGCCGCCGAAGTCTCACCCTTCACGATGCTCAGAACCACGGCCGTTTTGCGCTTCGCCGCCGGAGCGCTGCACCTCGTCAGGAACGTCCGTCATGAACGCCACCTGCCTCTCCGCACTCATGATGAATGTGTACTAAGGGTGGCTTCAAGAATCAGGGGAGCAGGATAGCATCGCCGGGGAAGGTCCAGCAGCGCACGGGCACGCCCTCGCGCGTGACCGCCATGCCGATTACCACCTGGGGTAGGTCGGGACGCCTGTCCTTGGAGTGCCTTGAGTAGCGCCGCGTGGCCGCCTCCGGCGGCTGGCCTGCGCTTCGCCGGCGCTTGCCTTGGCATCACGCGCCTCTTGGTCATGGAGATGCGTGGCCAGCTCGACCTCTGCGTCGGCCGCGTCCGTCTCAAACTAGGTCGATGCTGAAAACGCCATGAGCAGGGAAAACGTATTCGGGAGGAGGCGAAAACGCCTACGAGCTGCGGGAGTTCGGGCTGTCGTGTTCCAGCGCGAAGGCGTCGCCGCAGAGATCGGCGCTGCGCTCGAGAAGCTCGTGGACAAGTGAGAGGCCGTCCATCAGGTCAGCTCGTCTCTGAGACCGGGACCCCGAGTCCAGCCATGTCCTGAGGGGCGGCGCGCAGGTACTCGGTGGTCCTGCTCTTACGCGTGAAGTCGGCGTAAGAGTCGCTCACCTGCTCCGGCGACATGTCCAGCGCCGCGGCGGTTTCCTCCGCCGAATACCCGTGCTCCTGTGCGTACCAGAGCAGGTCCATGGTCTCGTAGGGCAGGCGGAAGAAGAACTCCTCCTGGGTGGAGGGGGCGCTGTAGGTATCGGTCGTGGGCGTGCGCGTCTGAATGGCCTCGGGCACGTCCAAGTGGGCAGCCAGCTCGTAGACCTGCGTCTTGTACAGGTGAGCGATAGGGGCGAGGTCGTAGCCACCGTCGCCGTACTTGACGAAGAACCCCTGGTCGCGCTCGTTCTTGTTGGGCGTGCCGACCACGGCGAAGTTGCGCAACTCCGCGTGGTAGTAAAGCAGGTTCGTGCGGCAGCGTTGCTTGAAATTGGTGGCCGCGACGATCTGCGCGAACTCCCGCGGCCCGAGGCGCGCTGTCTTCTCCTCGCCTTGCGGCGTGACGATCGTGACCGAGAAGACGTTGAGCAGGCCACCGTCCAGCAGGGAGGGCAGGCCGATCTTGGCCTTGTAGCCTGCCGCCGCGTCGTACTCGGGGAAGACCCGGGCGATGGCCTCGTCGCGGCGCGCGTAGCAGCCGAATCCCTCAGCCGCCGGCGTGATGGGTTCGAGCACGGGCGTGACACCGTAGTGGGCCGCCAGGTCACGCCCCAAGCCCTCTGAGGCGGGGTCCGAGTCCTTGTCGGGCAGCAGGAGCGCCACCACGCGCTCGGAGCCGAACGCCCTCACGGCCAACGCGAGGCACACGGACGAGTCGATCCCACCACTGATGCCGACCACGCCGCCCTGCTTGCGGAAGCCGCGCACCGTCTGCTTCATCCAGTGAAGGATGCGCTCCGTCTCCGCCGCGGGGTCGATGCGCAGGACCTCTCTGTTCATGGGCACGGCTGCTCCCTTCAGCTCGACCGCTCGCCGGCGACGACCTTGACGTCGTCGCGTTCGCCGAGCGGCGGGGATGTCCTCGGATCGGTCACGAACTGCCGGTGGACCAACTGCGTCGAGATGATGCCGGCGAGGGCCATGTCGTCGGTCTCGCCCAGTGGCCGGCCACCGCGCAGCTTGGCGACCAGCTGGTCCACAGCATTGGGGTTGAAGTAGCCTGCCGCCTCGATCGCCGAGCGGGACAGCAGCTCATCCACGTACCCCGGCGGGTCGTCGTTGAAGAAAGCCCGGTGGACCGGTGCCCGGTAGGGCTGCTTGGGCCGGTCTGTGATGGCTGCCGGCAGCCACTCCCGGCTGACCTCCTTGAGAAGGTACTTCTCCGTCAGCCCGTTGAGCTTGAGCGAAGCCGGCAGCCGACTCGCGAACTCGACCATGCGATGGTCAAGGAAGGGGAAACGGCCCTCGACCGAGTGAGCCATCCCCATGCGGTCGCCCTGGGAGGAGAGCAGATACTGCGACAGCAAGATGGTGGTCTCCAGGTACTGGGCCTGCTGCAGGTGCCCCCAGCCGTCGAACCCGTCCGGGTAGGCGGGCGAGAGGTGATCGTGGTCCTTGGCGACGGCCCGCCGCACGTCGTCGCTGAAGAAGCGCTTGGCCCGTCCTGTCGTGCGCCAGCGCAGCGCGTGCGAGTAGTCGCGTACGTCCGTCTCCGTGAGACCCAGGCCGAAGAACGCCTTGACGTAGTCGGAACTCGACCCCGGCTTCCACGGGTAGATGCGGTTGAAGAGCGCCGGCCGACAGGTGGACTCGGGCTGCTCGGCCCAGAAGCGGCGGATCTTGGCCTCGCGAAAGAGGTCGTAGCCGGCGAGGAGCTCGTCCGCCGCCTCCCCCGAGAGCACGACCTTGAAGCAGTTCTCGCGCACCAGGCCGGAGAGCAGGAACATCGGCGCCGGGGCCGTCCTCATCAGCGGGGTCTCGGCGTGCCAGACCACCTCGGGGAACACCGCACCGATGTCGGCGTGCGTGGCGCGCACCACGTGGTGCTCCGTGCCCAGCGCCTCCGCCATGGTGAGCTGATAGCCGCTCTCGTCGTAGTCGCCGTCGGTGAAGGCGATGGAGAATGTCTCCAGGGGGTTCGTCGTCTGACTGCGGACGATCGCTGTGACCGTCGACGAGTCCAGGCCGCCGCTGAGGTAGGCGCCGACGGGGACGTCGGCCCTCAGACGGATCCTCGTCGCGTCCATAAGCAGGTCGCGTAGCTCCTCGGCGTACTCCCACGTGGGCCGTCGGGGCGCCACGTCGCCCTCGGGGAAGGTCAGCTCCCAGTAGCGCTCCACGGTGATGCGGCCGTCCTCGACCCACATGAAGTGGCCGGGGGGAAGCTCCGTGATGCCCCGGAAGAAGGTCCTCGGCGAGAGCGTGCTCCAGAAGGTGAAGATCTGGTCCAGGGCCAAGGGGTCGGGCTCCGCCCTCACGCCGGGCGCGGCGAGCACTGCCTTGATCTCCGAGCCGAAGACGAAGGTCTCGCCTGCCTTGGTGATGAACAGCGGTCGGACGCCGAGGCGGTCACGGGCCAGGAACAGGCTACGGTCCCGCGCATCCCATATTGCGAGCGCGAACTGGCCGTTGAAGTGGGAGAGGCAGCCTGTCCCGTACTCCTCGTAGGCGTGCAGCACGACCTCGGTGTCGGTGGCGGTGGCGAATCGGTGGCCTCGGCTCTCCAGTTCGAAGCGCAACTCGGGGTGGTTGAACACCTCGCCATTGAAGACGATCCACAGGGAGCGGTCTTCGTTCGCGATCGGTTGCTGCCCGGTGTGGAGGTCGAGGATGCTGAGCCGCGCGTGCCCAAGGCCGATGTGCTCGTCGAGGTAGATGCCGAACTGGTCGGGCCCGCGGTGGCGGACGGCGCCGAGCATGGCGCGGAGCGTGGCCTCAGTCGCAGGCTGAGCTCCGCCGAGGTCGCAGAGTCCGACGATGCCGCACATCAGTGTGGCTCCGCACCAGCTTGGCGCCGCTCAGTCCGGCGCGCCCGTCAGCGACGTGGAGTCGCCCTTGCCGGCGATGATGTCCACGATCCGCTGGCCGAGCAAAGAAGCGACCCGCTGTCCAAACTCAGGCGTCGGATGCGGATCGTCCGGACTGCTGGCGTACTCCGGCTTCAAGTACGGACCACCCTCGGTCTCTAATTCGTAGAAATCCCAGAGGAAGATATTGTCGCCGGGCTCGTCCCACTCCGCTTTGACCCAGTCGAAGAACTCCTTGGTGCGCCGCGCCTCGTCAGGGGTGGTGGTCGCCTCGGTGAGTGCAGCGCCCGTCCAGACCACGAACGTGGCGTCGGGGAACGAGTGCATCTTCTCCTTGAGCGCCCCGTACTGAAGCTTGTAGTTCTCGAGGCTCTTCACTTCTGAATCGACGTTGGGACTGCCCGTGTCCGGTTGGATGTTGCCGACAGGGAAACAGTGCTTCCAAACGATCACATCGTAGTCTTTCGTCAACATTTCGAGCGTCGGCTCGCCCCGATAAGGCACATCGCCGGCGTTCTTCACCCAGATGTTGTAGTAGTCATAGGGATAGTTGGCCCACGGGTAGCCGCCAGTCGTGTTCGGGAAGTTCATCTGCTCGATTCCGTACCGCGTGCCGTTCTTCTTGTTGTAGGCGCTGATCCAGTTCCCGACCGCGCTCCTGCCCAGCTTGACGCCGACCTTAGACGTAGTGCCGAGCCAGACGACTTCTCCGGTGCTGTGATGGAGATAGGCGATCTTCGTCGTCGCAGTCTTCATCGAGGCTCCACCTCCCGATGGAATGGCGTCCTGGGTCGAGGCTCCGGCTTTGGAGGAGCTGTCACCCTGGGAGCACGCGGCGAGCAGCATGAGTGCGGCCGCCAGCGTGGCGGCTAGAAGGAGTCTGTGGCACATCCTCATCACTGGGGCTAATCTCTCCCGCTCACCTTGCCGAGAACGAACGACGTCAGATTACGGACGGAGTCGAAGTTGTCGGGCACGAGCTCCTCATCGGCTACGGAGATGCTGAACTCCTCTTCTACCCAGTGCAGCAGTTCTATAAAGCCGTACGAATCGATGATGCCCGACTCGAGGAACGAGACGTCATCCTCGTACTCGAAGCCCTGCTCGCTGAACAGGAGGTTGCGGGCGATGTAGTCGCGGATCTTCGCGGCGACGGTGTCGTTGGTGTCCACAGCGGTCCTTCGCGTATTCGGTAGTCGGGGTCATCAGCATGCTTCGACACGCAGCGGGTTTGTCTTGAGGAGCATAGTGCGTTTGCTTCCCCTGCACCACTGGGACAACCGCCCAGAGGAGGGCAGCGACGTCTGACGCGACTGGTAGGATGGGCGCGTCGGGAGGAGGGCGTAGGGAGCGGTG
>Ga0255341_1003152_pt1 | contig 19025 bp, 17 predicted proteins | sample wastewater_treat_8_FD_192418 | JGI IMG/M metagenome (GOLD analysis project Ga0255341, IMG submission 192418) | Wastewater microbial communities from Lulu Island WWTP, Vancouver, Canada - plant12 | ecosystem: Engineered > WWTP > Wastewater > Unclassified | place: Canada: Vancouver, British...
CCTTGTTTAGACATACCAGAGGGCTTGTTCAAAAAGAAATAGAGGTTGAGGCGGTTCGATTAGATACATTTATGCAATTACAAAATATAAATCACATTGATTTACTATGTATGGATTTGCAAGGGGCTGAACCATTAGCAGTTGAAGGTTTGGGGGAAAGAAAAAAGGATGTCACTTATATAATTACAGAGGTGGCTGGAAATTTAAATTATGATGGTGAAATTCCATTCTCGAAGTTTAATGAAAAATTGATTGGGATGGGATTTATATGTTTATGTAAAAGGGGAACAAACGCAGTATATAAACACAAGTGATGGACTGGATACAAGGAGAACGGTTTATTGATTTGGCAAACAATGTCAACATCTTTTATCGGCATACACACGATGTAAATTACTTTTTCAAGAATTTGCCGACTAATAATCCGTTTATACTTATCTCACATAATAGTGATGGTTGCATCATGTGGAATCCGAATAGAGAAGATCATGCTGATATTTCTCTTATACCAAACACTCTTATTCATTGGTTTGGGCAAAATGTGAATGTGACAAGTCCTTTTGTTTCTTCTATCCCGATTGGGCTGGAAAATGATAAGTGGCAGAAGAAGGAACAGAAGCTCCGATTAATGAAAGACATGCTTAGATCCAATCATGTAAAGAGAAATCTTTTGTACATTAATCATAATGTAAAAACAAATCCCACAGAAAGAGAAAAATCATATAAGATACTTGAAGGAAAGTCTTGGGTTACAATTGACCATGGGACAAATGGGGCGGGATTTTCTGAATACCTTTTAGCTATTTGCCAACATCCGTTTATAATTAGTCCGGAAGGGCATGGGATGGATACGCATAGAACATGGGAAGCTCTTTATATGGGGTGTATTCCTATTGAAAAGAGAAATCTTAATAATCGTTTTTATGAGGACCTTCCAATTTGTTTTGTTAATGACTGGGAAGAAATCACTGAGGAGTTCTTAGTGCGGGAATTAATTCGTATTAGGACTACTGACTGGAATATGGAGAAATTAACATTTGCATATTGGGCAAACAAAATACAGAATTATGCGTAATGTTGGTATTATATGTGATATAAATTATGAGCGACATCATTTGTTTCGCAGTTATTTTAATGCCGTAAAGAATATTTATGGCAAAGTATCTATTGTTAAAGAAGTTTCTGATCTTGAAAATATAGATATTCTGTTTATTGGAGATGATCATTACGGACCCCATAAGAAAATATGGATGAATGTTTCATTTATAAATTATTGTAATGAACATGATATTCAAGTGGTGGTAATGACTAATGAGCGAATCTTGAATTCTTATTTTCCATGGAATAAAGAAATATTTCTACATTTGACTCAATTTGATAATCTTATTCATTATGTGAATGATGTAGATGATGCAAAGAAATTAGGATTACGTATCAATCGCACTGCAATGTCCCGTAGTATATCATTTAAGAAGTGGGATGGTTCGAAAAAAGATCGAGCTATATTTGTAGGCAATATTAAATGTAAATCATACTCAGAAAGAGTAGGAGTACTTGATGTTGTAAGAAAGATATTACCGATTGATGTAATAACAGATATCCCAACTTGGGATGCTTATATGCAATTAATATCTCAATATCGGTTTGTATTTTCTCCTATTGGGAATGGTAATTTTTTTCCGATGAGATTTTATGAAGCGTTGGCTGTTAATTCTATTCCATTACATCAAGTTCGGTCGGACACATTAGATTATTATACAACAGAGAAGGAGTTTGATGATTGTGTATTTTTTGAAACAGTAGATGAATTAAAATCAAAATTAGTAGGATTTACAAAAGAGAAAAGTCATAATGTGATTTGGATGGAGGATCACTTAATACAATATCTGAAAGAAGATCAATTATTATAGTTATGGAGAACGATAGTATCATATTGGTAACAGGTTGTCAAGGGATGACCGGATCGGCAGTGGTAAGAACATTGCTGGAAATGGGGTACAAAAATGTGGTAGGAATAGACCGCGATGATTGTGACCTTACTATTCAAGATCAAGTTTGGAAAATGTTTAACAAAGTCCATCCTGATTACGTATTTCATATTGCTGCAAAAGTAGGAGGCATTAATGCTAATAATACGCAGAGTGCTGATTTCATTTATGAAAATCTTATGATGCAATGCAATGTGATAGAAACAAGCAGATTATTATCTGTTAAGAAACTCATATTTTGTGGGTCTGCTTGTATTTACCCCAAGGATACCCCAATGCCTATAAAAGAAGAGTATTTGTTGACTGGGAAAATGGAACAGACAAATGTAGCGTATGCTATTGCTAAAATAGCTGGAGTAATAGCTACGCAAATGTATAGGAAACAATACGGGTGTAATTTTATTTCAGCTATGCCTACCAATTTGTATGGTATCGGCGATAATTTTCATCTACAAGATTCCCATGTTCTACCGGCATTACTTCGTAAATTTCATGAAGCTAAAATATCAAATTCTCCAACTGTAGAAATATGGGGAACGGGAAATCCAAAGAGAGAATTTTTATATGTAGATGATCTTGCAGATGCTCTGATCTTTCTGATGAATAATTATAATGGAACTTCCCATATTAATGTGGGGACTGGAGTTGATATTCCAATCAGAGAGGTAATCATAATGATTGCTAATATAGTTGGATATGAAGGCAGTGTTACTTGGAATACTTCTTATCCGGATGGTGTATATGAACGCAGGTTAGATGTTACTGAAATAAATGGTCTTGGTTGGAAAGCCAAAGTAAATCTTTCAGAGGGTTTAGCAAGAACATATGATTGGTTTTTGAAAAATTACAATTATATTCGGAAATGACAGATAGAAAAACCATAGTGCTTGTTTTACGAAGTGGAGGAGATTTTTCCATGCAAGATGTTGAGTTAATATCTCGACATATAAATGGAAAATGGCAATCTCCTATTCGCCCCCGTATTCTTTGTTTATGGGATAAGGCTTCTCAGCACTATGACCTTGGTAATTTTGAATTGTTACCATTAAAAACTGTTTTTCCGGGGACTTGGAGTAGAATCCAATTATACAGTCCTGAGATGGATCAGTATCGCCCGTTTTTGTACGTCGATCTTGACACCGCAGTTGTTGATTCTTTAGAACAGGTATTTGCTACTATTACTGATCCATCTCTTTTCATTACTCTTGAAGACTTTTGGCAGAAAGGGGAGCTTGCTACTGGATTGGTTTGGTTTCCAAAAGACTGCGATAAGATTAAGAAAGTTTGGGAGGCTTGGAAAGCTCCAACGGGTAGGAGGATGGATAATTTTGTTCGTCAAATATCTCCAGCAGATGCATATTGGCAAAATCTTACAAAGTCTATTTATGATTTCAAACCTCGTCATAGGAATCTTTTAAAGGAAATTCCTGCGGGAGCTACTCTAATATGCTTTCATGGAAAACCTCGTATTTTTGAGGCCGTAAATATAGAATGGGTAAAAGAATACACGGAGGCATCTTTTTCATCAGAAATAAGGGACGATCTGCCTGTTACGGTTATAATCCCTTACAATAAAGACCGAGGCTGGTTAAATCAAGCAATAAGCAGCGTTCCTAAAGGGGTTCAATTATTATTGAGTAAAGGGGACGGTAATTGGCCAGAGAATTTTAACAAGGTATTAGATCAGGCTACTGGTAAATATATTCGTTGGTTACATGAAGATGATATGCTCACTCCGAATTGTATAGAAGATTCAATTAGAACATTTGAAGAGCAAGATGTAGATTTCATACATGGACCGGCTATTGAAATATTTATGAATCCGTTCCGTTCTACCCAGCAATATACTCCTCCTATTAAACATCCGACTGTTGATGATCTACTTCGCAAGAATGTTTTCCATAGTGCTACTATGATGTATAAACGGGAAGTATTTGAAACGGTGGGAAAAATGGACGAAACGCTAAACACTGCGGAGGAATTTGAATTCAATCTCCGTTGTTTAAAATCAGGGTTGAAGATAGGATATTGTGAAACTCCATTAGCATTTTATCGCAGACATCCACAGCAGAAAGTACGTGTAGTTTCAAAGGAAGCAAAAGATAAAGAGAGAGAACAAGTAAGAACAATGTACAGATGAAAGAGTTTTCACCTATATTTGTAACAGGAGCTGCTCGGAGTGGCTCAGGAATGATAGCAGGTACATTCGTAAAATGTGGAGCATTTGGAGGCGTAATGTCCAATAAACGAGGAATGTATGAAAATGACCGTATTCGTGAAGAGATTGTTAAACCTTATTTGAAAAAGGCGAGGGTAGATAGGGACGGGCAATATCCTCTTTTGAATACTAGTGCCGTTTTTATACCGTGTGAATGGCAAGCTCAGGTAGAGAATGTTATACTTGAACAGGGGTATTCGTTTGATCGGCCTTGGTTATATAAAGATTCTCGTATAACTTTGATGTGGCCTATCTGGCATTATGCCTTTCCAAATGCGAAATGGGTTGTGGTTCGTAGGAGAACGGGAGATATAATTGAGTCCTGTTCAAAAACGGCTTATATGAAAGCTTTCAAAAACGAGTCAAATAGAAAACTTGTGGGAGTGGAAACGGAGGAAGCTGGATGGTTATGGTGGGTACATGAATTTGAAAAGAGGTTTATTCAAATGATTGAAGCTGGAGTTAATGTAAAAGTTATCTGGCCGGAAAGAATGGTACATGGAGATTACCAACAATTGTTTGAAACTTTGGATTGGTTGGGTCTTAAGTGGACTCCGGAGATACTAAATTTTATTGATCCTTTATTATGGACTAGTCGTAAAAAAGAAGGGAGGGTATAATGGCACGGGTTACTTATGCGGATGTTATGGATATTATGGATAGTGATTGTTTGGTTCCTGAATCCAAAGTGACAGTAATGATAACAGCTGCTAGTGCGGTTATAGATAAAATCTTCGCAGAGGATACAGTAATCACAGAAGAACTGCTCACTGAATTAGAAAGATGGTTCACCGCTCATATGATTGCTTCTACGTTAAGCAGAAGCACAAGTAAGGAAAGACTGGGAGATGCAGAAGTAACATTTACTGGAAAGTGGGGGGAGATGTTAAAGTCCACTCCATATGGACAGATGGTTCTTACTTTAGACATTACAGGAAGAATGGCTAAATCTGGAAAAACAGCTGTAACATTGTTTGCTATTCCTAATTTTGAAGACTAATGAGTATACAAAAGTTCATATCTAGAAATTTACCTGAAAAGGCCGTTTACTGGGGTAATCCGGTAAATAATGGATTCGGTAGCTATAATTATGATTCTCCAATTGAAATAGATTGTCGGTGGGAAGAGATGGTTCAATACATCGAAGAAGATAATGGAGAGGCTATTTTATCTAGAGCTGTCGTTTATACTAATGTAGATTTACAAGAGAAAGGATTGCTATATAAAGGAACTTTGTTAAGTCTTATGGAATCTGGAATGGATAGTGCTGGAGAGATAGATCATACTCTAATACAAGGAGTTTTTGAAGTTAAGCGTTGGGGGAAAACTCCTGCTTTAAATTCTACAACAGTCTTTTTGAGAAAAGCTTATTTAACACCTTTCTTAACTTAATTATGCCTAGAGCACCAAAATATAAAACTTCCGCTCGTATAGTAGATGTAAAAGTTGAAGGACTAGATGATGTCATGCGTCGTCTGAAAAAGGAATTGGAGGCGGTGAATCATCGTATATCTACTCGTGGATTGGTTTTGGTAGCTGAAAAGATACGGAGAGAAACAGAAACAGTATATCCTTTAACCCCGGTAGACATCGGAAATTTAAGAGCTAGTTGGTTTGTAGTCGCTACTGAGGTCGGAGAAGTAAATGATCCTCTAGCAATTTCAGGGTCCTTTAGAAATCGGCCTTTTAGAAAAATGCAGTATAAGGCTAGTGAATTGCGAGCCAGACATTTAGCAGTCATTTCTGCTAGCAAAGCGGAAGTGATAAAAGTTAGACAGCCTTTAATGATTATGGGATATAGTGCTCCATACGCTTTATATGTACACGAGATTGCCCACCGATTCCCTAATGCGGAATTTAAAAGAGAAGGAGCTGACTGGAAATGGTTCCAGAAAGCAATAAATCGAAATATTCGTACTATCTTTAACATCATAAAAGACAATGCTCGGATACCATGAATGCTCCAACTGTTGATATAAAGGATTTGTTAATAGCGGACAGTTCATTAGGATTGGCGCTTGGGGGTAATCTTTTTATAGGTAAGATGCCTTCTCAACCTAGAAGGACGGTGACCTTATTTGATAGTTATGGATTCGCTCCTCAATTGGCTTTGGCAAATCAAGGATATGAGTATCCAGCTATTCAAATTCAAGTACGAGATGTTGATTATCAGAATGCTTATGATGTATGTGAAGAAATAAAGACTCTGTTACATGGTGTAAATCATACCACGTTGAATGGAGCTTTATATACCGTTATTTACTGTTCAAGCGGTCCCACTCTCCTTGAATGGGATGATAACGGGAATGTTTTATTTGTTATGAATTTTAACCTACAGCGAAGAGCTGTGTAAAAAGGAGGTAAAAAATGGCAAGTACTGCAATTGCTGGTGTAGGAACAAAATTTAAGCGGTGGAGTGGCTCTGCATGGGTCGAGATCGCTGAAATCAATTCTATCACTGGCCCAAGCATGTCGAGGGACACTATTGATGTTACCTCACTTGACTCTACCGGAGGGTACAGGGAATTCATCACGGGCTTCCGTAATGCAGGAACTGTTGTACTCGCAATGAACTTTACTCGTGCTACGTACGAGACTATGTTGAATGACTTCGAAAGTAACACGATCCAGAACTATCAGATTGTCCTCCCGGACGTTGAGAACACTGGACTTGACTTTGAAGGTCTTGTTTCTGAACTCCCACTCACCATCCCGGCTGATGATAAAGTTACCGCAGATGTTACCATTCAGGTAACCGGTAAGGTTTATCTTAGCTCAGGTGGAAGCACTGGAGTATAAATAAACCATTCCTAATCAAGGAATATTTTTAACAAATTATTAACAATCAAAAATTTCTAATCATGGGAATGTTAGACAAAAAGGCTCTTCTTACAAAGGAAGTCCTTGACAAAGTAAAAGTGGACCTTGGAAAAGGGGACTATGTTTATGTCCGTCAGATGACTGGACGTGAACGGGACAAGTTTGAACAGACTCTTATCAGAGAAAATAAAAATGCTGAAGGGGGTTTCGAGAAGGCTCTGGATGATTTCCGGGCAAAGCTTGCAGTTTGTACGGTATGCGATGAAAGTGGTAATCTTATTCTTACTCCAGCAGATGCTTCTACTCTAAGTCAGAGTATGAGTGCCGCAAGATTGGAAAAGATCGTAACTCAGGCTCAGGAACTTAATAAGATTTCTGAAGAGGATAAGGAGAAGATTGTAAAAAACTCAAGTGGCGACCAAGTCGCCAGTTCGCCTTCCGACTCTGTCGAGAGTTAGGGTTTGCTCATCCGGATATCCTATTGGATCAAATTACATCAGAGCAACTCGCAGAATGGGAAGCATATGACAAGATTGATCCAATAGGGACCTGGAGAGAGGATTACCGTTTAGCAGTATTGGATGCATTGATTGTAAACATTGTAAGTAAACTATATGCCAAAAAAGGTCATACTCCAAAAGAAGTTGTACCGATGGATTTTATGCCGAATTGGACTGGTGAGAAGAGAATTGAACGTAAGCAATCTGTATCTGATATGAAGAGCGTGTTGATGGCAATAGCCTCAGCAGCAAAAAAGAAAGAGCAGCAAGATAAGATAGATGAATTGAGATCGAAAAGACCGCCGATGGCCTTTAAATCAAGACCACCTGTGCGGAAACCGATAATAGGAGCAGACAATGGCTGATATAGGTAGTTTAATGATCAAATTGGGAGTTGATACTTCTGGAGTATTATCCGCCCAAGTAGCCGTTCAACAGTTAGCATCCGCAGCAGGAGCATCAGCTGCGAAAGCTAATGCCGCAATGGCTATGTTCAGTAAAGAGACTATCCGGAATATCAATACAGTCTCTCAAAGATTTCGTACTTTCGGATATTTGGCTACCATTACATTAACTGCTCCTATTGTAGCCTTTACCAAGTCCTCTGTCGAGATGGCGAAGAATTTTGAATTCTCAATGTCAAAGATAGAGGGCTTGGCAGGCATTGCGGCAGATACTACTCGTCAATGGTCGGAAGAACTTTTGAAGATGTCTTCCCGCACATCTATCGGACCTGAGAAATTAGCAGAGGCTCTGTACTTTGTAGCTTCATCCGGTTTTAAAACGGCAGAGGCTTTGACTATTACTGAAATGGCGGCGAAAGGAGCTGCTACAGGAATGGGAGAGGCGCAGGATATAGCGGATATGCTTGTATCTGCTATGAATGCTTATAAGACTTCCAACCTTACAGCTTCTCAGGCGATGGACATTTTTACTGCTGCTGTGCGAGAAGGTAAGATAGAGGCTAACCGATTTGTAACAACTATCGGCTCTGTTTTACCTATCGCTTCAGAGGTAGGAGTATCATTGGACCAGGTCACAGCAGCAATGGCAGCAATGAGCTTGTCAGGAGCTACTGCAGCAAACGCTGCTACTTATTTAAGAAACGTTCTTCAGAAAATAGCAGACCCGTCAGCAGAGGTTGAGAAATCCCTCAATAAGATGGGTACTTCCGGGGAAGCTCTCAGGGCTTCTTTACGGGAGCGTGGATTACTCCCAACGTTGGAAGAGTTAAGACGATTAACGGAAGTATGGGGAGAGACAATGTTTGATATCTTCCCTAACATTAGGGCTTTGATTGGAGCTTTAAATCTTACCGGGCAGAACCTTGAATACAATCGTAAAATATTTGATCTTATAAAGAACTCTACTGGAGACTTTGCTAAAGCGTTTGAGGTTGCTTCACAAACTCTTCAGTATAAGTGGAATGCTGCTTTAGCATCTGGTAGGGTAGCACTTATAAAGTTAGGCTCCTCCATTGGGCAAGTATTGCTACCCGTATTTGAAAAGTTGATAAAACGGTTGCAGGATATAACAGATTGGTACACCAATTTACATGATACTCAAAAACGGCTTGTAATAGGAATTGCGGCATTTTTAGCTATTCTCGGTCCTGCTTCTTTAGCTTTAAGCGTGTTGGGATACGCAATGTCTGGAGTGATGTCTGCTATAAATGGTTTGAGAGTTGCTTTTCAGGCGTTAAGCGCAGGTTTAATGGGAGTTCCTTATTTAGCTATCGCAGCAGGAATAGCCGCTATTGCTGTTTCGATTGTTAAAACGGTACGTAAAGCTCACGAGTGGGAGCGAATACAAGCTAGGGTAAATGAACAGATAAGCAAGGAGGTTTTGGGTCTTGATCAGGCTTTCACTCGTTTAAAGGCTACTAACGAAGGTTCTGAACAACGGGCTCAGGCTATTCAAAATATAAATAATCAATATGGTGAGTATCTTAAAAACATGCTCACTGAAAAATCTACGTTGGAAGACATTACCAAAGCACATCAGGAGCTTACCAACGTATTGGTAGCTAGAGTTGCTACGGAGGCTATGCAGGTAGAGAAGGGGAAACTCATAGGAGATTTAGCGAAGGCCCAGACAAAATATTTGAATGATTTCGTTACTGGATATCGGGAGTATATAAAAGTGGCAGGCAGAACTCCTCTTAAAGGCCCGGAAATGAGTGCTGATTTCGTTAAGGAGTTGAACGCTCTCATAGATGAAATGGGTTCTCTAATCAATGGGGATGTGCGAGCGAGAGAGGCTGTTCAGATCGGATTGCTTCCGCAATTGGTTTGGAGTAATGGACATATAGTAGAGGTCCGTAAAGCTCTGGATGAATTCGTCAGTCGTGAAGAATTTACGAAATACGCTATATCAGTAGGAGTTGATGTAAATCCTATACTGGATAAGTTCGGAGGACTAAATCAGGCTTTACTTGAATTCCAGCGTACAGGAGCTCAGGAGATACAACCAGTAGTAGATTTACTTGAAGAGATAGTAAACAGAGGGTCTGGAGCTGGTTTAGCCATTGATAAAGTACGGGCGTTTTATGAGAAATGGATAAAGGATATCGCATCAAAGACGGGAGATGCTAAATATAGCTTTACTTCGTTTACCGATGCTGTGTATGCTTATTTCAGGGAGAAGAAACGAATAGACCCGATGTTACAAACTCTTCAAGATAGTATAGATACTTATACTTCTATGGCTATTGTAGTGGGAGAGGTAGCAGAAGAGGTAGGAAAGATGTATACTAAAATTGATAATCCTATTCTTAAGAAGATTATCAAGGAAATGGAAGAAGAGGAGGGTCAACTCAACCGTCAGGCTGAAGCTTATAAAAAATTGGGAATCTCTTCTGATGTAGCTAAAAAGAAACAACAATTATACTTAGATACTCTTGAAAAGTTAGGACAACAGGTAGACTTCTCCATCGCTGGAGAGTACATGAAAATCATTTACCAACGACTGAAGGATTTGGGGGACCTTTCAGGGGATGTCGGAATAGAAATTACTACTTTGGCGGAATTGATGACAGACTTTGCTTCCAAAGCAGATGCTATAAAGTACATGGCTGCCAATGCAGGTAAATTAGGTATTGAATTTGATTATGCCGATGAAATGGCAAAACTGCTTTCCAATACTCTCCAAAAGTTAATAGAGAGTAAAGGGGCAGATACTACTTTTGCAAAACAGTTGTCGGAAGACCTTCGCAATTTACATCCGGAAATATATCAGGCTCGAAAGTTGCTTAAGGATATGGATGATAAACTTAAGCAAATATCTATTAAGGGTAAGTATGGTATTTCTGGATTTAATATAGCTGAAGAGAGTCAAAAAGCTATTGGAGATACTCTGGATAAGTTAATAGAGCTGCGAGTTACAGCAAAGAATCTTGAAGGAGCCTTTATTCCTCTTTCAGGAATTATGCCTGCTCCTTTCCTCGCTCTCATACCTTTTGCTGACATACTAGACAAGAAAATATCAGAGCTGGCGGAGAGGTTCAGGCAGTTAGGAGACTCTGCGGAATTGGATGATTTATGGCGATCTTTGGAAATAGCTAAGTCTCAGTCAGAGATTTTCGGAAACTTAGGAAGTCAGTTGGATGTAGTGAGTAAAGAGATCAATTATGTAGAACGTAAAATACATAGTCTATCTTACAATCTAGAAGCGAATAAGGAAGTTATACTTGAGTTAGGAAAAGCTCTTGATCTTCTTAAAGTTAAGTATTTGAATATTCAAGCAGCCTCTGATATTGGTTATTACGGTATGCTTACAGATGCTTTTGGCAAGTATTCAGATCAGATGGAATTGCTAGGAGCTCAGATAAGTTACGTTGAAGAGAGGTTGAGACTGCTTTCCGACGTAAATGTTAAAGATGCTGCTTGGCAAGGAGAAGTAGAAAGGTGGTTGGATCTTCTGTACAGATTACGTAATGAGCAGGAGAAATTTGCCGCTTTGGAAGACTCTGTAAATAGTTTAGCCACGGTATTCGGAAAGTTGGGGGATGCCATTGGAGGTTCTACCGGAGAGATGTTTAAAATATTTGAATTGATTTTACAATCTCTTCCTGATATTATAGACCTCATACAAAAATATGGGAAGACTGCGAATGTTACTGCTACTTTGATTGATACTCAAACTCTAGCTACTGAAAATGCGACGATCGCTAAACAATTAGAGACAAATGCTATCAATCAAAATATAGCTGCAAAGGTAGCAGATACCGCTCAATCAACTGCTAATGCGGCGGCAAGTGGAGCTAGTGCTGGAGCGGCTTACGCAAATGCAGGAGCAAAATCAGTGGAGGCGAATGCCACAGTAGTGGCACAGGGGGCAAAACTGCCGTTCCCGGCTAATCTAGTAGCTATTGCTCTCGGTGTTGCAGCTGTTATAGCAGGACTCGCTGCCGCTCTACCTAAACCGAAGAAGATGGCTACTGGTGGTGAGGTGCCACAGGGATTCCCCAACGATACTTTCCCGGCTCTACTTACCTCTGGAGAAATTGTGGTTCCCCCCAGTAAGGCAGAACAATTCGCCCGTCAAATACTTAAAGATAAGGTTCGTGAGAAACCTTTTGCAAAGAGGATTCCAGAAATGCAAAATGGTGGGATTATCCCTGCCGGTTATCCTAATGATACCTTTGCAGCGATGCTTTCCAGTGGAGAGGCAGTATTACCATTAAAGGAATTTGAAGATGTATTAAAGAGGTATCCTGCTGTATTTAAAATTGTTGATCAGCGTACTACTGATTCTATTACTGGTCAACCTGTTTCTCCATATTCTAAATTGCATGGGACTTTCGATTTATCATTTGTTGAAGAGGTTGTAAAGAAAGCTCTTCAGAGAGGAATAGATCCATACACAGCACTTGCAATACCTCATGTGGAGACTGGTGGGACTCCAAGTGGATCTGCAAATCCGTACTCTATTAATTATGAAAGTCCTGCTCAACTTGAAAAGCTTATTGCCGATCCAATAGGGGCTTCCCTTGATATTTTACAAGCCAAGTTAAAACTTGCAGATAAACTTGGGTATAATACCTATGCCAAAATGATACAGGTATATAATGGCATGGGTAAACTTACTCAGGGGGCAGTTGGAGGAGCAAAAGCTTATGGAGTACAAATTCCTGAAGAAGGAATTTCAATGAAAGAAAATCCTCTTTATGGTAAGCGAGTAGAGGATGTTAGGAATAATATTTTAATGCAGAATGCCGAATTGGTTTCCTTTGTGGAAAGTTTGGTAAAACAATATGGACAACCTACGCTTCCATCGGCACTATTTAAAATGCCAGAACCTACTCCACCGGAATATGTTCAACCAATAGCTACTGAAACTGCTTTATCAGTAGATATGGCAACTGAGGCATTGAAGAACTTTAATGCACAATTAGGTATTCTGAATCCTACTCTTGCTACTGCTACTGATGCTACTACCGAAAGTACTACTGCTCTTGGTAAATATGGTTCACTCACTGCTGGTACTGCTCAAGGAATAGGAAATGTGGTTAGTACGGCTATGCAAGGTGGCGATGTTGGGAAGGCTGCTGTAAGTAGTATTGGATCGTTATTACCTTCATTACTCTCACTTATCCCCGGAGTCGGTCCAATATTGCAATTACTGCTTGGTGGGCTTGGTGGTGGGCTATTCTCCGGTCTTGCTGCTAAAATGGCAACAGGAGGTATCGTACCGATGGGATATCCTAATGATACATACCCTGCCTTACTCACTTCCGGTGAAACTGTACTACCGAAGGAATACCGGGATATGCCCGATATGCTTGCTCACCTTACCAAGCAGGGTTCCATACCAAGTGGAAGTATAAGTGATGAATTGCAATTACTGCTTTCTACTTATGAAATTAACTTCCCGGAAGAGAAGTTCAAATCATTGTTTGCTCCATTGATGAAGCGGCCTACCATTCCGGCAGAGCAGTCTTTAAATACCCGGAAGAAGTACATTACCAAAATATCGAATGTAAATAATTATACAAACAATCTTACCAAGATAACAAAAGATCAGGCTGCAAAAAATAGTGCTTTAACAAAACAGCTTGGTAAAATAACAAATCAAGTCCCGGAAAGGATGTTTAAGCAAATATCCGCCTTATCAAAGATTAAGAGGGAGAATGCTTTTACATTACCTAATACTCGAAATGTAAAAATAAAAGATCGCTCTGCTGATCAGTTTAGTCAGATTGCCCGGATATTAAAGGAATCCAAAGGTAAAGCTAATGTAGGGCGTATAGCTAATACAGGCATTGGTAACAGTCAGGTTCTCGAAAAGCTAACCAAGTTACGACGCATTGATGACCGGTCCCTTGCTTACCTTACTAAGATTTCTCGTGGTACGGAAATGACTGAGAAACTTCTTGCTGGGGCTGATTATTATCCGCAGGTTGCTCGAATGGCAGGTGGAGGACAGGTTCCTTCTGGTTATCCTAATGATAGCTTCCCGGCAATGTTAAGTTCTGGGGAGTATGTTCTTCCAAAGAATGTTCAAAGGAATATTCGTAATATTGAACAGAAACCTCAGAAGATTCATATCACAATTGATGGTAAAATCAAGGGAAGTGATATCGGACTGGTATTAAGACGAATGAATCAATTCCAGTAGTATGGACGCAATTTATGAACTGAAGTTTTGGGATGCCGCTCGATGTGCTTGGTACATTAAGTTCTCTGTTCCTTCTTATGCCGGAGAGGTAGAAGTATTGAAGGGAAGTGGACATCCGCTTAAAGTAGAATTTACAAATGGTTCAGATGACTTTAACGATCCATGGCGGCCTACTCAAGTCAAGATAGAAATACAGGCAGGTGAGAATTGGAAGTTCACTGATCTATTTAATCCTAACATTATGTATTGTTGGGTAGAGATATACCAAGGAATAGATTCTGATGGTGAATTGTTTTTTCAGGGTTGGGTTGATCCTTCTCAATATGAAGAACCATACGATGTTCCACCTTTCTATCTTACTATTACTGTAGTAGACGGATTAAAATATCTGCAAGATATTATGTTTGCAGAAGAAGAACATAGTGATGGTTCATTTACCTATTATGAAGATAGGGCATTGGAGTCTGAAATAATTTGGGATATTCTTAGTAAGATTGGAGTAACAGAATATGAAGAGTATATCAATTTATTTGAGGAATCAATGGCAATGGGTCCTGTATATACTCCTATTAATCAATTACTTTTGGAGAGGGATCGTTTTTATGATATGACATGTGCCGAAACTTTAACAGAAATACTTCGAAAATACGGGGCGGTAATACGACAGAATTTTGGTATATTTCAAATATATAGACCTGTTGAGCAGTACCGTTCTGTGGTGTATGGTAGGCATTGGACAAGTAAGACTGCTCATGAGCCCATTTCAATGACTCCAATTCAATATATTCACAGAACTACAACTCATCAAGAATCGGCACTACTTCAGATACCGGGAGGAGTACAAACTCGGATCAACCCAGCAAAACGCATCAATATAAACTTTGAGTATGGGAATAGGGATACTTGGATTGATAATCCATCTTTTCATGTAGATTCCTATGATATTGTAACCCGACTATTTGAACATTGGGTTACCTCTACCATATATGGGCGCGCTGCAATTCCTGTATCAGATATTGTACCAAAAGAAGAGGAAGGTGTTGCGTTACGTAATGGAGTAGCTGTTTCTCAATCATTTGGAGAATATGCTCGTTCTGCTCCTGATACTGAACAATTTAGACTTGAATTTGAATTTGGATTTTATAATACAGCGACAGCATTTAAAGATGATGTAGTTGCATCGTTTGTCATCATACAAACGGTATCTGGCATCCCCTACAAACTTTGGGCACAAGGTAAATACCTAATAAAGAATTCAACGGAGGCTACGGAGTTGACATGGGTTCCTTTACTGTCTTTACTGTTTGGTAGGGCTACCTATTCTAATACCGTGCCGATGGATGATGTGGGGCATGGTTGGACTGGATGGCAGACAGCTTCATTTACATTTAAAGGTTTACCATATACACGACCTCTTTCTATACAGTTTATAAACCGATATTCAGATAGTGTATATGTTTGCATTAGGAATGTGCGGTTTGCAGCAGCCTCAACAGAGTTATCCAAGATCACCTACCAACGTTCTATTTGGGAACGTATAAAAGCTGGAAGAACAGCAATTGCATATAAAGATATTGCTTGGCGATTTGGTGCAAAATACATTTTAAAGGATAAGTACACCATAGTTGATAATATCACGGAAGCTACATACAATCCAATAAGCGATGTTGCACATGGGGATGTTAAAGACTATAATTTTATACTTGGTGATATAGTAAAAGAATCTATACCAAAACGAAAGGGGGATACTGGAATTACTAATAACATTGAACAATTTGCAGGATCATTTGCGGTACAGGCAATGCAATCTGTGGAAGCTGCCATACAAGGTTTTATAGCTACGTGGTCTGATTATTGGTCGGACTTTGATGTTCTACTCGATTATGATGAGAATAGTGCGGGAGTCCCAATGTTACTATTTAAAGCTGCTGATCCTGGAACTGACTTTGGAACTGCCGCAGCAATAGGTAGTATGACTGGAGATGTAGATGGTATTGCTTATGTAATTACGGCGAACCAGGCGGGAACAAGACAATTAGTAGAATTATTAATTGAGGGTATCGGTGGATATGTTACTATCACTATTGCCGGGGTCACTCGTAATATGAATTATTACGGAAGCAGTATAGATGAAACCATTACACATTTTATAGATTTATATGATTATGTTTACGCAGCGGTAGGTATTACACTTGATATTAATTCAACGAATGATGCTTTATTAATGTTGGGAGATGCTGAAGGAAACAGTTTTACATACAATGCTATTGATGCGGGGTTAATTCCAACTGAAGTGCTTTTCGTGGCGGCGTCTCCAATAGGAAGACGTACGGATGGGGTCGAGATTACGGGAACAACTGGTACTGCTTTAATTAGTTGTAATGGTGGCAGTAAGACCTTTTCATTTGGTTTTGCCGTCACTACTCCATCTGCTGAATGGTGTGCTGGGGATGATAGCAGTGATGCTTTTCCACATAAACCATTACTACATATTATAGGAGATGAGATTATGGCACAATATAGTCGGGCAAAGTATATGGTACAAATGCCGATACTTGAAAAGATTGTAGGGACAAGAAGCGGATTGAACATTAATGGATGTATAGTTGATACTGAATTTAAAAACAATGGAGTAAATCGTAAATTCGTAATAAATCGGGGGACATTTGATGCTCGACATAGAATGTGGGAACTTGATCTTGTTGAATTATTACCTTATGATGGGGTGCAAGCAGAAATAGAAGAATCAGGAGCTTCATATGATTCTGATGAACAACCAGGATGGGATTCTGGTTATATCCCCGGTAATGAAGGAAACATTCCTTCTTCGGAAGACTTTGGAGTCACTCTTAACCATATTGATACAATAACTGATGGTAGACAAGGAGCGGCAATGTCAGTATCATTTGAATACACTGCGGCTGAAGCAAAATCTGGGAATATTATCTATTATTTTTCATCGGATGCCGCTGGCACTACTCCTGTAACTCCGGAGTATGCAATTGGAGTTGATTTTGTAGTTGGAACTCATACACAGGCTCTCACTGGGATTGCGTACCCAACATATACAGGCCAATACCTGCAAATATATTTACAGGATGATGAGGATGAAGCAGTAACGTCAAACGCATTCCAGAGTATATTGATTGTTCTAAATTCAATAGCAACAATACCATCACCACAAGCTACAGGAGAAGCAATTACACCTGATGCAACCTTTAACTTCACAGCAACCGGAGGTACTGGTGTAAATGTTACAATCCATTGGAATATTCGCAATGCCTCCGATGTTGTGGTTGCAAGTGGATCTCAGGAGTTTAGTTTTAGTACTGGTACTGATGATTATTCATTTAGTGCGGTAACATTACCAAGTTCTGATTATGAGGATTGTACGTTGAATATTGGATTTTCTTCTGGGGCTAAGACAATAACAAGTAACACCTTTACAATAGCATCAATATGAAAAAGTTAGCAATTATTACAGCAATGATGTGCCTCAGCGGAATGCTTATGGCACAGGGAAAGTTCGATCATTTTTTTGGTCGAGTGCCTTCCTTTGGTAAGGAAGGTGAAAAAGCTCTTACTGGACAGTGGTTACCACGTCCGGCATTCACAGCCAGTGCTTTACAATTACCTCTTGGTCCTGGGCAGACTGCTCGACTTGTAAGTTGTGTGGGAGCAGGAATTGGATATGGTCTTTTTGAAATGCAAGATGGAGAGCCTTATCAGACGGTAGCATTTACGTTATCCGTCTTTGTAGGACCCTCAGAAGATCAAACATTCACAGAGATTACTCCTGCGTTAGGTATTACTGGATGGGAGTTTATCAATGTTGGGTTTGGGTACAATTTTGGGATTCAGAAGCCTGTTCTTTTGTTAAATCTTACCTATTCTTTCAACTGAGCATATTCCCAATAGTGCCCGTCTTTTGTACGTGATCGTCTTTCGATAGCAGAATAAATACCGGTGGCGCCATATCCGGTTGCCTTTGCGGCATCCACCACACTTGGGAATGTTTCAATAAGAAGTCCGTTATGATCAAGTAATCGTACGGGCTTTTTATTATGAGCGGTAAGTTCAGCTCCTCGATGATCGTACCCAACCTGCCACATCAAATCAAACCTATTTTCTAAAATAGTAGCAAGGCTTTGTGGTAAACTTGGTACCTGATCTCGTATGTCGCGCATCATTGCTTCTACTGCCTTACTGCGTTCCATATCTTTAAAATACTTTTCAATACTATTTCAAGTCTATTCAGCGGCAACATTCTGCTACCATCTGACTTTGCTATGAGTGGATCCGGATGGTTTTCCAGGGAATCTTGCGCTCCCCCATCGTGCTGGAATAATTGCTACTGTTTTCATATTGTTCCACAATTTTTACGTTCAATGTCATTAGGGTCAAGTTCCGTCCAGTAAATTTCGTAAGCTACCGTACCATTTGTCAGTATTTCAAAAGAATGATATTCGTTTGGTTTAATCACAATGGTTTGTCCATACGCGAGAATAGTTTCATCCATTAGCGGATAATCATTCTTTTCAATGTGTATTTTGATCTGACCTCGTTCAACAAAGAACATAGACCATTTTGCAGTGTGTCGATGCAAGGAGCTTTTACCGCCTTTGCGACCAACGATGCGATGCACTTCAACATTGTTCTTTGCAAAGAGCTTACTCGTAAAGCCCCATATCTTTCCATTCTTATCCATTTTCCTCTCCTTCCGTCTTTTGTGAGTTGTTCGGTTTTTCCGAACAGGTCAGGCGGGAGCGAAGCCACTCTAAAGCATCACAAAACACGCCATAATAAGTTGAATCTATGATTATACCTATTCTTCCATCTTTTGTGTCACGTTGCGCCGCTTGTTCTGCCTGCTTATTTATC
>Ga0255341_1003167_pt1 | contig 18942 bp, 20 predicted proteins | sample wastewater_treat_8_FD_192418 | JGI IMG/M metagenome (GOLD analysis project Ga0255341, IMG submission 192418) | Wastewater microbial communities from Lulu Island WWTP, Vancouver, Canada - plant12 | ecosystem: Engineered > WWTP > Wastewater > Unclassified | place: Canada: Vancouver, British...
TGCTGTTGCATTGTAACTTTGCCCACCATCTTCCAAAAATATCGTAAGAACATATTTTGGATTTTCATATGGAAAGAATGTTGTAACCCAAGCATGCGTATGTTCATATTCTCCATTCTTGTTCAGCTTTCCAAACTCTGCAGTCCCTGTTTTTGCAGCTACCTTTATCTTCATACCAGCAACCCCAGTTATTGTCGCTCTAGGACCATTAACAGCACTGTACATACCCTCTCTAACAACTTCTAGAGCCTTCGAACTTACTATATTTTTATCTATATCTTCAAACACTACTTGTTCCTGTTCTTTTTTCTCATTAACAAAATACTTTGCAAGATGAGGTGTATGCAGTGTTCCTCCATTAGCTATTGCTGAAGTCCAATTTGCCATTTGCAACGGTGTTACCAATGTAATTCCCTGCCCTATGACAGAATTGCAAGAATCACCTTCTGGATACCATACGGGTTCAAGCCAAGGACTTGTTGTGTTTGCCAATGCAATTTTGTTTGATGGAGATGGTAGCCTTCCAGCTGCTTCTCCAGGTAAATCTATTCCCGTATATTTACCAATACCAAATTTCTCGAGATATGGAACAAGAGCATTCATATCCCAATGACGAATCAATTCACAAAAATAGATATTAGAAGACACTGAAATAGCATCTATCATGTTTAATGCACCATAGGCGTGATTTCCATATTCTTGGAATGGAGCCCCACTTGAAAATGTGTACCCTGCACGACTTACATATACAGTATCCTTCGTTACCACACCAGCATCTAATGCTCCAGCAGCAACTATTGTTTTAAATGTTGAACCCGGAGGAACTTGTGCCCCTATAGCTCTATTGAGAAGAGGATTCTTAGGATCATTGAGTAGTGCATCATACTCGCTTTTTGAAATACCTCCGACAAATGGATTGTTATCATATCCAGGGAATGATACCAATGCCAATATTTCACCATTTGTAACATCTTCTAGTATCCCAGCCCCTCCTATTGCCTTGTAATCGCTTACACCTTTTTCTAAAAGAGAATACAACTCTTTTTGAGCATTAATATCTATTGTTAAATACAGATTTTCTCCAGCCACAGGCTCTTTAAGGGTATATGGTTCATCTGACACAGTCTTCCCTACAGCATTCACTTCCCAAGCAACCTGCCCATGCTCACCTAAGAGTTTTTCATCATATTCTCTTTCTATTCCGGTTATACCTATTGTATCAGTTATATCAACATAGTCCTTCTTTTCAAGATCCTCAGCGGTTACATCTCCAGTATATCCTAAGATGTGTGAAATTATATTTTTTTCAGGATAATACCTCTTACTTCCATCTTCTATATATACACCAGTAAGTTTATCTAAATTGGCCTTTACCTTTATTGCCGTATCATTGTCTATATCTTCTGCTATTAGTATTTCTTGAAAATATGGACTTTCCTTATGAACTGAAAGTATTTTTTCCATTATTGAAGAATATTCTGACTTTCCATCACTTTTATTCTTTTTCCAATTATCCCCAAGTATCTCTGCCAACAAATCAACTGTCTTTTGTAATTTCTCAGCCTCTACATATCCATCTGAGTCCAAATAGTTTTCAATGAGAATATATACATTCATAGATGATACATTTTGTGCCAAAGCTACACCATTTCTGTCTAAAATTGCACCTCTTAAAGCTGGTTCTGTTTTAATCTTCACTTTATTTGTTAAAGATTTACTAAGCATTTCTTCCCCTTCCGCTACTTGTAAAGTAACCAAGTCTTTTACCAAGATACCAAAGATACCTATGAACAATATGAACAAAACAATATAATTCCAAGCTGGATTGATATTATCTTCATGATTTTTCTTTACCGAATTACGCAGAGTTGTTGTCAGCTCTTTTTTATTCCAATTTATATTGAACTTCCTACTTTTGTTATTTGTTTCAATTTTTTTTGAAATCTTTAAGTCCATTTTTATCCCAGTTTTATATTTGATTTATCACCTTCCTTTCTAAATCGCCCTGCAACTATTTCACAAAGTATAATCATTACTAAGGAGATAATAGAACGAAATAAAGAAATTTTTAATACATCAACTGTTATTGGAGCGAATGTTCGATTTAAAAAAAACGAAGGAAGTACAAATAAAAGGGAATAGTAAACAAAAAATGCAAACATCCTTACAATCCATGAAAGTATTCCGGCTTCTGTAGAGAAAAATATTGACAAAACGGAGAAAAATATTAAGGCCAACATAGCAACTAAGAAATTGGTTCCAAGCATATAGTGCGAGGTAACATCTATTATTAGACATACAACGAACATTAAGGAAAAAAGTACTCTCCAATCAACCTTTTTGTACAAGAACAAGAAGAGTATAAATGCGATATTTATCCCCAATAGGCTAGAAAAAAGACTTTCCAAAAATGTAAATAGAAAAACTCCAGTTATTGTGTATATCAGCTTTAATACAATCATATTTCAACAAATACAGTAATTAGATCATCATAGTTAATTAGTGGATTTACATATCCAGTTTTCGATGTGCTTGCAGGATTGTCAGATAGACCAACAAGATACCCAAGTATTAAATAACTACCAACTTTTTCATCATTTATTACAACGACATCTCCTTCTTTAACATTTGCATCAGCAGATATGTTTTCAACTTTGATACCATTACCTGTGCCTATAGCTACAGCTTTGCTCAGTACTGCAGGAGAGGATGAAATAGCTGCATTTTCAACACCGCGTTCGGTAACTATTACTTCAAAATTGCTCCCCTTGGACAAAGGAAGTTTTACCAAAGATCCTGCTTTATCCGATTTTATAACTTGTCCAATATATACATTTCCTATACTTACAACATTGTCTTGCTTCACTCCATCATCACTTCCAGCATTTATCTTTATGTATTCGGAATCATTCCCACCAAGTACTTTACACTCAACATATTTTTTTGAAATATCAGAAAGATTAAGTTGCTTTTTAAGAGATTCATTCTCCTCTTTTAGTAGAAGATAGTATGCATTGTTAATATCTTTTTCATACACATCTGTCTTCAGTTTGCTATAGTTTTCCATAAATTCACTCATCTCAACAAAATTCTGCAGATACTCTTTTACATTAGTCCCTATTTTTGTCCCATCATACGACACTGGCTCAAATACATAAGATATTCCATTTCTAAGAGAAGCTGCCAACCCAATACTATCTAGCAAAATGAAGATTATACCTGCAAGTATACTTACAGATATATACGCATATGCATTGTCAAAAGCAGATTTTGTTTTTCTCATTCTCAAACAAAAGTCGTTTAATTAAACCAATTCGTCCCACGATTTTTGTATTCTTTGGAGTAAATCTATGTGATCTAGCATCAAGGCTGTTCCTTTTGCAGTAGCAGAAAGAGGTTCATCAACTATTTTAACTGGCATATTAAGTTCTTCACTCAAATATGTATCTATTCCTCTAATTAAGGCACCACCACCAGCAAGATATACTCCAGAAGTCAGCAAGTCCTTAAGAAGCTCTGGTGGAGTATCTTCTACAGCATCTTTTACTGCTTCTGTAATTATTCCAATCGTGTTCATTATTGCTTCCCTTATCTCTATACTATTTATCTCCACAGTCTTAGGAAGTCCTGTAAGTAAATCCCTTCCCTGAACACCCTGTTTCTTTTCTTTTTTCAATGGAATAGCTGAACCCATGAGTATTTTAATATCTTCTGAACTCCTTTCCCCTATCAAAACATTGTATTTATTTCTTATGTAGTTAACTATATCTTCATCCATTTCATCACCTGCTACTTTCATTGTTCTATCAACCACAATATCCCCCAATGAAAATACGGCTATGTCTGTTGTCCCTCCCCCAATATCTACAATCATGCTACCTGAAGCATCTTCAACAGGAAGGCCAGCACCTACTGCAGCAGCCATAGATTCCTCAACTATGAAAACCTCCCTTGCCCCAGCAGTTTTTACCGCATCTATAACTGCCTGTCTTTCAACCTCTGTTACTGAAGATGTTACTCCGACTATGACTCTTGGCCTTGGTATTTTAAACCCCTTGCTGAAATATGTATGAGCTTTCTTAATGAAGTGAGAGATCATTGCCTGTGTTGTATCAAAATCTGAGATAACTCCATCTCGAAGAGGTCTTACTGCAACTATATTTGCAGGAGTACGCCCTATCATCTGACGAGCTTCTTTTCCAACAGCAAGAACCATTTTTGTTCGTTTATCAACTGCAACAACAGAAGGCTCAGATACAACAACTCCATGATTCCTCATGTATACCATAGTATTGGCAGTACCCAAATCTATACCAAAATCATATGTAACTAACTCCCATAGGGAATCAAACATACCCATCGCATTATCGTTTAAATAATATACAACATTATACAACAAAAACTGTTCATTTAAGAACCAAAAGAGTAAAAATTTCTCTGAAGAATGTAAGACTACTTAGACGCTTCCTTTTGAAGCTTTTTGTAACACTTCATACAGACTGTAAGTTTTGCTGGAACACCATCAATTTCAACCTCAACTGAGCGAAGATTAGGCTTAAAAGCTCTCTTAGTTTTTGGAGCTTTATACCTCCACCCAACAGAGTGCTTGTGCTGTATATTATTACCAGATATTGTAGATTTTGAACATAGATCACATCCTTTTGACATAGTCCGTGCATTATATATTAAAACTAATGATGGTGCAACTCTTTACACTGTATATTAATTAAACTTAGTTAAAATATACCCCCTAGGGTATACTTGCTTCTTTATAGCTACCTCTTCATAGTGTATAATGGCTCAACTATGTTTGACATAACATGGATGGTTTTTGCATTACCATCAATAATTTTAGCTTCAGCAGTGCACGAATTTGCACATGCTCGAACTGCATATCAATTGGGAGATCCAACCGCAAAGGCGGAGGGAAGAATGACTCTTAATCCCCTAGCCCACATAGATCCAATAGGAATCATATGTATGATTTTCTTCAGATTTGGATGGAGCAAACCAGTTCCAATAAACGAGAATAACTTCACAAACAAAAAACTCGGAATATCCCTTTCTGCACTTGCAGGTCCAGCATCAAACTTTGTGATCCTTCTTCTAACAGCCCTGCTCAACTATCTACTCAAGCCAAGTACTGCTTCTCCATTACATTTTTTCCTAGTTGTATTTGCAATAGTGAACTGCTCCCTTTCTATCTTTAATCTAATCCCAATCCCACCACTTGACGGACATAAAATCATAAGTGGATTTCTTCCAAATCGCTTAGCATACTACTGGGAAGATATTGAAAAATATTCACTAATACTAATGCTTATCCTAGTTCTCCCAATATTTCCCTTTGGCTCTATAGCCTCATATATTATCTCTATTGCAATTGATAATATAATGGTATTACTTGGTTTCTACTAATCAAAATACTAACGGCTTAAATATATTTGTTTTGTGTATACTAACAAGATATAATGATAATGCTCTGATTGGATATAGGCGGTTTCATAGCTCCATATTGTAGAGCTTGGGATCCCAAACAGTGTAAATCGCTCAGTCCTGTGGGATTGAGTTGAGGGAACCCACTTGTTCTTTTTGAGCTCTATGACTCTGCCTCCTTTCAGAGCGTTTACTATTTCCCTTTTGCATTGACTATACCCCTATTGTATAATAGACTCCGTTTAGGATGCCGAAGTAGCTCAGTTGGTCAGAGCAGCTGTTTTGTAAACAGCAGGTCAAGAGTCCGAGTCTCTTCTTCGGCTCCATTGTGCAGAGATGGCGGAGCGGTCAAACGCGGTGGACTGTAAATCCACTCCCTTCGGGGTTCATTGGTTCGAATCCAATTCTCTGCACCATTGTCATATATATAACTTTATCTTCATCCTTGATATAATCGGCTCACTGCTGGATTAGCTCAGTTGGTTAGAGCACATTCATGGTAAGAATGAGGTCCTGAGTTCGACTCTCAGATCCAGCTCTCTTTTTAACAAATGGACAATGGAACACAACTATTTGACCTGTGGGAATATTTCCAATATAATACGACGATATTTCCCTAATATACATAAATAAATCGTAATTCGCATAATTGTAAAATGGCTAAAGTAAAAAGAGACATAATAGCTTTTAAGTGTTCAGAGTGCGGAGAGAGAAATTACACTCAATTTAAAACTAAGAATGTCAAAGAAAAAATAGAGAAACGGAAGTATTGTCCTGTGTGTAAGAAACATACAGTACATAAGGAGACCAAAATAAAATAGACAGCTAGGCTCTTTACCAAGATGGGCCCATAGTTTCAATTGGTAAAACAGCGGTCTCCAAAACCGTAGTTCACCGTTCGAGTCGGTGTGGGCCTGCCAAAAACGAAAACAAAGATAATGAAAATAATAAAAAATATAATAAATGAAGCAAAAAATACCAAATGGCCATCAGCAAAGGATGTTGCTGTTATGACAGTATATACGCTGATTGTCTGTGGTATAATTTCCTTAATTATGGCAGGGCTGGACTTAGTCTTGGCAAAGTTAAGAGATTTGTTCCTTAATATGTAAATTAGAAAAAATGAGCAAAAAGATTGAGAAAAAAGAAAAAAAGGAGAACCCAAATGCAAAGTGGTATGTGCTTAATATAAGGACAGGGTATGAGAATAGTGTTCAGAAAGAGATCATGCAAAGAGCAACAGCAACTGGAATGCAAGATAAAATAGTAGAAATGCTTGTTCCTGTACAAAAAAAGATTATTGTGAAAAAAGGAAAACAAGATGTAAAAGAGGAAAAGATATTCCCTGGCTATGTTTTGATCAAAATGGAATTAGATAATGCCACATGGGATTTAGTTCAAAATACTGAAGGAGTTAGAGGATTTGTTAAAACTGATAGATACCCAAAGCCACTAGCTGAATCAGAAGTAAAAGCAATAACAAAATTCATGGAAATTGAGCAACCATCATACCAAAGTTCCTTTAGTGTTGGGGAAGCAGTTAAAATAACTGATGGAGCATTTGCTGATTTCATAGGAAGTGTCCAAGAAATTGATACCACCAAGGGTAAGATAAAAGTCCTCATCTCATTCTTGGGAAGAGAAGCCCCAGTAGAATTAGAGCTTTCTCAGGTCTCTAAACTTTAGTAAAATTAGAAATATTTAGTTATGGCAAAAGAAATTAAAAAAATAATAAAGATAACTATCCCAGCAGGAATGGCTACAATGGCTCCTCCCATAGGCCCTACCCTAGCCCCATATGGGATAAACACACAAGATTTTTGTGCTCAATTCAATGAAAAGACAAAAGAAAACAATGGTATATTGACACCAGTCGTTTTAACCATTTATGAGGATAGAAGCTTTGATTTCATACTCAAAACTCCTCCAACATCAGAATTAATCAGGAGAGAATTAAAAATTAAGAAGGGATCAGGAAAACCAAATCTTGAAAAAGTTGGGAAAATTTCAAAAGAACAAATTGCGAAGATTGCAGAGATAAAGATGCCAGATCTAAATACATCAGATCCTAAACAGGCAGCAAAAATAATTGCTGGTACTGCCAAACAGATGGGTGTTGAAACTGATATTAAATAATAAAAACACAAATTATGAAAAGAGGAAAAAAATACAAGAAATTAACACAAAACTTAGACAAAAGTACTTCATATACACTGTCTGAGGGAATTAAGAAGGTTAAAACACTTTCATATACAAAGTTCCCAGGAACACTGGAAATACATGTGGATATAAAAGTACCAAAAGATAAAGATCCTAAGTCTCTAAAAGGGGCAGTTTCTCTTCCAAATACTACAAGCACAAAAGATGTAAAAATAGCAGTGTTCTGCACCCCAGACAAAGAAGCAGAAGCAAGAAATGCAGGAGCTGATTTTGTCGGTCTTGATAGTTTAATAAAGGAAATAAAAGAAAATGGACCACATTTTGATGTCGCAATTGCAACTCCATCTGTTATGCCTAAAATAGCTGTGCTAGGGAAAGAATTAGGTCCTAAAGGTTTGATGCCTAATCCAAAAAATGGGACTGTAACAGAGAATATTTCAGCTGTAGTTTCGGAATACAAAAAAGGCAAACAAACATTTGCATGTGATGCATCTGGTGTTGTACACATGGGCGTAGGATCGTTAGAAATGGATGATGAAAAATTAGAGGAAAATATTCATGCAGCAATCTCTGCAATTGCAGAAACAGTAGGCAAACCATATGATCAAATCATACAGAGAATGCACATTTGTCCTACAATGGGTCCAAGCATAAAAATCAATTATTCCAAGTAGTCTTACTATCCTCTTCCACAGCGGATATATCCTAGGGAGTTTACAAGTTTGACAATACAAACTACAATTATCTCGTCTGCTCTTACAAAACAGAAAAAACGAAAGGAGGCTCAATTGTTAGCTAAAGGTAAGTGGATACTCATTTATGACAATGGATACAGATATCTAGTATCAATAGTTGGAGATCATTACGAAAAGCTAGAAATTGTATCTGTAATATCAGAAAACAAGGGTATTGCAAGAGACGTTAATACTGGAAAGTATTATGAATACGATAATGAATCTGGTTCTCTCTTTCTTAAAGAATCATCTATACCATCAGATTAAACTGTTTTGTAAGACACTTAGTGAGTCTAATAAGAAATGTAAATTCATTTTTACTTCTGCCCTATTAGACTCACTAATATATATTCATTTTCAAGATACAAATAACTTGTTGATTGATATTAATTCATCTGATATAATCCACAAGACTTGCCAGAGAAATAAGGTACAAAAATAAATCCTTACGAGGCAGAAGTGTGTTCAATTATAATTATTAACTGTTATAAATATGGCTAAAAGTCATTCACAAAAAGCAGATTTGCTAGATAAATATAAACATATTATCCAAAGTAAGAAAGGATATTTAGTAGTTAATTCAGATAAGGTCAGCGCATCTGATGTTGCTAGACTAAAAATACAATTAAAAGATGTCAATGCTGACTATGCAGTATTAAAAAACACAATTTTCAAAATAGCACTTCAAGAAAGTGAACAACCTTTACAAACGCAAGAAGTGGATGGCCCAACAGCTATTATATATTTTGATGAAGATCCTACCGCACCAGCTAAATTGATAAAACAAATTCAAAAAGAAACTGGGCTCCTATCAGCAAAATATGGTGTATTTGAGAATGAATTCCTCTCTGCTGAAAGAGTAATGCAGTTAGCAGATATTCCATCAAGAGAAGTATTACTTTCAAGGCTTGCAGGATCTATGAATGCATCGCTTACTGGATTTATGAATGTTGTTACAGGAAATATAAAGGGTTTAACTTTGGTTCTTAAGGGCATTTCTGAAAAGAGTGCTTAATTTAGAAACATTTAATTAACTTAATTCTTAAAAAATATGGCAGACGAAGCAAAAACACTACCAGAATTGTCAGAAAATGGCAAAAAAGTTCTTGAGATAGTCGAAAAGATGACTGTCTTGGAGCTTTCTGATTTGGTAAAAGTCATGGAAGACAAATTCGGAGTATCTGCATCAGCACCTGTTGCCGTTGCAGCACCAGTTGAAGCTGCACCAGCTGAAGAAGAAAAGACAATGTTTAACATTGTTCTTAAAGATGCTGGAGCAAACAAGATTGGAGTAATAAAAGCAGTAAGAGAAGTTACTGAGCTTGGCCTAAAGGAAGCAAAGGATCTTGTAGATTCTGCTCCTCAGGTAGTAAAAGAAAATGTTAAGAAAGAAGATGCTGAGGCTATAAAAGCAAAGTTTGAAGAAGCTGGTGCAACTGTTGAATTACAGTAACATCATTTCTACTTCATTAATAGCATACGAAAGGACTGCTTTTGGGCAGTCCTTTTTGTACTAGTAAATAGTATGATACCTTGCTTCTACATTGTTCATTGGAATATAATTAGCCTGTGCCTTTGATATTTAAAATTATCATCTGATAACGAGAAGATGACATATTCCCCATTCACTTCATGGATACTTGATAACGGAGTCTCTCAACAGACATTGGAACTTTTAGTATCTATAACTATAGTAGCAACAATAGTAAGCATATTTAGGTATATCTTTGGTGGAAAATCGTACGGAATATACTGTCCTATCATTTTAGCTGTAGCATATTCATATACTGGACTCAGATATGGACTCGCCATAACCTTGGTGGTCATAATCACAACACTCCTCTCCTATTCAATACTCAAGAGGATAAGAATGCACTACATTACTAGAATAGCAATCAACTACTGTCTCCTAGTCATAGCCATACTCATATTCATAATAGCAACTTACAAATATAATCTAGGACTAAGCAATACATATCTCATCTCCCCTCTCGCCTTAATCTCTATAACAGCTCTCTCCGACTTCTTTGTAAAGCAGTTTACACAAAAATCACTAAAAACTTCATTTTCTCCACTAATTGGAACTATCATAACAGCATCTATTGGATGGTATCTGATAACTTCGGATACTGTATCTCACTATATGATCAACAATTTATGGATACTTCCACTGCTCATACTCCTTAACCTCCTAATAGGACAATTCAAAGAACTCCGAATCAAAGAGATCCTAAGATTTAACTCGATAATCGGTAACAAGGACAATGCTCAAAAGTAAAGGATACAAAGAAATTTTAGGTATCAATAGAAGGAATCAGGAGTATATCCGTCCATATAATTCTGCTAGAGCAAAAAATATTGCAGATAATAAAATACTTACCAAGAAGATTCTCACTGAAAATGGAATTCTTACACCTAAAATCTACAAAGTTGTAAAAGATAGGAAACAGCTTGAGTTTTTAAATTGGGATTCACTTCCTAAAAGCTTCGTTATAAAGCCAAATAAAGGAACAGGAGGAAATGGAATAATTATCTTCTATGGCAAAAAAAAGGGAGAAACAGCATGGATAAGACCAAACGGAACTGTTATGTCAAAGTATGATATTTCACTACACATTGCAAACATACTTGATGGACGATTCTCAATGGGAAATAAAAAGGATGCTGCAATAATAGAAGAAAGAGTTAAAACAGATCCATTCTTAAAACAATATTCATATAAAGGAGTCCCAGATATAAGAGTGATATGTTTCAAAGGAGTACCCGTCATGGCTATGATGCGTATTCCAACTAGAAGATCTAATGGAACTGCAAATTTGCATTCTGGAGCAATATGCACGGGCATAGATATAGCTACGGGAATAACAACGTATTCTATGCAAATGGATACAAAGAGCCTACTTAGTGATGTTTACGAAGATGTAGAGTCTACAACTGATTTAGAAGAGAATAAAAAATTAAGTGGAATAACCATACCTGATTGGAATAAAATACTGGAAATAGCCTTAAAATGTCAAAAAGTTACTAAGTTAGGATATATGGGAGTAGATATATCCATTGATGCTGAGAAAGGTCCCGTCGTTTTTGAATTAAACGCTAGACCAGGACTCGGTATACAAGCCGCAAACAAAGCTGGATTAAGATCGAGGTTGGAATTAGTAAAAGATGTAGATGTAAAAAGTATAAGGCACGGAATAAAAATAGCAAAAGACCTTTTTGGAGGAGAAGTAGAAGAAAGTATAGAGGCAATAAGTGGAAGAAAAGTTGTAAACATAATTGAGAGAATAACACTATTTAATAGACAAACAGTCCCAACTAAAAAAAGAGGAAAAGACGATAAGCAACCATCTAAGGCTTTTATGGATACAAGTATTCTCACTTCAAGAATAGCAGAGGCTACAGCAAACAGAATTGGCTTCCTTTCTACTACAAGCTACTTTAATTCATTGAATGTTCCAGAAAAATTTAACACACTCAAGGAAGCTCAAGAATACATAGATGAAAATATACAAGCACTAACATTAGAGGAAGGAATAAAAAGAATAGCAAAAATCACTGATGGAAATGATGTAAAAATACGCCCTGTAATAGAGATAACTGTAGGTATTGCTGAGGAGATTAGAGATTTTGATGTTATCATTATGAAAGATTTAGAGTATCCTATTGTTATAGGGAGAAATGAATTAAAAGGATATTTAATAGATACAACACACACTTTTTAAATATGAAAACATACGAACAATACTTAGAAGAATGTGGAAATATACATTTAGCATACTATATTTGGGCAGCAGATAAACTTGGAATTCACTATGAAGTCTTGGTAAGAAGACTTCTCGCTCAGTTTAGTGTTGGAAATGCAGTGTGGCATATAATAAACACTGCTACTCCACTTACAACTACTACATCTACAACGATATGCAAGAGAAAAAATTTAACTCACATAGTTCTTGAAAAGAATGGGATTCCAGTCCCAAAACAGAAGACCCTACTCTCTTCTTCTGATGCTATAGAATTTTTTAGAGAATACAAAGACATAGTTATAAAACCAACACAACAATTAGGTGGTAAGGGAGTATCAATACTTCCACAAAGTGAGCAGGAAGCATCAGATGCTTTTCAAACGGCATCTTTATGCTCTCACTCTAAAACATCTTCGAAGGTCATAGCTGAGCAATTTGTTCATGGAGAAAACTACAGATTTTTAGTTCTAGGGGATAAAGTTATAGCAGTGGCAAGAAGGAAATCCGCTCATGTTATAGGTGACGGAAAAAGTAATATTAAACAGCTCATAGAACAAACAAATACCATTCGTAAGAATTCACTTCTCAAACCTATTCTCGTAGATAATGAGGTCAATCTAAAGCTACAAAGAGATGGGAGATCTTTTGACACCATACCACAAGAGGGAGAACAAGTAATATTAAGGTATAATTGCAATTTAACTACAGGTGGTACTACAGAGGAATGCATGAGCGAGGTATGTGATTACTATAAGGAGCAGGCTATAAAAGCAGTAAAAGTAACTGACGCTGAATTTGGAGGAGTAGATATAATTGCTCAAAATATATCATCACCAGGAGAGTTTGCTATCAATGAAATCAATTACAATCCCGGTCTAAGACTCCACTACAAAGTAGATAAAGGAAATGTTACTGATGTTGCTGTCCCAATAATGCAGTACATTAGAGATAAATATATAAATTTACAAAAGTAAGACACAAAGATGAAGAACACACAAGTACTGCAAGGTTTAAATCTCCTTTCAACAAGTTCCATAGTAATTATCAAAATTGAGAAGAAAGAAGAAGTAGAGAAACTATTGAAACAAATATCCTCATATCACCAACTCTTTCTAGACAGTTATCATTTTGACCAAGATAAACTTTCAATAGAGACCCCAATCCCACTAATATGGGAAGAAGCATCTCCTCACATTCAAAAACTCTCAAAAGGAGATATTACATATAAAGAATGTAAAGCAAAAGTAGTGGATGATTTAATAAATCAAAGATTAGCATCTATGTCTACTATTCCAGTCCTCTACTCGGCACACAGGCAACAAAAGGAGATAACTCCGACCATAATTTCTAATTACAACTCTTCGAATAAGACTGACAACCATTCTAAGGGTTTTAATAGGTACTACACACTAGGTTGTGGAAAAGGATCACAAGTAATATATTCAATATCTTCTAGTAAAGATTCAAAGACTGCAAAACAAATACAAAGGGACAAATGGAGTACAAATATGATGATGGAAAGTCTCGGTCTTCCAATACCAAAGTGGGAGCTACTAAATGAAAAAACAGACATAGATAAAATTTGGGACAGCTATACAAAACCAGTTGTCGTAAAACCTACAGGATTAGCAGGAGGAAATGGAGTAGTTCTAGGTATTCAAACGAAAGAACAGTGCAAAAAGGCCTTTGATTTTGCTCAAAAGGCTGTTAACACCTACCCAAGAAGTGAATGGCAGAAAAAAATTATGATACAGGAGCAAGTCCAAGGAGAAGATTACAGACTACTAGTAATAGATGGAAAGTTTGAAGTAGGAACAAAAAGAATTCCCGCTTTTGTAACTGGAGATGGAAAAAAGAGTATAAAAGAACTCATAGAAGAAGAAAACAAGGATCCCAAGAGAGATTTATCAAATCCATCTCACACATTAAAGCCCATTATGATAGATGACTCTCTACTAGATTACCTAAAGGAACAGAAGCTTTCATTAAAAGACATCCCTGAAAAAGGACAAAAAATACAGCTTAGAAAAGTTGCAAGTATGAGCCAAGGAGGAATTACCGAAGATGTCACAGATAGTGTTGGAGCAGAAATCAAATACATTGCGGAAAGTATCGCCGAATCAATACATGCATTCACTTTGGGAGTTGATGTACTATGCAAAGATATCACTAAACCCCTTACAAAAGAAAATGGTGCAATACTAGAAGTAAACACCATGCCAGAGGTATACCTTAATATATTTCCAGTCATTGGAAGAGAAAGGACTGAAGTAATAGACACATATGTAAGTAAACTTCTCAGTGAAGGTAATGCAAAAAGAATTGTAGTGATTGGAAATCCTTCAACTGACATCCCAACAATGCTTAAACGAAAATCTCTCTTTTGGTCATATCTAAAGCAAGATGATACAGTTGGAGAATATAGAGACAAAGAATTAAGAATTAATGGACTTACAATAAACAGAGAATTGAAAAAAGAAGTAGCACTCAAAGCACTAAAAATAAATGCATCACTCGACGCAATAGTGTTCCATCACAGAGACTGGGATGAAGTAGAAGAGACAGGATTAGGTTTTAGTAAAATAGACCTATTGATAGTTACAAAAGACATGAAAAAGGATAAAAGATTCAATCAAATGTTGAAGTACAGACTAAAAGGATTTATTTCAAAGATAAAAGTCATCAGAACAAATTAAATTGAGAAATGATCAACATTTATGAAATTCTTAATTATTGAGAAAAGACAACGAATTCACAACAATAAATCACCAGAAGAAATACCAACAGGTTCTGCTAGATTATTAGAAGAATTAGAGAAAAAAAATATAAAATATGATTTCATATATAATGATCAACTTGAATTCATCTTCAAACCATACTCCATGAATATATTGGCAAATGGAAAAGATATTCTCGAATACTCGCATATATTATTTAGAGGACACGCCCTTCATAATGATAGAGAATATCATTTCAAACGATATATCATAGACTATGTTGATAAATATAATGAAAAGAATCCAAATAACAAAATTCTCGTTCAAAATGCAGATGCAATAAAAAAACTCCCATACTATAACAAGATAGCAATGGCACAACTGTGTTGGGAAAATGATCTCCCCTACTTCACTACATATTATCGAGCTGATGGAAACTATATTTCAGCACAAAGAAGTCTCTTAAATGAATATCCATTGATAATAAAAGAATATTCAGGAGTAAATAAAATAGTACTAATAGATGGCAAAGAAAAGGTTAAAAAAAATGTTTTCAAGCTCAATAGTCCAGATGATTACTCACAAGAAGGGCTTAAAGGACAAGATTTAACAAGCTTCTTCATTCAAGAGTTTTCAAATGCTGGTGAAGATTACAGAATATTTATGAAACTAGGAAAAGTTATTGCTGGATGGAAAAGGAAAAGCACTAATAGTTTCATTACTGTAAATAAAGGAGAATATGAAATATACAATAAACCTAATGAAGAAATAAAAAAGATTGCAGAGAAGATGTGTAGTGTTTTGAATGCTGATTTTCTAGCAGTTGATTTTATGTATATTGGGCAGACTCCATATATACAAGAAATATCATTAAATCCAGGTTACAAAGCATACGAAACGAAAGCTCAAGGAACTCCAATAAACATAGCAGAACAAATAATATCCGCCTTTAAAGTCCCACCCTTTTAAACATATCAAGCCATTGCTCTTTTGTAGGAACATTAGTTGCTCTAGGGATTAGACCATCTTCTACCCATTCACACTGCTTTATGGATATCTTTCCAGAATAAAGACTGTTATACAGTGATGGATTTTTAGCAATACTGGCAGAGACTTTTCTAAAACCTCTAAAGTAAACAACATCTTTTGCATATATTCCAGCTTTTGCAGTATCAGAGAGTCCTCTCTTCACCCTATATGTAATATCAAATGCTGACTGCTTTGGAAATATTCCATGTAAACAGTTATATAGTTCTCTAAATGAAAGATTTTTTCCAATATATATTGCATATGTCAATGCAACCTTCCTTCTCAAACTACTTTCTGTCAAAACACCTACATTACTCTCATTCCAAGTTGCAAGCCCTTCTTCTGCATCTAGATATTCTGGAAGATTAGAGTTTCCTAAAGCAGGGAAACCACTATTCAAACCGTTTACTGTCCTTAGAACATGTGTTCCCACCTCATGGATTATTGTCTTCTTAAGCTTAAGGGCATCTCTTTTTATACCTTCATCGACAAAAATCTCTTTACTTTTTATTCCTACCCTCACAGAGTTTCTCTGAATATTAGACGATTTCTCTACTTTCCAACCATTCAAATTAAGCATTGCAAATATATTCTGAAAAATTCCTGATATTTCATCATATTCATAAAGTTTACCATCTTTAGATTTATCCACTTTTACAAGGTTATAGCTTTCTACATTACCTCTTAGCACTCTGCATGCATTTCTAAATAATTTTCCACTTGGAGAATTAAATCTTTCAGTAGATATATTTGTAACTGCCTCATTGTCTCCTGCTGATCTAATTAAATCATCTGCTTGTTTTTTTGATGCTATGAGAGAAACGTAGAAATCAGAGATTCTAGGATCTGCATCAATAATTTTTTCAACAGGCAAGAGTTTCTTCAGTATTTCCTCATTTTTGTTCTTTACACCTCTGTATTTAAAGATAGGATTGTATGTGTCAGAATCAAAAAATTTCTTCTCTTCCTCTTCCAAATTTATTGGCGTTAATACAAAGGAAGTAGGCAATCTTAATTGATTAAGAAGTGCAGAAGCTTCATCTAATTTCATCTCCTTTGTATTTCTTTTCAGTATTTTCATATACTACAGGGCAAATTATCTTCTAAAATCACGATTAAATGTAAATGTTCTTTCTCCTCTTGCTATTAATTCTAAAGCTATCCCAGTCCCTTTTACTACACAATATATGGGCTCATCAGCCACATGCGAAGGAACACCTGTTGCCCTAGAAAACAGTTTATCTAAATTCCTTAGCTCTGATGTTCCACCACTCATGACCATTCCCCTATCAATTATATCAGCCGAAAGTTCTGGAGGAGTTTTTTCTAATACATTCTTAATACTTCTGATAATTGACTTAAGGGGAAAATCTATAGCCTTAGCAACATCATTTGAATCAACAATTATTGATTTAGGCATTCCCGCTCCAATATCTCTTCCTCTAACCTCCATTTGTGCAGGATCTTTAACTTCTACCGCAGACCCTATTTTTATCTTAATATTTTCAGCTGTCTGTTCCCCTATCATAATTCCTTTTTTCTTCCTCATATATGAGATTATGGCTTCATTCAAAGAGTCACCTGCTACACGCAGAGATTCGTACTCTACTATCCCATCAAGGGACATAACTGCAATCTCTGTGGTACCTCCTCCCATGTTTACAATCATATTACCAGAGGATGTATGTATCGGTAACTGAGCTCCTAAAGCAGCAAGGAGAGGTTCGGGAAGAAGTGTAATACTTTTTGCCCCTACAGAATTTGCAGCTTTCAAAACAGCTCTCTCTTCTACAGAAGTAATTCCAGCAGGTACACTTATGACCACATCAGGTTTAAAAAATCTTGATTTACCAAGTGCTTTGTCAAAAAAATACCTTAAAAGAGCCTCTGTAACTCTTGAATCGGCTATTACTCCACTTCTCAAAGGTCTCTTTGCAATAATATTTTCAGGAGTCTTTCCAATCATTTCTTTTGCTTCTTTTCCAACTGCTATCACTGTATATGTATTTACATCAATAGCAACAACAGTAGGTTCAGAGAGCACAATTCCCTCCCCCTGTACAAAAACTACAGAATTCGCAGTACCTAAATCTAATCCTAATTTCTTACCAAGCATTTCAAAAGAAAACTACAAGTTATTTATTATCCTATTTAAAATTCAAGAGCATTACTTCTTTCATTGCATCAGCAGTCTCCCTAGCTATCTTTGAAACTTTAAGACTACTTTCTAAAGCACTGTCTAGCAACTCTTGCTTTTTCTCCTCAGCTTCAATTCTTCTCTCCCTTATTGGCTTAAGCTTCTCATTCATAACCTCAAATAATCTTTGCTTAACTTCAACATCTTTAATGTTACCCTCCCTGTATCTTCTTTTCATTTCCTCAACTTCCTTTTTATCATCATTAAAAAAGTCATGATATGTAAAAGCTACATTACCTTCAACCCTTCCAGGATTGCTCGCATGTACTCTATTCGGATCTGTATACACCTTAAACACCTTTTCTTTAAGTTCTTCTTCACTATCAGACAAATAGATACAATTACCAAGGCTTTTTCCCATCTTTTCTGCACCATCAATTCCGGGAACATTAACAGAGGTTCCAAGAAGCGCTTCTGGAAGATTCAAAACATCTCCACCATATGTAGAATTAAACTTTTTAGCTATCTCTCTTGCATCTTCAATCATTGGAAGTTGGTCTTTTCCAACAGGAACTAAGTCAGCATTCACACTTAGGATATCCGCAGCCTGATGTACAGGGTACAAGAAAAATCCCAGTGGTGTAGATTCTGAAAATCCCTTCTGTACAAGCTCCGTCTTAATTGTAGGATTATGCTTTATCTTTTGTATGGTAGTAAAGTTTGATAGATATATGAATATTTCATCTATTTCTGGAACCTCACTTTGTACGAAGACGTAAGATTTCTCAAAGTCTATACCACATGCATAATAGTCGCATAATAGTTCGTATACACTTTCTCTAATCTTTTTAGGATTATTCACATTATCTGTAAAGCCTTGAATATTCGCAATTTCTACAAATGTCTCATACTCATTTTGTAGCTTAACACGATTCTGTATAGAGCCGATTAAATGCCCAATATGGAGCTTTCCTGTTGGCCTATCT
>Ga0255341_1003208_pt1 | contig 18737 bp, 19 predicted proteins | sample wastewater_treat_8_FD_192418 | JGI IMG/M metagenome (GOLD analysis project Ga0255341, IMG submission 192418) | Wastewater microbial communities from Lulu Island WWTP, Vancouver, Canada - plant12 | ecosystem: Engineered > WWTP > Wastewater > Unclassified | place: Canada: Vancouver, British...
GTCCTCGACGACGAGCACGGTGGTCATGTGGCCCCTCCTCCTGCGGTGGACAGATGCTACCAGCAGGCGTAGCTTCGCCCGGCCCTGTCGCGGCTTCATCAGATCCACGTCAGAGGTTTGTCAGAGCGCGACGAGGGCGGGGCGGGTCCCGCAGGACTCGCCCCGCCCTCGTCTTCGTCGTCTATGCGTTGGTCATCGGCAGCGTCACCTCGAAGCTCGTGCCCACGCCGAGCCGGCTCTCGACGGCCACACTACCGCGCATCGCCTCGGTGAGCTCCTTGACGATCGCCAGTCCGAGCCCGCTGCCCACCTGTCGGTCGCGGCCGCAGCGTTCGTAGAGGAAGAAGCGCTCGAAGGCCCGGTCGAGGTCGGCGCTCACCAAACCCGGGCCGGTGTCGGTCACGCGCAGGTGGCCCGGGGACGTCGCGACGGTCACGGTCCCCTCCGACGGCGTGCAGCGCAGGGCGTTCTCGACGAGGTTGGACGCGACCTGCAGCACGCGGTCGGCGTCGGCCAACGCGGGCGCGGGTCCCGCGGCCTCGACCCGGAGGTCGAGGCCGAACTCCCGCGCCTGCGCCGCGTACCGCTCCTTGACGTCCCCGGCGATCTCCGTCAGGTCGACCGCTTCCTCGCGCACCGCGAAGCTGCTCTTCCGCGCTCTGCCGAGGTCGAGCACGTCCTGCACCAGCCGCTTCAAGCGGTTCGCCTCTCTGGTGATCACCTCGCCCGCCGTCCTGGGGTCCGCGCGTCCCTCGCTGAGGGTCTCGCCGTAGCCCTGGATCGCCGTGAGCGGCGTCTTGAGCTCGTGACTGACCGAGAGCAGGAACGACTGCTCGGCCTCCTGCGCTCTCGCCGTTTTCGCCGCCATGCTGTTGAAGGCTACAGCGAGGTCCTTGATCTCCGGCGGCCCCGTCTCGGGCACCTCGTCGACGTCGCGCCCGTCGGCGACGAGGGAGCTGGCCGTCACCATGCGACGCAACGGCTTCGTCGCCCCCCGCATGCCCAACGCCGTCGCGAGCAACGCCAGGCCGATCAGACACGCGAACGACACGCCGAGCACAGCAGCTATCCACCAGACGGGCGGGTAGAACGGAGCACTGGTGCCGTCCTGCGTCGCCTCGAAGGGTACGACGCGTACGAGCCGCACGGTCCGCGATGTCGGCATCCAGGCGACCACGGGTACGAGCTCGGACCTCTCGACCGGCTTGGCGACACCGTCCCTGACCGCCGACGAGTCGTGCCACGTGTACCATCCCTGCCCCCAGAAATATCCGCTGTCACGCAAACGCCGGCGGGCCTCCGGGCTCTCAAGGACCGACCCGGGTCCCTCCATGAAGAAGCGATTGCTGGACTCCGTCGTATAGACGGATTCGGAGCCGGCCGCTTCGGAGATCGCTTGCAGATGGAAGACGAGGTCCCGATACTCTGAAGATGGGAGCCGGTCGCGCATCGCCGCGACGTCGACCAGGGGCTGCGTGACCCACGAGCCTCGCTGGCTCTCCTGGGCTCTCGACCAGGCCTCCAGCACCTGGTGCTCGGGCCGGGTCGTCACATCGGCCGCGGGCGGGTTCGTCGCCTCCACCAGGATCAGCCACCCCATGCCGATGACGATGGGGATCGCACCGACGATCAGGATTGCGAGGAACACCCTCATGCGCAACGACCGGGGGCCCAACGACGACAGCCTCACGAGCACCGCCCGGGCCCTCATGTGCCCACCGCCTTGTAGCCGACGCCGAAGACCGTCTTGATGAGCTCCGGTCGGCCGAGCTTGGTGCGGAGCTGGGCCACGTGTTGGTCGACGGTGCGGGTGCCGGCGGGGAACTCCAGGCCCCACACCCGCTCCAGCAGGCGGTCGCGGCTGAGTGCGATGCCGGCGTTCTCGACAAGGCAGCAAAGCAGCTCGAACTCGCGCGGCGTCAAATCGACCGGCGCGCCGGCGACGCGGACCTCGCGCGCGGAGCGCGCGAGCACCACGTCGCCCAGCGTCAGCAGGTCGTCCGATGGCCGCGGATCCGTGCGGCGCAGGATCGCTTTGACGCGCGCCGCCAGCTCCCGCGGGCTGAAGGGCTTGGGCACGTAGTCGTCGGTACCCAGTGCGAAGCCGACGACCTTGTCCGCCTCTTCGTCACGGGCCGTCAGCATCAGCACGGGAAGCTGGGAGTGCGCCCGCAATCGGCGGCAGACCTCGAACCCGTCGATGCCGGGCAGCCCGATGTCGAGGATCATGAGCCGCACGGGATGCCGGGTGACCTCCGCGAGAGCCTCTTCGCCGGTGCGTACCCACAGCACCTCATAGCCCTCATCGGTCAGGTAGTCGCACACCAGACGCCCGATGCTGTGCTCGTCCTCGACGAGCAGGATGCAGGCGCTCACCCGTCCCCTCCCGGTCTGCCCTCTCGCCGCGGCAACAGCGCGCAGATACTCGCTCCGGCACCGCGGCCGCATCGTATCAACTTCACAGCGCCCTTCCTCGCGCCATCTCGCCAGCGTCCCTATCATCGGTCGCTCCCGGTTGTGGTTCGGCCGTGGCCGATGCTGCCCGGCACGGCGGTTCCCCACGATCCTCACGGACGGATGTGCCGATGATGTCGGGAGCCTGTCATAGCGATGTCATGGCGCCCGCCATCGCGGCGGCATGCGCTCCGGTCAGCGCCCCGGCACGTCAGGTCCTTGACTTTGATTGCGCAGAACTGCATTATGAATGCAGTTCTGCGCAATACCCAACGTCGCTGACCTGCCGCGCGAATGGAGGCCGGGATCCACTACATCCCACGCACGATCGAGCCTGTGCTTCAGGCCGCTGCCGGCGAGTTCCCCGCTGTGGTCCTCACCGGCCCGCGTCAGGCCGGCAAGACCACGACCCTCAAGCACCTGTTCGGCGCCACGCACGACTACGTCTCACTCGAGGCGCCCGATACGCGCGAGCTGGCGACGGCCGACCCCCGAGCCTTCCTGCGGCTTCACAAGCCTCCGGTGATCCTCGACGAGGTACAACAGACCCCCGACCTGCTCGCATATGTCCAGGAGGCCATCGACGAGCACCGAGAGCGCAACGGGCAGTTCGTCATGAGCGGATCTCAGAACCTGCTGCTCCTGCAGCACGTGAGCGAATCGCTCGCCGGCCGGGCGTCGGTCCTCAGGCTGCTGCCACTCACTCTCCGAGAGTGGGGCGGCGTCCCGTCACGTCCGCTGCCCTGGCAGCATCCGCCACAGTCGTCTGCGCCGCCGCAGCTCACCGAGCTGACGGAACCAGACGCTCTCTGGCGGTACCTCCTTCGCGGCGGCTTCCCCGGGATCGCCTCATCGGGGCAGGAGAGCTGGCTGCGCTGGCACCAGAGCTACGTGCAGACGTATCTCGAGCGAGACGTCCGGGCCGTGCGCCAGGTCGGGGACCTTCAGACGTTCCAGACCTTCGTGCGGCTTGTCGCCGCGCGCAGCGCTCAGCTCCTCAACATGACCGGCCTGGCCAACGAGCTGGGTCTCTCCCTGAACACCGTCAAGGCGTGGATCTCGGTGCTGCATGCTTCGTACCAGATCGCCCTCCTGCAGCCCTACCACGCAAACGTGAGCAAGCGCCTGACCAGGCATCCCAAACTGTATTTCACCGACACGGGTACTCTCTGCTATCTCGTCGGGCTGCGAGACCCGCTCCACGCCATGCGCGGGCCGATGGCGGGGGCCATCGTCGAGACGGCCGTCGTGGCTGAGCTCCTCAAGACGTACCTGCACCGCGGCGAGGAGCCGCGCCTGTGGTTCTGGCGAACCGCGCGCGGCTCCGAGGTGGACATCGTGGTCGAGGATCAGATGGAGCTTCATCCGGTCGAGGTCAAGGCCGCGGCGACACCGCGACCCGGCATGGCCAACGGGATCAGGGCCATGCGCCGAACGCTCCTCGGCGCGACGAACGCACGGGCGCCGGTCGTCCGTCCCGGCTGGGTCGTGTACACCGGTCGGTCGGTCGCCGCGCTCGGTGACGACGTCGTCGCGCTCCCGCTCCCGTTGCTGTAAGAGCGGCGTCGGGCGCGACTGCGGCGCGCGCAACGTGCGCGCGCGGGGGCCATCTGGTAACCTTCCGGCTCCGTGTACGCGGTGCAGCACGCTCCGAACCCATCGACCTTGGACGCCTGACATGCCGCAACTGCGCATCGTCGTCCTCGTCAAGCAGGTCCCGGACACCGCCAACGTGACCGGCGAGGCCATGAAGGAGGACGGCACCATCAACCGGGCGGCGCTGCCGGCCGTGTTCAACCCCGAGGACCTGAACGCGCTGGAGGAGGCGCTCACGCTCAAGGAGCGCCACGGCGCCCGTGTCACCGTGATCACGATGGGGCCGCCGGCCGCCGTCCAGGTGCTGCGCGAGTCGCTCTATCGCGGCGCCGACGAGGTCGTCCTGCTCACCGACAAGGCGTTCGCCGGCGCCGACACGCTGGCCACCAGCTACGCGCTCTCGCTCGCCGTGCGCAAGCTGGGCGGCGCCGACCTCGTACTCTGCGGCCGCCAGGCGATCGACGGCGACACGGCGCAGGTCGGGCCGCAGACGGCCGAGAAGCTCGGCTACCCGCAGATCACCTGCGTGAGCCGGATCGACGCGCTGGTGGCGCCTGAGGGGAGCGAGGCCCGGCCGGACGGCGAAGCCGGCTCCGTCACCGCCACGCGCAGCATCGAGGGCGGGTTCGAGACGCTCACCAGCCCGCTGCCCTGCCTGCTCACCGTGACCGCCGAGGCCAACGACCCGCGGCCTCCGAGCGTGAAGCTGGTCATGACGTACAAGGGCATCGCCGCGGAGGCCATGCCCGAGTACGACGACAGCTATCTGGACCCCGAGAGCGACGCGGCCGAGGTGTGCATGATCGACCGCGACGGCAGGCCCGTCTGCCGCGCCCGCGTCGTGCAGTGGGACCACGAGGCGCTGGGCGCCGACCGCGACGCGCTCGGCCTGCGCGGCTCGCCGACCCGCGTCAAACAGATCGAGAGCGTGGTGCTCGCGCAGAGCGAGGCCCGCATGGTCGAGCCCACCGAGGCGGGCGTCGGCGCACTCGTCCACGAGCTGATCGAGGAGCACATCCTTGGATGAGACGACGGGAGGCGCCCCCGTGAACGGCGCCACGCGCAACGACGTCTGGGTCGTCGTGGAGCAGCACGACGGCGCGGTGGCCGAGGTCAGCCTGGAGCTGCTCGGCCGCGCGCGCGAGCTCGCCGACCGGCTCGGGGTGCGGGTCGGCGCCGTGCTGATCGGGGCGGATCAGGCCGTCACGGCCCTCGCGCCCGCCCTCGTCGCCCGCGGCGCCGACATCGTCTACCTGGCCGCCCACGACGACCTCACCCATTACCTGACGCAGCCGTACACGCAGGTCGTCACCGCCCTCATCCGCGAACACCGGCCCCAGATCGTCCTCTACGGCGCCACCACCACCGGGCGTGACCTCGCGCCGCGCGTGGCCAGCGCCCTGCGCACCGGGCTCACCGCCGACTGCACCGACCTGCGCATCGGCGACCACTCGATGAAGGGCGCGGAGCACAGGGACCTTCTCTACCAGATCCGGCCGGCGTTCGGCGGCAACATCATCGCCACCATCATCAGTCCGCTGCACCGCCCGCAGATGGCGACCGTGCGCGAGGGCGTGATGGTCATGCCGGCCGCCGACGAGAGCCGCGCCGGCGCGATCGTCAACGTGCCGGTCGAGCGCTCCTCGTCACCGGTCCACTCGGCCGACGGCGTCGTGCTCAGCGACGCCGACTTCGTCGTCAGACTGGTCGACCGCGTGCGGGAGGAGAAGCGCGTCGACCTCAAGGGCGCGCGCATCGTCGTCGCTGGAGGCGTCGGGGTCGGCTCGCGCGAGGGCTTCGCGCTGGTCGAGGAGCTGGCCCGCACGCTCGGCGGCGTGGTCGGCGCCAGCCGCGCCGCCGTGGACGCGGGCTGGATCGACCACGAGCACCAGATCGGCCAGACCGGCACCACCGTCCGCCCCAAGCTCTACATCGCCTGCGGCATCAGCGGCAGCGTGCAGCACCGCGCCGGCATGGACCAGAGCGCCCGCATCCTGGCGATCAACAGCGACCCGCTGGCGCCGATCTTCGGCGTCGCCCACTACGGGATCGTCGGCGACCTCCACAAGGTCATCCCGCTGCTGATCCAGGCGTACAGGACCAAGAGCGCCGGGACCGCCGCGCCCGGCGGGACGACGCCCGTCGCAGCGGCGGACGGAGGTGCGTCGTGAGCAACTTCTTCACCGACAACGCCGACCTCCGGCGGACCCTGCGCGATCTGGCGCTCGCGCGGGTCGTGCGCCTGCGTGAGGACGACTACGCCCAGGCCAGCGAGTTCACCTACGCGCCCAGGGACTTCGAGGATGCGCTCGACTCGTACGAGCGGGTCCTGGAGATCGCCGGCGAGATCGCCGGCGAGTACATCGAGCCGCGCGCCGAGGACGTGGACCGCGCCGGCAGCGAGCTGGTCGCGGGGGAGGTCTGCTACGCGCGCGGCATCGCCGAGGGCCTCGAGCGCCTGCGGCAGGCCGACCTCATGGGCATGACCCTGCCGCGCAGGTACGGCGGGCTCAACCTCCCCGTCTCCGTCAGCGTGATGGTCATCGAGATGGTCAGCCGCGCCGACCCCGCCCTGATGAACATCTTCGGGCTCCAGGACATCAGCGAGACGATCAACAAGTTCGCCGACGAGGAGATGAAGGCGGCGTACCTGCCGCGCTTCGCCGCCGGCGAGGTCACCGGGAGCATGGCGCTCACCGAGCCGGAGGCCGGCAGCGACCTGCAGAACGTGCAGCTCAAGGCGACCGAGCAGCCGGACGGCACCTGGCGCCTCAACGGGGTGAAGCGGTTCATCACCAACGGCTGCGGCCAGATCAGCCTCGTGCTGGCGCGCTCGGAAGAAGGGACCACCGACGCCCGCGGCCTCAGCATGTTCCTCTATGAGCGCGACGAGCACATGCGCATCCGCCGCCTCGAGGACAAGCTCGGCATCCACGGCTCCCCCACCTGCGAGCTGCAGTTCGACGACGCGCCGGCGCTGCTCGTCGGCGAGCGCCGCCGCGGGCTCACCACCTACGTGATGAGCCTCATGAACGGGGCGCGGCTGGCGATCGCCGCGCAGGCACAGGGCATCGCCGAGGCCGCCTGCCGCGCCGCCGCCAAGTACGCGGGCGAGCGGATCCAGTTCGGGGCGCCCATCGCGGAGCTCACCGCCGTCAAAGCCATGCTGGCCGACATGAAGGTGAGCCTCGAGGCGGCGAGGGCGCTGCTCTACGAGACAGCGCTGATCGTGGACACCAAGGAGGCCCTCGAGCATCGCGTCGCGCAGATCCAGGCGGCCCAGAAGGCCGACGAGGCTGCGCCCACAGGATCGGGCGCGGCCCCCGAAGGCCCCGACACCGACCTCAAGACGCTGCGCGCCGAGCTCAAGACGTCCACACGCCTCGCCGCGTTGTTCACGCCGCTCGCCAAGGCCTGCTGCACGGAGATGGCCAACAAGGTCGCCTACGACTCGCTGCAGGTGCACGGCGGGTCCGGCTACATGCGCGACTTCGCCGTGGAGCGCCACGCCCGCGACGCGCGCATCACCAACATTTACGAGGGCACGACCCAACTCCAGGTGGTGGCCGCCATCGGCGGGATCCTCGGCGGGACGCTGGCAGGACGGCTGGACGAGTACGACACCGAGGACCTGGGCGGCACGCCGGAACTGCTCGGCAGAGTACGTGCTGCTCGCGCCCGGCTGACGGAGTGCATCGACCGGGTGCGAGGCGTGCAGGACGTGCGCTTCCGCGACTTCCACGCGCGTCGGCTCACGGACATGGCCATCGACGTGTGCTGCGCGTACCTGCTGCTGCGCGGCGCCCAGGACGATGCGCGCCGGCTGCTGGCGGCGGAGTACTTCGTCGCCGCCGCCGGGGCGCGCGTGGAGGGCGCCGCCGTCCAGATCCTCGGCTCCGACCCGTCCCTGCTGGACAGCCTCGGCGCCCTCACGTCCAGCTGACGTCCGCCGCCGCACGGTGACGGCGGTTCGATCGCGGACTTCGACCTGCCGTCAGTCGGAGTCGCCCTCCGGCGTCCCGCCCTCCGGCTCCTCCTCGGGCTCGGGCAGGGGCGGTTCCACACGGTCGCCGCCGATGGCCGCCGCCCGCGCGAGACGGTCGCCCGCCACCGCCGCCAACTCGTCCCCGTCCTCCGCGTCCTGGGGGAACCCCGCCACGCCGAGGCTCATGGTGAACCTGCCGAGCTCGCCGAGTTCGTCGTCCGCCAGGAGGGTGCCCCCGACCCGCCGCCGCACCCGGTCGGCGACGAGCCCCGCGGCCTCGGGTCCGGGCGGCGTGCTCGGGAGCAGCAGCGCGAACCTGCCCACCCCGAGACGACAGGCGACGTCGACTTTGTCGCGCAGGCTCGCGAGCAGCAGCCGGGCGGTGGCGGCCAGCACGGCATCGCGGAACGGACGCCCTCGGGCCCGCGAGAGGTCGTCGCCGTCGAGCTCGGCCATCACGAGCGAGAGCGGCTGACGGTATCGTCGGGCGCGAGCGACCTCCGCGTACAGCCGCTCGTAGAAGTACCAGCGTCCGTACAGACCCGTGACGACGTCCGTGGCGGTCCGGCCCTGCAGGGCGCGGAACGCGCGGGCCCGCTCCAGCGCCATGCCGGCCTGCCCGGCGAGCAGGGCGGCAAGCTCGACCTCCTGCCGCCGGAACGACCGGTTCAGCGGCGCGGTCAGTTCGAGGTAGCCGTCGGCGGGCTCGTCCCGCCGGAACGGCACCAGGAGCCGCGCCTGACCGTCCGCGCTGCGCGCTTGCTCCGGCCGCCCGAGATCGGCCGCCTGCCGCGCCAGGGCGTCGGCGCGTGACTCCTTTGCGCCCGGCTCGCGGACGGAGGCCGCGGGCGCGAACGTGCCGTCGTCCTGACGGACCACCACGTCGGCCCGGCACGCGACGCCGGGCAGCAGCCGCGACGCCTCGGACCGGACCGCCTCCACGATCTCGTCCGTCGACAGCGAGGCGGCGATGCCGCTGCCCGCGGCCAGCATGCCCGTCAGGGTGTCGCACCGTCGGGCGTGCGCCTCGGCGAGACGGACGGCTCGCAGCACCGCGGCGGCGAGCCGCGCGAGCGTGTCGAGGCGGGCGTGCTCCTCGGCCGTGAGTCGACGCCCCTCGGTCGTGTCGGCGAGGCTGAGGACGCCCAGCACCTCGGCGCCGGCCGACAGAGGGATGTCGATGCGGAGCGTGTAGCCCGCCTGGGTGAGAGCGGCGGCGTCAGCCGGCGCGAGGTCGTCGCCGGCGTGGCGCTCCACGACCTCCGCGACGAGCACCAGACGGCGCAGGTCGTGACTCTGGTCGAGCGTCACGACGGCACCGGTGCAGTCGCTCCGCCGTGCGGCCGCCGCGTCGCTGCACCAGTAGGCGCGGCACTCCAGCGTGTCGGTGTCGCTGCTGAAGGTCCAGAGATCGACCGACCAGAGGCTCAGCGCGCGGCCGACGTCCGCGACGACGGCGTGGAGCAGGCCCGCGACCTCGCGCCCCGCGACCGCAGGGGTGAGCCGCGTCTCAGTCATCCGTCCTCCCCTCTCTCCCTCACTCACCGTCGTACCCTAACAGGCGACCGTGCCGCCGACGACGACCGCTCAAGTTCCCTGCGCATCTGCCGATACCGGCAGCGGTTCCCCCTTCATGAGGGCCGGACGCGGTTCCCCACCCGTCCGGCCCTGCGTCTTCTGGTGTCCGCGCTCGGCGCGGCAGGCCGCTTCGCCCGACTTGTCCGGAGACGACCACCGCTCTCTGGCCCCGGACGGCGACCGTGTGCTACCTTTGCCGCAGGCCACAGGGAGACCGCCGTGATCTACTGCGTCGTACCGCCGGAGCTGGGCGAGGACACCTACCGACGGCTCGTCGAGCATTACCGGGACAACCCGAACGTCACCGTCATCATGGACCGGCGACGGGGCGAGCGCCGCACCGACCGCTCTGGCGGCGGCGCCCGCGAGACCCGCGACCGGCGGCGGCGGCCGCCCGGCTCGTTCGACATCTGACCCCCGTCTCCATGGTGATCCCGTGAACGACCCCCTGCCGCGCGGCAGCGAGACCAGCCTGGTCCTCACCCATCTCATGCAGCCCGCCGACGCCAACTACCTCGGCAACATCCACGGCGGCGTGATCATGAAGCTCATCGACGAGGCCGCCGGCGCCTGCGCGTTCCGCTTCTGTCGCACCAACGTCGTCACGGCCGCCATCGACCGCATCGACTTCCATCACCCGGTGCAGATCGGCAACCTGGTGCGCCTGCTCGCCAACGTCAACTACGCGGGGCGCACCTCGGTCGAGGTGGGTGTGCGCGTGGAGGCCGAGGATCTCACCACCGGGATGGTCACCCACACCAACTCCGCGTATCTCGTCTTCGTGGCCCTGAGCGGCACGGGCAGGCCCATCCCGGTGCCCCGACTCACGCCGGTGACCGACGAGCAGAAGGCGTGGTACGAGAAGGCGGCCGAGCGGCGCCGCAAGCGTCTGGCCGAGCGGGAGCCCGCCGACTGAGGTCGACCGCGAGGCGGAGGGCGTGTCCGCGCACGCCGACCCGGCACGCGCCGCGCGTCAACCGGTCGGCGCCTCACCCTCGAGCCGCAGCAGTTCCCGGAGCGCCGTGTCGGCGACGTCGAGCTGGTCTTCACTGGGCTCGCTGGTAGTGAACAGCCGCTGCATCTCGAGACCCGGCCTGCGCAAGGTCCGCGCCAGGGGGTGGTCCTGGTGGCGCGCCATCCACGAGAACAGCTCCATCGCCGTGCCGATGCTCACCAGACCCGCGACGAACGTCGCCAACGGTTGCCGTTCCTTGCCGGCCGCGCGCAGCAGCAGGTTGGTGGCCAGACTCGTGACCATCATGGGCGCGACGAGGTTGGTGCCGCAGCGCGGGTGCTCCCGGCCCGCCGTCGCCGGATCCGCGGCGCCCTCGTAGGCGGCCACGCTCTTGTGCTCGGCGCCGTGGTACCGCGAGAGCCGTGAGTCGCGCAGAGCCAGCAGCACCGGCGCCAGACTCACGCCGGCGGCCGCCAGCTCGCGGAGCACCGGCGACCCCCTGCCGACCGCACGTAGCGCGACCGTCGCCGCGGCGCTCGCCGCCGTCGCCGCCAGCAGCCGCGGGTCCTCCTGCGGCAGCACGGGCGCACCGGTCGCACGACGCACGGAGGGCAGCACCGCGAGCGCCTCTCCGAGCCGCACTACCCCGCGCACCACGGGCACGTGACGCAGCGCCTCCCGCCTCGGCAGCCGGGGTTTGGCGCCGGAGACGACGCGGATGCCGCCGTCCTCCTCCCGCACGGCGGCCGCCCAATGGCCGTCGCTCTGGAGCAGCACCCCGTCTCTCAAGGCCATCCCGCCCAGTTGCATCGTCATCCTCTCCTCAGGATACGGACTCTCACAGCGCCGGAAGCGGCTCCTCCGCTCCCCTGACGTCACTGAAGGGTGCCGTAAACACGTCGCGTCCTCGAGCCGCCGCACCGCGTCCAGGCGCTGCGTCCGGGACGTCTGGTACCCTGTGGCGGACCAAGGAGACCTCATGGACCACCAGACAAGTATCCCCGGCGCGGTCGCCCAGCGCACCCCCGTCGCCGACCTCAAGAGCGGCCAGCCTGTCGAAGGGGCCTACTGCTGCTCAGAGAAGACCAACGCCACCGACCGCAACGGCAAGGCGTACCTGCGGCTCAAGCTGCGCGACGCCACCGGCGAGGTCGCGGCCATCCATTTCGACCCGTCCGACGAGGCGCTCGGCATCAGCGCCGGCGACGTCGTCATCGTCGGCGGCACCTACAGCGTGCACCCCAACTACGGCCCCCAGGTGCAGGTCCGCCGCCTGCGCCCGGCGGAGCCGCACGAGTACGCGGCCTCCGACCTTGTGCCTGTCTCGCCCATCGGCGCCGCCGAGCTCGCCGAACGCCTGCACGCCCTCATCGACTCCGTCACCGAGCCGCACCTCCGCGCCTTGCTGGAGCGGGCCTGCGACGGCTCACGCGAGCCGGGAGCCACCTTCGTCATCGCGCCGGCGGCGGTGCGCAACCACCACGCCTACCGGCACGGCCTGCTCGAGCACTCCGTCGTCGTCGCGGAGGCGGCCGCCGGCATCGCGGCGCGGTTCCCGTCCGTGGACCGCGACCTCGTCGTGGCCGGCGGGCTGCTGCACGACATCGGCAAGACGCTCGCCTACACGAGCGACGGCTTCACCCCCCAGATGACCGACGCCGGTCGCCTCCACGGCGAGATCGTCATGGGTCACGACATGGTCCGCGGCCTCATCGCGGAAGACCCGGACTTCCCCCCGGAGGCCGCACTGCGGCTGCGCCACATCATCGTCTCCCACCACGGCATGCGCGAGAAGGGCAGCCCGGTGGTCCCACAGACACGCGAGGCCGTGATCGTCCACTACTGCGACGACATGACCGCCCGCATCGCCGCCATCGACGACGCCGAGGCCGCGGCCCCGGCGGGCGAGCACTGGTCCGGGCGCATCTTCATGATCGACGCGCCGGCCTATCTCGGCCCGCGCGACGCGGCCGAGGAGGAGTAATCCGGGGAGCGGGAGGCGCGCCTCCCGCTCCCCGTCGCATCCTCAGCCCCAGATCTCCCGACAGTCGGCCAGCACTGTCGCCGCGTGCCCCTTGGGCTTCACGGCGGGGTAGACCCGACGCAGCGTCCCGTCCGGGTCGATGATCCACGTGGTGCGCTTGGCGACGCCGACCCTGGGCCGCGCCACGCCGAACGCGCTCGCCACGACGTGCTCGCCGTGGTCGCTGACCAGCGGCATCCTGAGTCCGTGCTTCTCCGCCCAGCGGGCGTTGGCCTCAGGCTTGTCCACGCTCGCGCCGATCACCTGGGCGTCCAGGGCCGCGAACTCGTCCAGCAGACCGTTGAACTCAACGGCTTCGGTCGTTCAGCCGCCGGTGTTGGCCTTCGGGTAGAAGAAGAGGACCGTGCGCCTGCCCGGCGCGCCGAGATCGAAGCTGGTCCCGTCGTAGGAGACGCCGGTGACCGCCGGCGCCTTGTCGCCCTCCTTGAGCATCCGCCCCTCCTCCACGGTCGGCGGCGCGACCCCGGTGGGGCCGGCCTTGTCTGCCCGTGTGCTTACCCGAGCCCGGCGCGCCGCGAAACGGACCGCTCCGTGGCCAGACCGGTCGGGCGGCGCCCTGCGGCAGTGCCGCTCAGCCGCCCTCGAGGGGCAGCAGCGTCACCGGCAGACTGCACCCGGCGCGGAACGCCTCGGCGTCGCCGGCGTCGCCCACGATGTCGCCGTAGTGCATCGGCACGGCGACCGCGGCGGTGACCATGTCGCAGGCGCCGCAGGCCTCGTCGTGCGTCATGACGTAGGTGCCGCTGACGGGCAGAAGGGCCACGTCGCACCGCACCTCGCGCATCTCGGGCACGGCGTCGGTGTCGCCGGCGTGGTAGTAGCGCACCCCGTCGAGCGTGAAGACGTAGCCCACGTAGCCGGCCTCCCGCGGATGGAACGGGACGCCCGGCTCGCGGAACTTGTCGAGGTTGTAGGCGGGCACGGCCTCGACCGCCACTCCCGCAGCCTCGGTACTCTCGCCCGGAGCCACGGTGACCGTGGACATACCCTCGATCTGGCTGGTCACCGACGCCGGGCCGACCACGACGGTGCCCGGCCCCGCGACGGCCTTGATGTCCGGCAGGCTCAGGTGGTCGAAGTGGTCATGGGTGAGGAGGATCACGTCGGCCGGTGGTTGTCCCGTCGGCAGCTTCCACGGGTCGACGTAGACGGTCACGCTCCCGTCGAAGCGGAACGAATCGTGACCCAGCCAGTGAACGTTCTCGAGCATGGCTTGCCTCCTGGGTGTCTGCGCAGACCCGCCCTGCCGACCATGGAACGACGACGGAACCGGCCGGTCCGTGGACGCACCTCAGGCAGCCGACCGGGCGCGAGCACGGGCGGCCTACTCGATCTCGGCCTCGTGCTCGCCCTCGACCGCGGACTCAGACTGCGGCTCGTCGGCCGGCTTCGGCGCCGCAGTCACGGGACGGACGTTCGCAGCCTGCGGACCCTTGCGCCCCTGTTCGACCTCGTACTCGACCATCTGGTCCTTGTCGATCGCGGCCACGCCGGCGGCCAAACCGGTGACATGGACGAAGATGTCGTTGCCGTTCTCCTGTTCGATGAAACCGTAGGCCTTCTCGGTCGAGAACCACTTGACTTTCCCTTGAGGCACGTTGCTTCTCCTTTGATCTCGATGCGCATCACGAAGGCGCTCGGCGGCTTGAGCGGATGCACAGCGTCCGTCCCCCGCGCCGGCCTCCTGAGGCGCACGGCGTGGGGACAGTGTACCCGCGTTTGGAGCGACGGAAAAACCGTCTCTCGTGGGCGAAGCGGCGCGGCTCGACGCGGCGGCCGGGGCCCACCGCGTGACATCAGCAGCGCGAGACCGCGAAGACGGCGATGCGCGCCGTGAGGTTGGGCACGGCGAGGCGCGCCGGCGGGTCCTTGTCGAGCGACGCCAGGTAGAAAGTGTGCTCGATGCAGAGCCCCTCCGCGCGACAGAGGCTGCGGAAGTCCGTGATCGTGCACAGATGGATGTTGGGCGTGTCCCACCACTGGTACGGCAGGTCACGGGACATCGGCATGCGGCCCCGCAACGCGAGGTAGGCGCGCGGGATCCAGTGGGCGAAGTTGGGGAAGCTGACGATGGCGAGACGACCGACCCGTACCATCTCGCGCACGATCATCCGTGGCCGGCGCAGTTGCTGGAGACTGAGACTCAGGATGACGATGTCGTGAGACTGGTCGGAGAAATCGGCGAGCCCGGCGTCGAGGTCGCCGTGGAACACGGAGAGGCCGCGGGCCACGCACTTCTCCACCGCGGACTGGTCGATCTCGACCCCGCTGCCGTGCACGTGCTTGCGCGTGATGAGCTTGTCGAGCAGATCGCCCTCCCCGCAGGCGAGGTCGAGCACCGTCGCGCCCTCGGGCACGAGACCCTCGATGAGCTCATGGTCGATGCGTCGCGTCACGCGGCCCCCTCATCTGTGGTACGACTTCGAGCCGCTCGAGAGGAAGGCCGCGATGATGCCCTCCATCTTCTCGCGCTCGAGCAGGAATGCGTCATGGCCGAAGTGGCTCTCGACCTCGTAGTAGCTGACGTGCTTCTGCGTGGCGCGCAGCGCGCTGACGATCTCCTTGAGCTGATAGGGCGGATGCAGCCAGTCGCTGCTGAAGCCCATGACCAGGAACCGTGCCTTGACGGCCTCGAACGCCTTCACGAGCGTGCCGTGCCGGCGGGTGAGGTCGAAGTAGTCCAGGGCGCGCGTGATGTAGAGGTAGGTGTTGGCGTCGAACCGGTTGGTGAAGCTCAGGCCCTGATAGCGCAGGTAGCTCTCCACCTCGAAGTCGGCCGAGAAGGTGAACGTATAGTCGTGGATGTCCTGCAGGCGACGGCCGAACTTCTCCTCCATGGCCTCGTCGCTCAGATACGTGATGTGACCGACCATGCGCGCCACGCTGAGGCCCTTGGCCGGCGACCTGCCGCCGTAGTAGTGGCCGCCCTGCCAGTCGGGGTCGGCCATGATCGCCTGGCGGCCGACCTCGTTGAAGGCGATCGCCATGGTGGGCTGACGCGCCGCGGTCGCCATCGGGACGCAGAGGTGCGTCCTGTCCGGGTGGGACACGGCGAGCTCGAGCACCTGCATGCCGCCCATCGACCCACCCACGGCGGCGAGCAGCTTGTCGACTCCGAGGTGGTCCAGCAGCCGCACCTCTGCGTTCACCATGTCCTTGATGGTAATCATCGGGAAGTCGGTGCCGAAGGGCCTGCCCGTCGCCGGATCCACGGAGGAAGGGCCCGTGCTCCCGCCGCAGCCGCCGATCACGTTCGCGCAGATCACGAAGTACCTGTCGGTGTCGAGCCCCTTGCCCGGACCGATCAGCATGTCCCACCAGCCCGGACGCTTGTCGGCGACGTCGTGTCGCCCGGCGACGTGCGCGTTGCCGGAGAGGGCGTGCGTGACGAGGATGGCGTTGTCGCGGCGTTCGTTGAGCGACCCGTAGGTCTCGTAGGCGAGCGTGAACGGAGCCAGGACGCCGCCGCCCTCCAGCGGCAGTTCCTGACCCGGGCGATCGAACGTCACATGCCTGGTGCGGACGATGCCGGCGCTGCCGGCGTCGTCGTCGAACCCCATGGCGACGTCGCCGATCTCCTTGCGCGTTGTGGGCCTCTTCCCGCTCATGACGTCGGCGATTCTACCCGACGCGTCCGGCGGCGCCGCTGAGCGTCCTCGTCTCACGCTCTGGCGAGCGCCTGCTCGAGATCGGCGACGATGTCGTCGATGGTCTCGAGCCCGACGCTCAGGCGCACGAAGTCGTCCGTGACGCCGGTCGCCCGCTGCTCCTCGGCGGTGAGTTGCGAGTGCGTGGTCGTCGCCGGGTGGATGGCGAGCGACTTGGCGTCGCCGATGTTGGCGAGGTGCGAGAAGAGCCGGGTGCTCTCCACGAAACGCCGGCCTGCCTCCCGGCCGCCGGCGATGCCGAACCCGACGATCGCGCCGAACAGCCCGCGATGGTGATACCTGCAGGCGGTCCCGTGCGTGGCGTGGCACTCGAGCCCCGGGTACAGCACCCAGGTCACCTTGGGATGCGCCTCCAGGAACTGCGCGACCGCCAGCGCGTTGGCGCTGTGGCGCTCCATGCGCAGGGGCAGCGTCTCCAGCCCCTGGAGGAAGAGGAACGCGTTGAACGGCGAGAGCGTGGCGCCGACGTCACGCAACAGGTCCACCCGCAGCCTGGTGATGTAGGCGAGCGGCCCGAGCGCCTCGTGGAAGCGCAGCCCGTGATAGCTGGCGTCCGGCTCCACCAGTCCCGGGAACCTGTCGTTCTGCGACCAGTCGAACCGGCCGGCGTCGACCACGACGCCGCCGATGGAGGTGCCGTGACCGCCGATGAACTTGGTGGCCGAGTGCACCACGACGTCGGCGCCGTGGTCGAGCGGCCGGATGAGGTACGGCGTCGCCATCGTGTTGTCCACGACCAGCGGGACACCGGCCTCATGGGCGACGTCGGCCACGGCACGGATGTCGAGGGTGTCGAGCTTGGGGTTCCCGACCGTCTCGGCGTACAGCAGCTTGGTGGACGGCCTGACGGCGCGACGGAAGTTCTCGGGGTCGACCGGGTCGACGAGTTCCACCTCCACCCCGAGCCGCGGCAACGTGTGCACGAACAGATTGTACGTGCCGCCGTACAGGCTGTTGGCGCTGACGACGTGGTCGCCGGCGCCGGCGATGTTGAGGATCGCGAACGTGACCGCCGAGGATCCCGAGGCCAGGGCCAGCGCGCCGACCCCGCCCTCGAGCGCAGCGACACGCTTCTCGAGGACGTCGGTGGTCGGGTTCATGATGCGCGTGTAGATGTTCCCCGGCTCCTTCAGGCTGAAGAGGTCGGCCGCATGGTCGGCGTCGTCGAACACGTACGACGTCGTCTGGTAGATGGGCACGGCGCGGGCGTTGGTCGCCGGGTCCGGCTCCTGCCCGCCGTGCAGGGCGAGGGTCTCGAAACCTTGCGACCGCGTCTCGGTGTCCGTCATGGCTGCTCCGCTCCTGTCAGATGTGGTACATGGGCGCCCGTGTGGCGCGCGCGGCGGCGGCGGCGATCGTGGCCGAGCCGAGGATGGCGCGGGCGCACTCGCGCACCTCGCGCCAGACCGGGGCGACCAGGGCCTCGGCCTGGCCGCCCTCCTGCACCCGTCCGCCGGCGGCGGCCGGCGGTCCGGCGAGCGTGGCCGATCCTGCTCCCCGGCCGTCGATGAGGTCGATCACGTCCGCGAAGCTCACGCTCGCAGGATCGACGGCCAGCAGATATCCGCCGCCCTTGCCACGCCGGCTCTGGACGAGGCCGCCCTTCCGCAGGGCCGCCATGACCTGCTCGAGGTACTTGGGCGGCACTCCGGTGAAGGCGACGATGTCGCACGCCGGGACCGGTCCGGCGCCGTCCGCGAGCGCGAGCCCGACGAGCGCCCGGATCGCGTACTCGCTCTTGGTGGAGAGATGCGCCACGTGACTCCCGCGTCGGCCGTCGAATCCCTACTTGTCGGTAGGAAGAGGGACGTTACGGCCGGATGCGGAGCTTGTCAACCGGGTCCACCGGGTCCACCGTGGACGGCGCCGCGTGTCCGTCACCGTCAGGCGCCCGGACGCCGCCGGCCGGTCGGCCGACGCCGGAGGCGTGGCGCGACGGGCGGCCCACCGCCCGGCCGGGCCTGCTACGATGACGCTGTGACGACGCCGCCCGACATGTATCCCGCCGCGCCACAGGAGGCGGACGGTCCGCGCCGCGATCCGCGTGTGCTCGAAGTGCTCCGGCGCGAGCTGCCCGGTCTCGAACAGGGCGTGCCCCTCGCCGCGGTGACGGCGTACGGCGTCGGCGGCCCGGCGGAGCTCCTCGTCCGCGCCGGGACCACCGGTGTGCTCATCCACGCCGTGCTCACGGCGAGGGAGCTGGGCCTGCCGGTCACCGTGCTGGGGCGGTGCACCAACGTGCTGGTGGCCGATGCCGGCGTCGCCGGCCTGACCGTGCTGGCGCGGAACGAGGCGACCACGCTGCACGGCCACGTCCTGCGGGCGGAGGCCGGCGTGGAGCTCACCTCCCTGGTCGCGGACCTGGCGGGGCAGGGGCTCGCCGGCCTCACCTTCGCGGCCAACATCCCCGGCTCGGTGGGCGGGGCGGTCGTCGGCAACGCCGGCGCCTACGGCGAG
>Ga0255341_1003210_pt1 | contig 18730 bp, 11 predicted proteins | sample wastewater_treat_8_FD_192418 | JGI IMG/M metagenome (GOLD analysis project Ga0255341, IMG submission 192418) | Wastewater microbial communities from Lulu Island WWTP, Vancouver, Canada - plant12 | ecosystem: Engineered > WWTP > Wastewater > Unclassified | place: Canada: Vancouver, British...
CACCCGGCTGGGTGCCGGATCAAGTCCGGCATGACGTTGCGGCGACCCACATCCGGAACCCGTGGGTGCCGGATCAAGTCCGGCATGACGTTGCGCGGACCCGCCTGCGGAGCCCGTGGGTGCCGGATCAAGTCCGGCATGACGCTGCGGTGCCCATCTGCGGCTGGACGCGTGCGGAGGATTCCGGCCCCTCCGCGCCGAAGCAGCTGTTGTGAACATTTTTTCTCTCAAAGACAAAACAGCCGTCGTTCTGGGCGGCGCGGGCGTGCTCGGGGCGGCGATGGCGCGGGCTCTGGCCGATGCCGGGGCGGACATCGCTGTCGCAAGCAGGTCGCTGGACCGCAACCGGGCGTTCGCAGCCGAACTCACCTCGGCCGGGCACAAGGCGATAGGCTACAGCGCCGACACGACCTCCGTGGACGGGCTGAAGGCCCTTCGGGACAGGGTGCTGCCGGATTTCGGCCGCGTGGATGTGCTCGTGAACTGCGTCGGCGGGAACCGCCCCGACGCCACGATCATCGAGACCGATGCCTTCTTCAGCATGGACCCGGAGGCGATCCGCAGCGTCATTGACCTGAACCTGTTCGGCGGCGCGATTCTTCCCTGCCAGGTGTTCGGGCAGGCGATGGCCGAGAGCGGCGCGGGCGGCAGCATCATCAACGTCTCGTCCATGTCCGCCATCCGCCCCCTCACGCGCATCATCGGATACTCAGCCGCGAAGGCCGCCGTCAACAGCTTCACGCAGTGGCTGGCGGTGCATCTTGCCCGCGGAGGACGCGCCGACATTCGCGTCAACGCCCTCGCGCCCGGGTTCTTCCTGACCGAGCAGAACAGGTTCTTGCTGACCGATGAGAAAACCGGCGACCTGAGCGCGCGCGGAAAGACCATCGTCGAGCACACTCCGATGGGGCGGTTCGGAGACCCGGACGATCTGGCCGGAGCAACCGTCTGGCTGGCGTCGGACGCCTCCAAGTTCGTCACCGGCATCGTGGTACCCGTGGACGGCGGGTTCTCGGCGTTTTCGGGGGTGTAGGGCGCGCCGGCGGGCTATTGCGGCCTGATCACGCGGACCTTGTGAGACCCGACAGCTACGAAGCAACCCGCCCATTCCTCTACTGGCTCACTGCCGAAGACCTCTCTGATCCGCTCGCGCAGATGGATCAGGTCTGGTTCCTTCACGCGTATAAGCACGAGGCCATGGTGTGAGCCCGGGGCAAATCGCCTCACGTCGGCGAAGTCCATGTCTTGCGTCAATAGCATACGGCCCTCTCGTTGGCAGACGTCCCAGAGCGAATCGTCCGGGGCGCCAACGAGGAGTTCATCAGCAACTGTATGCGTGGGTGGCCCATCTCGCACAGCCACATCCCGAGAGACCGGGGCAGGTTCTCGTCCAGCTTTATCTTCACGCCACGCGGGGAGCTTCCGGAACGGGCAAGTCTTCCGCCGCAGACGCGGCGGCGAAGGCTATGGCGGCCCAGATGTGCTCGTCGGTCAGGGACGGGAACTCAGATTTGATCTCCTCAATGCTGATTCCCACACCCAGGCTGGCGAGAACGGTGCGAAGAGTGACGCGGGTGCCGCGAAAAGTCGGCCGCCCACCGCAGATCTTCGGATCGCGAACGATGTACTCGTGGTAGTCCATATGCGTGCCTCGATGCTATTCTTGCGCCAGCGGCCTGCGGATGTCAACAACGTGCCCGGGCAGCCGGGCAGGATAGCCGGCCACGACGGCGAATCACTCATTGAGAATGGGACTCGAAACACACCCTGGACACCCCCTGCTCGATCACACGCAGGCCAATGGCATAGTGACCGATGCCCTTGCCCTCGAGCCTCTCGATGGCAGGCGTGTGCTGCTGATTGTGCCCGATCACACGCGCACCGCGCCCGTGGATTTGATGTTCCGGCTCATCTACGAGGCCCTCGCGCCACGCGTCGAAGCGCTCGACGTGATGATCGCGCTCGGAACGCACCATCCCCTGTCGATGGACGCAATCTACAGGCGCATGGGCATCACCGCCGATGAGCACCGGACGCTCTTCTCGAAGACCCGGTTCTTCAACCACGACTGGAAGAACGCGGGGGGGCTGAGGGACGCCGGGGAGCTGTCCGAGGAGCGCGTCGCCGAGATCACGGGCGGCCGCCTGCGGATGCGGGTGCGGGTGTCTGTGAACGCGCTTGCGTTCGAATACGATCACCTCCTCATCTGCGGGCCGGTGTTTCCGCACGAGGTGGCCGGGTTCTCGGGCGGCAACAAGTATCTGTTCCCGGGAATCGCCGGGCAGGAGATTCTCGATTTCTTTCACTGGCTGGGCGCGCTCATCACGAACCCGGGCATCATCGGGCACAAGCACACCCCCGTGCGCGCGGTGATAGACGAGGCGGCGTCGCGCATCCCCACGCCGAAGTCGTGTTTCGCGATGGTCGTGCAGGGCGGCGGTCTCGCGGGGCTCTACTACGGCTCGCCGGAAGAAGCCTGGTCGCAGGCCGCCGATCTGTCGGCGAAGCTGCACATTGTGTTCAAAGAGCGTCCGTTCCACACCGTGCTTTCGTGCGCGCCGCAGATGTACGACGACATCTGGGTGGCGGGCAAGTGCATGTACAAGCTCGAGCCCGTGGTGGCCGACGGGGGCCGCCTCATCATCTATGCCCCGCATGTGACGGAGGTATCGTACACGCACGGCGAGATTCTGGACGAGATCGGCTATCACACCCGGGACTACTTCGCCGGTCAGTGGGAGCGGTTCAGGCATTACCCATGGGGCGTGCTTGCGCACTCGACGCATGTGCGAGGCATCGGCACGTACGAGGACGGCGTCGAGAAGCCGCGCATCGAGGTGATCCTTGCGACGGGGATACCGGAAGAGCGCTGCCGCAGGCTGAACCTGGGATACATGGACCCCGCCGGCATTGACGCGCGCGATTATCAGGGCCGCGAGTATGAAGGGATTCTCCATGTCCCGAAGGCTGGGGAGACGCTCTACCGCCTGAAGGAGTGACCGCGCGGCATCTGCCGGGAAAAGGAGGGGGAAAATGGGCGAAACAGGGCTCGAACCTGTGACCTCTTCCTTGTAAGGGAAGCGCTCTCCCGGCTGAGCTATTCGCCCGCGCAGACGGGGACTCAGGCAGGATAGCCGAGAAGCTCCGGGCTGTCAAACAGCGGACGGGCGGCGCGCTCAATGGGCCACGCCCGAACAATCGGACGGCGCAGGGCGTCGTACTGGTATCAGGCAGTTGATATTCGATGCCAGTTTAGGGTATGTATTATGGGACGTCCGGAACAGCGCGGAGAGGTGGCTGAGTGGTCGAAAGCGGCGGTTTGCTAAACCGTTGTACGGGTCATACCGTACCCAGGGTTCGAATCCCTGCCTCTCCGGTTTTTATCTGCCGCCCCGCCGGGGGCGGCGCCGGACGGGTCACTTCGCACGGATGTGAGGCCTTCCGCGGCTGCACAGCATGACAGAGTCCGCCCTCAAAACCCTTGCTGCTTTTCTTGTCCTGGCGATTGCGCTCGCGCAGACTCCCGCCGCAGGCGCCGACGCTTTGGTGAGCGGCTCCGACTACGTCTTCGCGGCCATATCCGCCGGCGCCGCGCCTCCCGGGTCCGGCCAGGCCGCGTCCCCTTCCTCAGGTGACGACGCTGCGCGGTATCTCGACATCGCGGGCGTGGTGACAGGCAGAATCTCGGGCGCGGGGCGCGAGAGCGTGATGATCACGGGCGAAGGCGAGGCGTATCTCGTGCGTGTCGAGAGCGGCGTTTCCCTTCCGTCCGGCGCGTTGGTGCGCGTGCTGGCGCGCGTTGAGTACGACGGGCACCGCACGAACCTGGAACTCGAGCGCTGGGCCTACGCAAGCGATGTGACAGCGGCCATCGCGTCGGGCGCGGAGAAAAAGGCGGCTTCGGCTCGAAAAGCGGGCGCGTCTGTTTCGAGGGGCGGGCAGGCAACCCGGTTCGACCACACGAGCTACTTCGACGACTACTCGAAGGCCATCGCGGGGTTCAACCCGCGACTGTCCGACGCGCAGGTACGCGCGATTACGACGTCGCTGCTCGACACAAGCCGCGCCACCGACACCGACCCGCGGCTGATTATGGCGGTCATACTCGCCGAGTCCCATTTCAACCCGCGGGCGACCTCTCCGAAGGGCGCCATGGGGCTGGGGCAGCTTATGCCGGCGACAGCGCGGGGAATGGGACTCTCCGACCCCTACGATGTTTCCCAGAACGTGGACGCCTGCGTCAAGATAATCCGATCCGGCCTCAACAAGTATTCCGGCAACGCGAAGTGGGACGACCTGAACTGGGATCATCTCAGGCTGGCGCTCGCGGCCTATAACGCCGGTTCGGGCGCGGTGCGCAAGTACGGCGGAGTGCCGCCTTACCGCGAGACGAAGAACTACGTCGCGAAGGTGACGGGCTACTACAAGCAGCTGGCGGGGATTAAATAGGGGCCAGACCCGGAGAGCGATACGCCCTGTGCCGGACTTGCACGCGCTGAGCCATATCCTCCCTCGCCCGCGCGAGGTTCAGCCGCAAGGAACTGGCCTCGTCCTTTCGCCCCGCGCAAGCATCCTGCACACGGGCGGCGAAGCCGCAAACGCGGCTGTCATCCTGCGCGAGATGATCGCCCGGGAGTTCGCGCTCGGCCTGCCGCTCGCGGAGTGTGAAGCGCTGCCGGACGGGGCGCGGGTAGCTCTGACGGATGGCGAGGCGCCCGCGGGGCCTGTGCCGCTTGCTTCCCCGCCGGATGACCCGGAAGGATACTCCCTCTGCGTTGACGCCTCGGGGGCGTATCTTGCCGCCCGGACGCATCAGGGGCTTCTGTGGGCGGCGGCGACGCTCCGGCAGCTTCTGGCGCCGGAGGGCGCCGGCATGCGGGCGCCCGGCGTTCTCATACGCGACTGGCCGCGCTACCGCTGGCGGGGCTTCATGATTGACAGCGGCCGCTCGCCGAACAGCCTTCCCAAGATCAAGCGCATCATCCGCATCTGTTCGGCGTTCAAGCTGAACACGCTCGTCTTCCGCGAAGGCGACGACGAACTGAACGCCGTGCGCTACCGCTCGAACCCGCTCGGTTCTGAGAACAGGCACGCGCTCACCATGGAGCAGGTCTTGGAGATGATCGGGTACGCGCGCGAGCGCGGCATCTCGGTTGTGCCGGAGATCGAGTCGCTGGGACACTCGACCGCGAAGGGCCTGCATTATCCGCACCTCGTGAGCGGCGGTTTCGAGCACGACTACGGCTTCGTCAGTCACATTCGCAAGTCGCACCTGAACCCGGGCGATTCTGAGTCCTACGCCCTGCTGCGCTCCATCTACGAAGAGTGGCTGGCGCTCATTCCGGAGCCGATGCTGCATCTCGGGCTGGACGAAGTCCGCCTTCCGGCGGAGGAGCAGGCAGAGCACATGGAGGGCCTGCTGGCGCTGCTGGACTGCCTCCCGCGTCCGGTGACGCCCATCGTGTGGAGCGACGCTCCGGCGACGCCGCCCGCCTGGCGCTCGCGCACGGTCCGCTGCCTGTGGAATTACGGTGACGGCGCCCCGAATACGCCGGACAACCCGCATCTCGTCAAGCAGGGCGCCCCCGGGCTTCTGTCGGGCGAGAGCGATGAGCCGGTCTGGATGGCGGGCGGGTCGGGCAGTCTGCACACTCCGAACTCGAAGTCGGGCTATGGCCAGGCTGTCGAGAACCTTCTGTCGTGGGCGCGGTGGGGAGAGAATTCCCCGAACGCGAGCGGCCTGCTTGCTGTTCAGTGGAGCGGAAACGCCACCGACGACTGGCTGCCGGACTTTCTGACTGCGGCCGATTTCGGATGGAACGTGCCCGCGGGCGTCGTCAGCGCCCCGGATCAGCTTGCGCGGGTGCGGGCGTGCCTCTCGCGGCTCGGCGACGCCGTCAGCCCCCACCCGTCCGAGGTGGACCCTCCCTGTTGGGACGGCATCTGGCTGGACGGCGCGGACTGGGGCGCGGACATTCTCAGCGGCCGGACGAAGAGCTGACACCCGCGAGCGCCCGCCCCGCCCCTGTTAGTGGGCGGGGAGAGCAGGGCTCCACCCCCCGTACAGATTCACCCTGCTCTCGCCTCACCCTTCTGTGACGCTTCTTCGGGCACGCGCGAACTTCGCGGCGCCGGACGGAGAATCAGTGCGTCACAACGTCCGCGTCATCTCTCGGCAGCAGCAGCTTGAACCGGTCGGACTCCGGCGCGTAGATGCTCGAGATTCCAACCACGCCGATATACGAGCCGGAAGGCGGCGGGGATGCCAGAACCGACGTATCCACACGCACCGGCCCACTGCCGTCGTCTATCACGACACAACCCGGGCCGACGGCTGTAACGCGGCCCCAGCATCGCACGAGCAGCCCCACCGTGTTCAGTCCGGCGCCACCCAGGACGCCATACTGACCCAGCGGAGGCGCGCCCCAGTTCGAGCCGCCCAGAGACCGGTTCGGCATGCCCACCGGAGCAAGCGGCGACGCCGTCGCGGTGATGATGACGACGGCCCCTTCGAACTGACGCTCGCCGTTTGCGGCCGTCCCGAGCGTGCCGATGACGTTCACGACGCTGCCGCGGACAAGCCCGGCGACAGCGCCCGGGTCCATCTGCACCCTGATGCCGCTCGCCCGGCCCGCGTCCTCCACGTAGAAGAACCCGTCGAAGTCTCCGGCGTCGCTGGTCGCGATCATCCCCGCGACCGAGACGAACGTGCCGTCAGCCAGCAGTTTCGCTTCGGCGATGGTGGGCACGACCCGCGGTTCGGCCGCCTCGCCAACCCAGAAGCCGATCAGGTGCAGCAGGTTCGTGCCCGTTGCCGACCCTGCCGCGGGCTGAGCGACGGTGCAGTTGAGCTTGAAAGAGCCCCCCGTCATTTCACCGCCGCCCGCGCTGACAACATACCAGTCCACCCGATAACCGTTCGGGGCAGCGCTTGCCGCCACTGCGGCCGCCACCACGGCAAACCCAAGCGCCGCGAGCATGATGATTCTCATTTTGAGCCTTCCTTATCCCTGGCCATGTCGGCCACAAGCTGCTTCAGTTCGTCTATCTCTTTCTGCTGCTCCTTGATCGCCTCCACCAGCAGGGCGTTGACGCGGGCGTAGTCCATGCCCGAAGCGTTCTCGCCGTCGGCATCCCAGCTCACAAGCTCGGGAAGGACCTTGCCGACGTCCTCGGCTATGAAGCCGATGTCATGCTTGCCGCCCGTGTCGCCTTTCCAGTCGTAGTACACGCCCTGCAGCCTGCTCACCTTGTCGAGAGCATTGCTGATGGGGGTGACATTCTCTTTCCAACGCCGGGACGAGTAGGTGATCCAGGCATTGGCCTGGCCCTGCCCCCCTGCGTCGGCGGTGTTCGGAAGCTGAAGCCTGTGCGTGATGGAGCCGGACGCGACGCCGATGCCGATGTTCAGCGTCGCGGGCTGGATCACCAGCGCTGGCCGGGACGACGAGGCCGCCAGGTAGGTGCGGAACCATTGGTCGTAGGCCGCGCTTTGGGACGAGCGGCCACCAAAGTAGACGTCGGCGTTTCTGGCTTGCCACTGCATGGACACGCCCGCAGGCGAGAAGCCAACTGTGTACTTCTGGCCCGCCACCACTGCGACCGGCGTGGCCAGAGGGAAGACCCGGGTGGCGAGGCTGCCGTCGCCGCGAATGGTCTGGGTGGACAGGACCGTCCCGCCGCTGCCTTCCCCATTCCAGACTCTCAGCGTGGCACTCCAGGGCGTGACAGAGCCATAGGAGCCGAGGTACAGCTCAACGGCGCTCAGTGTGCCGGCCGCCCCGGCCGTGAAAGACTGCCAGATCGTGCCGGTACCGTGGATGTTGCCGTTCTGAACTGTCTGCTCCTGATCCACAGTGGCGGTATCGCCGTAGACTTCCAGCGGCCCCACGGGCAGGTTTACCGTGCCGATGCTTACACCGCCCAGATCCGATGCCATCGCGCCGCCGGAGACTTTGGCAAGAGATGCAGCATCGCTTGCCAGGTCCGCAGAGGCCACCGTTGCATCCACGAGCTTTGCGCTGTTCACGGAGTTGGCGGCGAGGTCAGCCAGCGCAACCGAGCCGTCGAGGATCTTCGCGCTGTCTATCTTGCCCGTCCCGACCGTCGGGTTCGGATACGTGCCCGTGAGGTCGCCTCCGGCCGGGCCGGAAGGCGGCAGAGTCGTGGGCGGGGCTGGCAGAGCCTGCCAGGTTCCCACGCCGCTTGCGCTGGCCGTCAGCACCTGGCCAGCCGTGGCAGACGCGCCGAGCTGGAAGCCCGTCATCTTCGCCGTTCCCGCAACATCCAGCTTCGACGCTGGAGTCGTGATGCCGATGCCCACGTTGCCGCTCGAAACAGCAGCGGCGCCTCCGGACACCTTTGCCAGGGATGCGGCATCGCTTGCCAGGTCCGCGGCGGCTATCGTGGCATCCACAAGCTTTGCGCTGTCCACTGAGTTGGCGGCGAGGTCAGCCAGAGCAACCGATCCGTCGAGGATCTTCGCGCCGTTCACGGAGTTGGCGGCGAGGTCAGCCAGAGCGACAGAGCTATCCGCTATCTTCGTGCTGTCCACCGAGTTGGCGGCGAGGTCAGCCAGCGCAACCGAGCCGTCGAGGATCCTCGTGCTGTCTATCTTGCCCGTCCCGACCGTTGGGTTCGGATACGTGCCCGAAAGGTCGCCCCCGGCCGGCCCTGAAGGCGGCAGAGTCGTGGGCGGGGCTGGCAGAGCCTGCCAGGTTCCCACGCCGCTTGCGCTGGCCGTCAGCACCTGGCCAGCCGTGGCCGACGCGCCGAGTTGGAAGCCCGTCATCTTCGCGGTGCCGGCCACATCCAGTCTGGCGGCGGGAGCGGTGGTGCCGATGCCTACGTTGTTGCCGGTGACCGCAACCGCGGAGCCGCCCGAGCCGTTCTGAATGAGCAGCTTGCCCGTCGCACCGGAGCGCACTACCAGGTCGCCCGATGCGGCGTCCGTGCTGAACTGGCCTCCTGCCGTTGGAGCTCCAAGCTCGCCCCGCATCTCACCGTCCACGTTGATCTGAACAGACGGCGAGTTCGCTCCGTAAGCGTTGACGCGTATGCCGTCCGCCACCCCCTTGGGCACGACATCCAGCCGGGCCGAGGGGTTCATCGTGCCGATACCCACGTTGCCGGTTTCTCTCACCAGCAGCGTGTGGTCCTGGATCGCCCCGGCGGGCACGGTCACATAGCTCCGGAAGAAGAAGTCGTATCCGCTGGCGCTACCGTTCCGGTACATCGAGCCGCGCGGATATGCGTTGTTTGGGGCGCAGCGGAACCGCACGTCGGCGGTCTGGGTCACTCCGGAGACGAGCCACGTGTACACCTGTCCCACGGTGACCGCAGCCGGAGTGGAGAATGTGTATTCGGTATGGGCTTGCCCGGTTCCAGAGATGGCTGTGGTGGCCAGCACTGCTCCGGAGACCCCCTCGCCTTCGATGATCGAGAGGGTTCCTGACCAGGCGGAGCCGTCAACGGACCCCACCCCAAGGGTCAGCGTGGTGAGGGCGCCGGTCATACCGGCCGTGAAAGACTGACCGAAAGCGGTGCCGTAGGACGGCATCGGGAAGTAGTTGCTGGTAACAGTCTGCGACTGATCTTCGTATTCGCCTGCGGCCACGCTCGGATGCGTCACGACATCGAGCGGGTCCTTCGGGTTGGGCGAGGCGATGCCGACCGCGGACGGCCGGATTGTCGCCGTAACCGCGCCGTTGGCGCGCAGGTTCAGAACGCCGTCGCCGCCCCAGTCGAGCCCCGTGTCGCTGTCCCCGACGGCGAGCCGGATGGCCGGAGCGCTCACTCCGATGCCGACGTTCCCCGTGCCCTTGATGCGCATGACCTCGGTGAGGCTTGCGCTGGAGCCGTGGCCGAAGACGATGTCGGAGCTGCTCTCCCGCGTGTGGATCTGCAGCGTTGCGTATCCTATTCCGAAGCCATGGCTGGGGCCAGGCGTCTGGCCGAAAAGGCTGATCTTGTCGCCGAGCGTATCGGGGAAGGTCAGGGGAAAACCGGGCGTCGTGGTGCCTATGCCGACGTTTCCCGCGTAGCTGACGCCTGCAGCCGAGGTTGCCCAAGGCGCGGCCGAGAACAGCGCGTACGGCGACGCGCCAAGCGCCACGCGCGGCGAGAGCACCGTTCCCGCGACCGCGGTTTCGAGCCAACGCGCCGCGCCAGCGCTGAACGGAGCCGCCCCGAAGTCGAGGCCGACCGTGAACAGCCCCGCCGATACCGCCACTCCCGTGAGCGTTACCGTGCTGCCCACCTGAGCACCGGCGGTCGCGGCGTCGAACAGTTTGAAAGTCATATCATAGGAGCCCGTAAGCGGGACTCCCGCCGAGTCTGTCAGCTTGCCCTGGTAGGTGAAAGCCGTTGTGGCCGCGCTTGCCGGCACTGCTGCCAGCAATGCAAGCGCTACACTGAGGCACAGAGTGACTCTGATCATTTCCCTTTCCTCCTCATCTGGCTGCGCCGGTTCGTAAGGTTGCTGAATCTGGTGCTGCCTTGTGTTACAGCCGAACATCAAAGTGTAGCACAGCGTGCAGCCGCAGGTATGCGGCGGTAATTGCCTGCGTGGGTGTGGGGGTTTTTGCGTACACGCCTTTGCGGTAATGCTACGGCGTCCAGTCGCGGCGGCTGCTGATTGCGCGGCGGCGCAACTCGCGCATTCGGTTCACCCCCAGCTTCTCCATGATGCGGGCGTAGTAGGAATCCACGGTGCGCGTGCTGATGCCCATGGCGGCGGCGATGTCGGCGGTGCCTTCGCCGTCGCCCAGCAGGCTGAAGACGTGGCGCTCCTGCTCGCTCAGCGACCGCTCGTCCTCGTGATACTGTGACACGGCCGCATACTCCGCCAGCGCCAGGGCAGCGTTGGGACTGACAAAGCGGCGTCCGGCCGCCGCCTCCCGGATCGCCTGCACAAGCACTCCGTGCATCTCACGCTTGGTGACGTATGCGAGCGCTCCCGCCGCGAATGCGCCTTCCACGTGGCGCGCGTCTTCGTGCATGGAGTAGACGATCGCTGGCACTCCAAGCGCTCGCAGATCTTCAACCAGATCGGCCCCGTCCTCGCCTCCGAGCGACAGGTCAACGAGCGCGATCTGCGGCCGCGACTGCCGAACGATATCCAGCGCCTCGGCGCGGCCGCTTGCCTCCCCGCAGACGCAGACTCCCTCCGGCGCAAGCAGAAGCGCAAGTCCCTCCCGGACGGCCGGGTGGTCGTCCACGATCATTATTCGTATCTCGGCAGGCGTGGACTGCTCGTCAAGGGTCATCTGATGTCTCCACCTGGCTCGTCCGCTGTTCGTAATGCGTTCCGGCCCGGGCCGAGCGTGGCACCCGGCACTCGACGAGCGTGCCGCCGCCATCAGCCTGCTCCACGCTGATCTGGCCATCCAGAATGTGCGCCCGGTAGGCCATGGTGCGCAGGCCCATACCCCCTGCGCCTGTTCCCGCGCGAATGCCCGTCCCGTCGTCCCGAATGCGAAGCACCACGTCGTCGCCCTGCCTCCGCAACTCCACAGCGATGCTGCTCGCCTTCGCGTGCCTCAGCGCGTTGCTCACGGCTTCCTGGGCGATCCGGTAAAGGTGTTGAGCCGCGCCCGTGTCGGGAACGCTCACGTCACCGTCTGCTGCGAATCGGCACTCGATTCCCGCCGTCGCTTCGGTCCGCTTCGCAAGCGCGCCCAGCGCCGGGGCGAGCGCTCCGGCGTCGGGCTCCAGCGGGCAGAGACCTCTGGCCACCGCGTGAGCCTCGTCCATCGCCTCTTCGAGCAGAGACGACAGCGCGCTCAGATCATCGGCCGCCAGGTCCTGCCCGCGGTCGAGACGCATCTTGAGCGCCTGACAGCGCAGGACCGCTCCGGTCAGCACCTGGCACACTCCGTCGTGCACGTCGTTGCCGAGGTTGCGGCGCTCATCGTCGCCGGCACGCGCGACCTCGCGCTCCAGACGCCGCATCTCGTCCATTGCGTGCTGCAGCTCGCGGTGAGCAGCCCTGCACTCGCTGGCCTCCCTGTTGAGCCGGGCCGCGGCCAGGTTGCGCGATTCGAGCGTCCGCACAAGGAACCGGTGATAGTGCTCCAGCAGCACAATGATGCACAGGAACGAACCGGTCAGCACGGCTCCCTGAGCAATCATGGAAGGCAATGGCGCACTCAGAGCTTCGGGGGTACCCTCCGGGGTCATGTCGGGAAGAGCGGCAGGCAAGAGCGGCGCGAGCAACGCAACGGCGCACGCCGCGAGCGTGAAGACACGCCCCGCCCGGGGCCCGATGAGCACAAGGGCGACCATCGCCAGAATGAACGGCATGGCGCGGACGAACGGACCCTGCGGCTGGGAGGCGACGCCGAGAACCGCCAGCAGGTATGCGGCGCTGAGCAGGGGCCATAGCTTCCGGCGATGGTCCGTCCTCGGTAGCAGCGCGCCGACGACTGCAATCGCATACACGACACAGGCCCACAGGTCAACGGGCCACGGGACCGGCGGCTGGTCAGCAAACACGTGAAGCGCGAGCCCGGGCAGGTAGGCGATAGCGGTGGTGACGAGCGTAAAATGCGTGGCCTTCCGGCGCCACTCGATAAGATCCGTTTCCTCAGCCGCCGCAGTGTCTGCGAATGCCGGCTCGTTCCCCTGTTCTGTCTCGCGCAAGGCTGGTTCCCGTGCCCTCCCGCGCGCGGCGGCGGCGGAATAGCACCAGGCCAACTCTAGCACCGCGTTGCCGCCTGGTCAAGAGGCCGGGGAGATTCACCTGCAAACCCGCCATTGACTCCGGACGGCCGCGATTGTACACTGAGGGCAAGGGTGAAGACCGCAGGGCGTGATCTCTTCCCGTCCAGCCTTCAGCGTCAATGGCGGTCCGGCGCCTTCGGGGGCCGAAGCGTGCAGCAATTCGGGAGCGAATATCTTTGAATCCAGCAGCCATCAGAGGGGGCGCGCGCCGTCCCGTCCGGGTGTGGGCTTTTGTCGCCGCTGCGGCGGCCGCGCTGATCTGCGGCCCGGCCATCGCCGCCGATGTCCTGAAACCGGCGCCGGGGCGCGCAACAGCCCACGACTCCAGCACAATCAACGCCCTGCGGCATGTCGGCTGCGGGAAACTTGCGTCCGTGACGCAGCCGAAAGCCGCTCCGCTCCCGCTGGCCCCGCCGCGCACGCGCGCTGCCGTGAAGGCGGTTCCCGGCGGGACGCTCGATGCGAAGCATCAGGCGGCGCTCGCTGCCTCCGAACCCTCGCCCGAGCCGCTCGCCAGCTTCGCGGCTCTGGGAGACAACCAGACCGTCATCCCGCCCGACAGCAACGGCGCCGCCGGGCCGAACCATCTGATGGCGGCCCTGAACAGCGAGATTCTTTTCCAGTACCGCACGGGGGTGGAGATAGCGCGGATGCCCCTCGGCCTGTTCTGGGCCGGTCTCAACGGCACGAACCCCGACCCGTACTGCCCCAGGACGGTCTACGATCCGTATGGCGGGCGCTTCATCTTCACGTGCGCCGCGAACCCCGTCCGCGCCGATTCGGCCCTGCTCGTCGCGGTGTCTCAGACGGGTGATGCCACTGGCTCCTGGCACCGCTATCTCGTTGACGCGGATGCGCTCGACACCCATTTCGCCGACGCTCCGAGCATCGGTTTCACGAAAGACCGGGTCATCGTCCAGGTCAACATGTTCCCGATTGCCGGAACCGGGGCGATGTACAGCAACATCTACGTGTTCGACAAGGCCGACCTGTACTCAGGGGGTGCGGGGCTTTACAGCCTGTTCCGCGACGATACCGGCTTCACGCAGGTGCCCGCCCTGACGTACGACGATTCACTGGACACGGCCTATCTGCTCGAGGAGTACTCCGAAAGCGCCAGCGGGCAGCTCCGGCTGAGCAGCATCACCGGGCCTTTGGGGCAGGAGGTCTTCAACCGGGGCATCGCGTACCCGACGGGCCCGCTCGGCTGGGACTTCGTTTCGGCAACCGGCCAGGACTGCGCCCCGCAGCCTGATTCGGATATGGGACTCGACACGGGCGACGCGCGCCTGACGAGCCTGGTGTACCGCGACGGAAGCCTCTGGACCTGCCACACCGTGTTCCTTCCTCAGGGCGAGTCCAGCCGAAGCTCGGTGCAGTGGTGGCAGATCGGGCTCGACGGGGCAGTTCTGCAGAGGGGGCTGGTTGACGACCCGGGCGGCGCGGAGTTCTTCGCCTATCCGAGCATTGCCGTCAACCGCAACCAGGACGTGCTCATCGGCTACTCCCGCTTCTCGGAGACCCGCTACGCCAGCGCGGGCTATTCGTTCCGCGAGTCCGCCGACGCGCCGGGGACCCTTCGGGCCGCGGCCCTGCTGAAAGAGGGTCTGGCGCCGTACTACAAAGTGTACGACGGGCTGTCCAACCGCTGGGGCGACTACAGCACGGCAATGGTGGACCCCATCAACGATGTGGACTTCTGGACGATTCAGCAGTACGCCGATGATCCGCTGGAGGGCGTGGATCGCTGGGGCACCTGGTGGGGTAGGATTCCCGGGCCTCAGCCCAAGCCCGAGAACGACGAGTGCGGCGGGGCGCGGGTGATCGAGGCGCTCCCCGCCGTGACAACCGTTAACACGCGCTCGGCCACGTCCACCGGTGACCCCTCCGTGCCCTGCGTGCCGGCGTTCGGCAAGGGCGTCTGGTTCTCGTACCAGGCAGACACCAACGGCCTCATTACGGCCGACACGGTGGGCTCGGACTTCGACACCGGACTGGCTGTTTTCGCCGGCGCCTGCGGGAGCCTGGCGCAGGTCGCCTGCGATGACGATTCGGGCGGAGGCGACGGGGCTGCACGCGTGATGATGAACGTCTACGCCGGCACGACCTACTTCTTCCTTGCGGGCGGCTACCATGCGGAGGGCGGGCAGTTGAAGTTCCGCATCCAGTCCGCGACGCCCGCGATTCTGGACTTCTTCCCGGAGATGGGCGCCGTGGGCACGAGCGTGGACATCAATGGAAGCAGCTTCTTCGGCGCGACCTCGGTGGAGTTCAACGGTATTCCCGACCCTACGGCTGTTGTGGACTCGGCGTCGCATATCAGCGCGCGCGTTCCGGCGGGGGCGACCACCGGGCCCATCACCGTCACCACCCCGGGCGGAACCGCGGTGAGCGAGACAGACTTCATAGTCGTTCCCTCCATCTACATTGACGATACGTCGGCGATCGAGGGGGATTCGGGCACCAGCAGCGCGGTGTTCACCGTGCACCTGTCCGCCCGCGCACAGACGCCGGTGACGGTCGCCTTCACGACGGCGGACGGAACGGCAGAGGCGGGAGAGGACTACCGGACGGCGGAGGGCTCCGTAACGTTCCCGCCGAACTCGGACACCGCTCTGATAACCGTCACCATCATCGGAGACACGCTGGAGGAGGAGAACGAGCATTTCTTCGTCAACCTCTCGAACCCGGTGGGAGGGGTTCTGACGGATCATCAGGCGCAATGCACGCTCACAGACAACGACTCGGATCAGCCGGTTGTTATCGGCGAGGCCGCCCTGGTACTGGCGGAGAGCTGTGTTCCGGGGAATCTGGCCATAGACCCCGACGAGCGGGTGACGGTTGAGCTGACTCTCAAGAACATCGGCCCCACCGCCACGGAGAACCTCGTCGCGACTCTGCTTCCGTCCGCTGGAGTCAGCAACCCGGGCGTGGCGCAGGAATACGGCGCGCTCGACGCGGATGGCGGCACGGGGACGAAGCCGTTCTCGTTCACCGCCAAAGGAACGTGCGGCTCCAGCTTTGCCGCCATCCTGAAGCTCACGGACGGCGATAAGGACCTCGGAAACGCGACGTTCAGCTTCGTTCTGGGGCCGGTGGGGGCGGCCAGCGTCTTCACTTCGGAGGCGGCGATTGCGATTCCCACGAGCGGGAAGGCGGATCCGTATCCGTCCAGCATCGAAGTGTCGGGCATGCCGGGGACGGTCAGCCGGATGACGGTGTCGCTGAACTCGGTGAACCACCTCTACCCGGATGACCTCGACATCCTTCTTGTGGGGCCGTCGGGGCAGACTGTCGTGCTGATGTCGGACTGCGGCGGGTCTTACGATCTGGTCAACACCACCATCACATTCGACGACAGCGCGCCGGCTCCCGCGCCCGACAGCGCCGCCATGCTCACCGGCTCCTACAAGCCCGCGAACTACACGCCCGCCGACAGCTTCCCTCTGCCCGCGCCGTTGCAGCCCTACGGGGCGACTCTGTCGGCGTTCAGCGGACTGGACCCGAACGGCCTGTGGAGCCTCTACGTGTTCGACGACGCTACCGGGACCGGCGGCTCAATCGCGCAAGGGTGGAGCCTCTCGATTACCACGGGCACGCAGATGTGCTGCAGGCTGGCGGACCTCGCCCTCACGAAGTCGGCCAGTCCGGACCCTGTCACCAACGGCAGCAAGCTGACCTATACTCTCACGGTCACCAACCTCGGGCCGTCTCAGGCGACACACGTGGTGGTCACCGACCCGCTCCCTGCGAACAGCGAGTTCGTCGTCGCGACGCCGAGCCAGGGAACCGCCGTCCTCTCTGACGGGATTGTTGCGTGCGATATGGGCACTGTCGAGGCGGGGGCTCAGGCGCGCCTTACCATCGTCGTGAAGCCGACCCTGAAGGCGCCGCTGACGAACACGGCCACCGTCACGAGCGCTGATCCCGATCCTGTCCCGGGGAACAATGCGAGCACGACGGTGACGCAGGTGGGCGATCCCGCGCTTGTCATCGAGGACATGACGGTGGCGGAGGGGCATTCAGGCGTCACTTCCGCCAATTTCGTTGTGTCTCTCTCCGCGCCCACGGATCAGGAGGTGCGGGTAGACTACGCCACCGAGGATATCACCGCCCTGGCGGGCAGCGACTACGGAGGCGTCAACGGGCAGCTCGTGCTTGGCGGCAGCATCACACGGGTGACCGTCCCTGTGGCGATCTATGGTGACCGCGTCGAGGAGCCGAGCGAGATCTTCGCGTTTGTCCTGTCGAGCCCGGTCAACGCGGCCATCATCGACGACGGCGAGGGGGTCTGCTCCATCCGCAATGACGACACGCCGCCGGCCATTGACTCGGTTGAGATCTCGCCGCTGATGTGCGCGGCCGGGGAAACGATGCAGGTGAGCGCGCATGCCACCGATGACTACGGAGTTGCGTCCGTCACGGCCGGGGCCGAGCCGCTCGTCAGCACCGGCGGCGGATACTGGGAGGGCTTCGTGGACGTTGATCCCGTGCTCGGAGCGCACCCGCTGGAAGTGGTGGCGACGGATACGGACGGCAACTCGGTGACGAACTCGGAAGGGTCGTACCGGACCGTCCCGTCGGTGATCATCCGGAACTCGGCGGCGGCGGAGACGATTGTCGGCGAAGCGTGGCAGAACTTCCTGTTCACGGTGATGGGCAGGGTGACGGTGCTCGATGCGGGGTCGTTCCTGCTGGACGACGGTTCGCCGAGGAAGGTGATTGTGCGGGCGATTGGCCACACGCTGCAGACCGGCGACCTGGCGAAGGCGCGCGGGGTGATTGACCAGACGACGAACCCGCCCACGCTGAACAGCTCTCTCGAGAGGATCGAGAAGCTCTTCTAGACCGTTATACGGAGGGGCGCATCTCGGCGTCCCCCGCGGGAGGCTGAGATTTGGCCGAGCAGGTTTTTCCGGGGACGCCCGCGTTCGAAAGAGGACTCGCGCTTGACGGGGTGTCGCGCCGCCAGTTCTTCTTCCAGGATGGCGGCCCGCCCCGCGCGCATAGCGTGCACTACGCCTGGGCTCCGGTGCGCGCGCAGGCGCTGTCTCTTGACGAGGCATCCGCCGGGGCCAGCAACAGCTGGCTTTCCTCCACCCTGCGCACACCTTCGGGGTGGCGGAGCTATGCGACCTCGCGCTCGGCGGATGAGCGGCAGCTCTCGATCACGGTCTGGGAGTCTGCAGATGGGTCCGATTGGACTCCCGTGGACCTGCGGCAGGCGCCGGGGGGCGCGACAAACCAGATCTGGTTCGACGGGCTGCCCGGAGACCAGACCTCGGTGGCGGGTCCGAGCGTCGTGCCGCTTCGCGACGGGCGCTGGCGGATGTACTTCTGGAAGCACCGGGAGGGGCACCTGCGCTATCTCGTCGCCGAGAGCGAGGACGCTCTCAGGTGGCGCGTGGAGGATGTGAATCGTCCCGTGCTCTACCATCCGGCCGACGGCGGGACCTGGAAGCTGGCGGAGGGGCTCGCCGTGGAAGATATCCCGGCAGTCGCCCTCTCGCCCGCGGAGATCCTTTCCCGCAAACGCCTGTGGAGCAACGACGCCTCGCGCGTGCACTACAACGCGCTCCTCGACCGCTACGAGTGCTATTCCGTCTGGCTGCACCCCGCGATTCCCGACCGGCGGGTGGACGTGGACAACGCCCCCGGCGTCCACCGCATGATTCAGCGGCGTCTTAGCGAGGATGGACAGGAGTGGAGCGATCCCGAACTGGTGCTGTTCCCCGATGAGCGGGATCCCTGGGACCTTCAGTTCTATTTCATGACCGTGCAGCCGCTCAACGATTTCCTTGTCGGCTGCGTTGGGCACTACCGGGTGGAGGACGGGCAGCAGACGATGGACACGGACCTGGCCTTCTCGACGGACGGCGTGCGGTGGCATCGCCCGCTCAGCGGGGGATGGATTCCGCGGCCCGAGGGCGTGCATGGCATCTACGGCGGGGACTGGCTGGACCTGGGCGGCGAGTGGATGTGCCCGTACGCCGCCGTGCGCGGGCCG
>Ga0255341_1003213_pt1 | contig 18712 bp, 16 predicted proteins | sample wastewater_treat_8_FD_192418 | JGI IMG/M metagenome (GOLD analysis project Ga0255341, IMG submission 192418) | Wastewater microbial communities from Lulu Island WWTP, Vancouver, Canada - plant12 | ecosystem: Engineered > WWTP > Wastewater > Unclassified | place: Canada: Vancouver, British...
AAAGACAGCCGACCTTTTTTTCGCCGGCGTCCAGAAATCCCAGATACTCGCAGCAGTAAATCACCTCGTAACGTTTTGTGAAATCTTCCGCGGCAAACGTCACCGCGGCATAACGGGGAAGGTCATCGGGCGACGCCACCATGTCGCGGTAGCGTGCGGTGCGGGCGCGAAGCCTCGTCACCAGCGCCTCTCGCGAGCTGTCCACATAATTATACAAGCCGCAGCAGGCACCGCAGGACTTGCCGGGATCCGGCTGGCACAATACCAATGTTTGGTCAAAATAAGACATCGCCGCCTTATAAAAGGATTGAGATTGCAGGTCAAGATCAAAAATGGTATGGACACTACCCCGGCGCGCCGGACGTGAAATCGTCCCTCGCGCCTCCAGGCGGCCTGGCTGCAAATAAACAAAGAAGTGAAATAATGTCTTTGATTGAAACCATACCTCTGCCCAACGGACTTGAACTGACCATTCACGACCGGTCGCGCCGCATCGCCTCGGACACGGTGAAGGTGGAGCTATCCTTCGGGATGAAAATAAAAGTGGCTCCGTCTTTTTTCGCCTCGGAGGATGATCATCTGGAGCTGGTCGGCATCTTCGGTGACGAGCTGACCTATGAGCACAAACTGGAACGCACCTTTGTGTCTGAAGCGGATGAATCAGCCATCCGCGCCGAACTTTTGGATACGTTCAAGGCCAATTCATTGAATTATCTTTCCTCGCCCGACTTCGCCCGGAAAATGGCCCTGTCGTTGCTTCGGGATATCAGGCAAAACCCCTTCAAATACCGCAGACCGGTACCGGATGCGGACGTGGACGATTGAATCAGGAATTTTAAATGATGAATAATTCTCATCCCCTAGCCTCTGCGGCTGACGCGGCAGAGCTGTTGGCGGGGGTCGAAAAGCCCGGCCGCTATCTGGGTGCGGAGGTCAATTCCGTTATCAAGGAAAATCCGGAAGTGAGGTTTGTCCTGGCATTCCCGGATACTTACGAAGTGGGAATGTCGCACCTGGGCCTGCAGATCCTCTACAGCGTAATAAACGATCTTGACTGGGCCGCCGCCGAGCGCTCTTTCGCCCCGTGGCCGGACCGCGAAGCCCAGCTTCGCCTATACGGCCTGCCTCTGGCCTCGCTTGAGTCCGAAAGGCCGATTGCCGATTTCGACGTGATCGGCTTTTCCCTGCAGTACGAATTGTCCTACACCAATGTGATAAACATGCTCGAGCTGGGCGGCATACCGCCGTCCCGAAAAGACCGCTCCGATGCTCATCCCCTGATTATCGCGGGAGGTCCCTGCGCGTTCAACCCCGCGCCGCTGGCCGCTTTCATCGACGCTTTTGTCATTGGCGAAGGTGAAGAGGCGATCATGGAAATTGCCGAGCTCATGAGAGACGCAAAAAACAAAAGTCTCGGCCGCCGGGAGATACTTTCCCTGCTGGCGGAAATTGACGGAGTTTATGTTCCCTCCCTTCATGGCGGGAAGACGGTCATAAAAAAACGCCGGGGCATAGATCTGAACCGCTGGCCTCATCCGCGACGTCCCATCGTGCCTCTGATTCAGGCGATCCATGACCGGGTCGTGGTGGAAATAGCACGGGGCTGCACCCGAGGCTGCCGCTTCTGCCAGGCAGGCATGGTCTGGCGCCCCTACCGGGAAAGAGACGCAGCTGTGGCAAGGTCAATGGCCGCCGAGGCGCTGTGCATGACCGGGCATGACGAAATATCCCTTCTGTCACTAAGCTCCGGTGACTACAGCTTGATTCAGCCGCTCATGCAGTCACTGATGAATGATCACCATGACGGGAAAATAGCGTTGGCTCTGCCATCGCTGCGCGTCGAGTCGTTGAGCGAGGTGCTCATTGAAGAGATCAAGCGCACCCGGAAAACAAGCTTCACGCTTGCGCCGGAAGCGGGAACGGAAAAAATGCGCCGCTCCATAAACAAAGGCAACACGGCCGAAGATCTTCTGCGCTCGGTCGATCAGGTTTTCTCCGCCGACTGGAAATCCATCAAACTCTACTTTATGATCGGCCTGCCCGGCGAGGAAGAAGAAGACCTCGACGGTATCGCCGATCTGGCATGGCAGGTACTCCGGGCGGCACGCCGTCGCGGTCAGGTTACTGTGAGTCTTTCCACCTTTGTGCCCAAACCTCATACCCCCTTTCAATGGGCAGTCCAGCTATCCGTTGAAGAAGTGGAGTCGCGGCAAAATTATCTGCGCAAAAAAATGCAAAACAGGCATCTGGCTGTCAAGTGGCACGACGCGCGTATGAGCATGCTCGAGGGCCTGCTGTCACGCGGTGATGAAAAAATCGGTGATTTGATTTTATCCGCCCACCGGAGGGGCTGTCGCTTTGACGGCTGGGGCGAGATTTTCCGCTTTGACCTGTGGGAAGAGGCGATCAAAGAAACAGGCATCGATGTTGATGAATATCTGCGGGAACACTCGGTCTTAGAACCCCTCCCCTGGGACAATATCGACTGCGGCCTTAGTCGTGCTTTTCTTGTGGCGGAAAAAGACAAGGCGGCCGCCGGAGAGGAGACGCCGGATTGCCGCCACGATGAATGTTATGCCTGCGGCGTGTGCGATTTTCAGGAAATACAAAATATTTTTTCCAAAAAGGAAGAGACCCCCTTGCCTGCCAAAGCCGGGTGGAAGGAGGAGCTCATCCGTGAAAAAATATACCGCATCAGATTTATTAAAACCGGCCCTGCGCGCTTTTTATCCCATCTGGAGCTGGCCGCGGCGCTTACCCGTTCCTTGCGCCGCAGCTCTTTGGCGCTTGCCTTCACGGAAGGCTTTCACCCGCACCCGAAAATATCTTTTGCGACGGCGACTCCCGTGGGTATGGCAAGCCTGTGCGAATATGCAGACGTCACCGTCAGACATCCCGCAGGCGAACCGGCGGATATCATCGGCGAACTTAATTCCGCCCTGCCCTCCGGAGTGGAAGTGACCGGGCTTCGGCCGCTTCCCTTCGGCGCCGGGCAACTTTCACGTTCCGTGTTCGGCTTCAGCTATGAAATCAATCTGCCGGAAAACATTCAGGCGTCGCGTCTTGGTGCCATGACAGAGGCTATAGCACACTTCCTCGGCCGGGAGTCCCACACCATCACCAGATTGGCCAAAGGGAAAACGATCACCCGCGACATACGGCCCTTTGTCGAGTCGCTGGAAATGAACACATCCCGGAAAAAAGTGACGATGACTTTGCGCCACTCTCAACAGGGAGCGGCAAGACCCATTGACATCATGGAACATGTCCTCAAGCTCTCCGACGAAGAAGTCCTGATGGCCGGAGTTGTAAAGACTGACACCATTCTGGTGTGATAACCGAATCGGCACCCGGGTGCGGCGTTTTCACAAGCCCGCATGAGGCAGATCAAAGAGATTTAATGCAATATTGTGCAAGCCGGCTTTCCTTTACCATCGACACACATTGTGTTAGAAGTTTTCCTGATGAGAGAAAAACCAATCCGCAAACAAGTCCACAGCCGGCATCCCCGCCGCACGGCATCCCGGAAATCAGGCCCTCCCCGGGCCCGCGATTATCTGAAACCGCAAATCGCCCCGTCGCTCCGGCCTGTTTTGTCCAGAATCGGCAGGCCTGATGCCGCGCCTTTCATCCCTGATGATTTTCAGCTTCAGGCACTCGATGCTCTCCGCCAAAACGACTGCCTGGTGATTGCACCCACCGGCTCGGGTAAAACCTGGATTGCGCGCGAGGCCATCGTTTCGGTCATGGAAAAGGGAGGGCGCTCATGGTATGCCTCGCCGCTGAAGGCGCTTTCCAATTCCAAATGGGTGGAATTCGGTCTGCATTTCGACCCGCGAAACGTCGGCATTGTCACAGGCGACACCAAGGAAAACACTGAAGCACCGATTCTGGTCGGCACGACCGAGATTTTACGAAACCAGCTCTACGACGCGATGCATCGGGGGGAAGACCTCGACTGCGATCTGGTGATTCTCGATGAGGCGCATTTTCTAGGCGATGCCGAACGAGGCGTCGTCTGGGAAGAAATCATGATCTACCTGCCACCGCGGGTCAATCTGCTTTTGCTTTCGGCCACTATAGGGAACGGTGAAGAAATAGCCGATTGGCTTTTTTCCATCCGCAAAAAAACCTGCCGGGTGATCCGTGAGGAAAAACGACCCGTTCCCCTCTATCCGGTTTTTCTGCACCCGTCGGGGTGTCTGTACCCCTTCGTGGAGGGCAAAAGAACAGCTCCGGTTATTCAGGAGTTCATCAAAAAGGTGAAATCAAAGCGCCACGGCAGCCGCCGGGTACCTGATTATGCCGGCATCCTCAAAGTGCTGGAGCACTTCGATATGCTGCCGGCCATCTTCTTTTTGAAATCGCGCGCCGAGTGTGACCGGGCGCTGCCTTCCGGGCGCGGGCTTTTCAAAGATGCAGATGATGAGGGTTTTACCGAAGACCTCGACGAGCTTTTGGAGCGTTTTCCGTCACTGGCCGGCCACCGCCAATTGAAGGTGCTTGCCGCCTCGAGGCTGGCGTCGCACCACGGGGGGCAACTGCCGGCCTGGAAACTCCTGGTGGAGGAGATGATGAACCGGGGACACCTGCGGGCGATTTTCGCCACCACAACTATCGCCGCGGGTGTGAACTTTCCCGCCCGGACGATTGTGCTTTTCAACTCCGACCAGTTCAACGGCCACGATTTTCTGCCCTTGAGCGCCGTGCAATTCCGCCAGATGACGGGCCGCGCCGGCAGGCGCGGCCGTGATAACATAGGTTTTATGCTGGCCGTGCCCGGCTCTTTCATGGATATGTCACATATTAGAAAGATGCTTCACGCCCCTCCTGAAAATATCGAAAGCCAGTTGAAAAATGACTTCAGTATGGCGCTGAACCTGCTTTTGTCCCAGACGCCCGCCAACATTAAAAACATCTTCGAGCACTCCTTTGCCGCCTGGCAACGCCACAGGACCGGACGCGGCACTGTCCCGGCGGCCACACTACTGTGGGAAGATTTTTTAAGACATCTTTCTTTCCTGCAGGCGGAGGGCTTCGTAGGCGATGATGACACCCTTACCGGCGACGGGCGCTGGGCCGCGAGGTTAAGACTCGATCATCCGCTGCTGGTGGCCCAGTGCCTCCGGGAAAATGTCTTTCCCCAAGACGACGAAAAACTGCTGGCCGCCGCGATGGCCGTTTTCGCCTATGACCGCGAAGATGAACTGCATGTCGCCGCCAAAGACCTGCCGCAAAACCTCAACAAGCTGCTTGGCCGCCTGCTGGTGGCGATCCGCCCGCTGCAAAGAAGGCTCGAAAATGCCGGCTTCCCCCATGTGAGGCTTCACAGGGCGGCTGGAGCGGCTGTATATCACTGGGCCAATGGACGCGACTGGGAGCTTGTGATAAAAACATCCGGAATAGCCGAGGGCGATATGGCCACACTGGTTTTTCGCACCGCCGATAATCTGCGCCAGCTCGCCTCACTAAAAGATACCCACCCGCAGGTGGCGGGCTCTGCCTTGCGGGCGGCTGAAGCGATATTGAGAGAACCGGTGTTGTTTTTATAGATGATCGCCGTCTGTTTACGGCCGTGGGCTCATAGATGGGAGCTTTAGTGACACCGGTTGGGAAACAAGCCCTGTTGATGCAAACGCTGCTTTCAGGCTGAAGTACTTAAAAATGTAGAATTTTGAGGATATAATGAGCCGAAGCCGTATTCTGGATACATTTTCACTGGTCACGGATTTTAAGCCCTCAGGTGATCAGCCGCAGGCGATCGATGAGCTTGTCGAGGGGCTCGTCCAGGGGAAACCCCATCAGGTGCTTCTGGGCGTAACCGGCTCGGGCAAAACCTTCACCATCGCCAATGTGATTGCACGGGCAGGACGTCCCGCTCTCATCATCGCGCATAACAAAACGCTCGCCGCCCAACTCTATGAAGAATTCAAAAGTCTCTTTCCCGATAACGCGGTCGAGTATTTCGTCAGTTACTATGACTACTACCAGCCGGAAGCCTATCTGCCGTCCACCGACACCTACATCGAAAAAGATTCCGCCATCAACGAAGAAATAGACAAATTAAGGCACGCGGCCACCTATTCTCTTTTGTCGCGGCGCGATGTCATCATTGTGGCCAGCGTCTCTTGCATCTACGGCCTGGGCTCCCCGGAAGCCTATCTGGGCATGATCGTCCAGCTAGAGACAGGGAAGGAATTCCCCCGCGATGATGTTTTGCGCCGCCTCGTTGAAATCCAGTATGAGCGAAACGATATCGACTTTCATCGCGGCACCTTCCGTGTGCGCGGCGACGTGGTGGAGATATTTCCCCCCTATGAGGACGAACAGGCGCTGCGTGTGGAGTTTTTCGGCGACACGGTGGATTCCATCTACATCATCGATCCGCTGCGCGGAAAAAAGCTTGACTCGCTTTCCAAAACCGCCATCTATCCCGGCAGCCATTATGTGACCACCGAAATCAATCTGAAACGCGCCATCTGCGATATCCGCGCCGAGCTCGCCGGAGTGCTCGCTGAATACAAAGAGCAAAACAAGCTCCTCGAGGCACAGAGGCTGGAGCAGCGCACCAACTTCGATCTGGAAATGATGGAGGAAATGGGCTACTGCCAGGGCATTGAAAACTACTCACGGCACCTCACCGGCCGCAGGCCGGGCGAACCCCCGCCGACGTTGATGGAGTATCTGCCGGACGACACGCTGATCATCATCGATGAGAGTCACGCCACCCTGCCTCAACTGGCCGGCATGTTCCGCGGCGACCGCTCCCGCAAGGAAACGCTTGTCAAATACGGCTTCCGCCTGCCCTCGGCGCTGGACAACCGGCCTCTTACTTTCGAAGAGTACGAGCGCCTGTCTCACCAGCGCATCTATATTTCCGCCACTCCCGCTCAGTATGAAATGGTAAAAGCCCGGGGCGTACGTGTCGAACAGATCATCCGCCCCACGGGGCTCATGGATCCGGAAATTGAAGTCAAACCGGCCCGCCATCAGGTGGACGACCTGCTTGAAGAGATCCGCCTGCGCGCCCGAAAAAATGAGCGGGTGCTGGTCACCACTTTGACCAAGCGTATGGCGGAGAACTTGACCGATTACTACAGCGGCCTGGGCGTCCGTGTGCGCTACCTGCACTCCGGCATTCACACGCTCGAGCGGGTGGCCATTATCCGTGATCTGCGCCTGGGTGAGTTTGATGTTCTGGTCGGAGTCAATCTTCTGCGCGAGGGGCTTGACCTCCCGGAAGTGTCGCTGGTGGCGATTCTCGATGCGGATAAGGAGGGATTTTTGCGCTCGGAGCGGTCACTCATTCAGACCAGCGGGAGAGCCGCCCGTAACGTGGCGGGCAAGGTCATCATGTATGCTGATAAGATAACACGGTCAATCCAGGCCTGTCTGGATGAAACCGGCCGCCGTCGCGCCATTCAGGCCAGATTCAACCTCGAGCACAACATCACGCCGGAAACCATCAAAAAATCAATAAGCAACGTCCTGGGCTCCATCTACGAGGCGGACTATGTCACCGTGCCGGTTGACTTCAAAGGCAGGCCGAAACCGGAAAAAGAAGAAGACCTGTCGGCACTTATACGGAAGCTGACTGCCGAGATGAAAAGTGCGGCCAAAGAGCTGGAGTTTGAAAAAGCCGCTGCGCTCCGCGACGAGATCAGGGAACTCAACAAGTTAATGCTGGAGCTGGGCTGATAACCGACTGTGGCACAAAGGCCGGCCGCCTCATCCCTGCGATGGTCCGGGCTCCGGCTTTTGCAGCCAGGTTACGGCCACAATCGACAGAAGTATCAATGTGCCGCCGGCTCCCACGCGCCAGGTCAGTGACTCGCCGAAAACCAGCATCCCCAGCACCACCGCGTACAGCACACGCGAGGTGGAAACCAGTCCGCCGGCGCGTGCCGTGATATACCTGTAGCCGTATGTAATACAGATCTGCCCGCCCACACCGGCAAGCCCCGATGCACAAAGGAGAAGCCACTGACTCCCTGCAGGCAGGACAAAAACCGGCGCCATGGCCAGCCCGTTCACCACCGTCCCGATGGACATCAGATAGAAGAGGATGACCGGCGTCGAATCGTTTTTACGCGCCATGTTGAGTGTAATCACGGCAAAAGCCGCAACAATTCCGGAGGCAAGCCCGAACATGTCCCCCTTGTTCACCGAGTGGAAATCAGGGTTGATCACCAGCCAGATGCCGGCCAGCGCGAAAATCAGTATCAGATATAAAAAAGGCGACACCTTCTCGGAGCGGAAAAAAAGGGGCGAAAAAAGAAAAATAAAAAACGGATAAGTCATGTTGAGCATGTGCGTATTGGTTATGGTCGTGTACTGCGAGGCCATGAAAAACAGGATGACGGAAACGGTGTTAAGAACGCCGCGCCAGATAAGAAGAGACAGTTTGTTGGGAATGAGAGAAATGGAATTTTTGTAGATGAGCGCCGAAAAAACGACAAGCCCCAGAAAAAAGCGGGCAAACGTGACTTCAATGGCGGAAATGGCCGAAGTGTTGGTGAGCATCTTGGAAAACACCGTCGAGACGGTAAAGCAAAACTCAGAAATAAGCAGGAAAATGATTCCTTTATGCAGATGGGCGTAGCTCACAATGGGCGGACTATAGGAAAGTCTCCACCGGCTGTCAACAGCCTTTCTCCGGCGGGAAAAGCCGCCGTGATACACAAAGACCATATACACCATTGCGGCCCCTCCCTTATTGTGTTAATCACCCGAACGTTTTTAAAAAACCGCAAGGCACTTTTATGGAAAACATTGACGAGGCTCAAAAAGAATTAGGTGAACTCATCGCGCTTATTCAAAAACTGCGCTCTCCCGACGGCTGCCCCTGGGATCGCAGGCAAACCACGCAGGACATCGGCAAGTACCTCCTCAATGAAGCCTATGAGGTTTTAGATGCGCTGGCCGGCACAGATGATGGTCACGTTTGTGAAGAGCTGGGAGACCTGCTTTTTCAGATACTGTTTATCGCACAGATCGCTTCCGAATCGGGCAAGTTTACCACCACCGATGTGCTACGGTGCATCAAAGAAAAGATGATCCGCCGTCACCCTCATGTATTTGGCGATGCCCGGGTCGGCTCGGCCGCTGAGGTGAAAAAACTCTGGCAGGAAATTAAAAAAGAGGAACGGGGCGTTCAGGCGCAGGATGAGGGTCCTTTTGATCGTATTCCCCGCGCCCTGCCGGCTCTGAAAAGGGCGCAGGAAATTACGGCCGCAGCCTCTTTGCTGGGATTTGACTGGACGGAGGCACAAAGCGTGTGGCTTAAGCTCCGGGAGGAGTTCGATGAGCTTGACCGTGCACGAAAAGAAGAAAACATGGACAAAATCGCCGAGGAAACAGGCGACCTTCTGTTCACTCTGGTGAACTTCAGCCGCTTTGCGGGTGTGGATGCGGAAACGGCTCTCACCGGCACGATCGAAAAATTTCTGCGCCGCTTCGCCTATATTACAAAGGAACTGAAAGCCCGTGGCCACACACCGGATCAGTCATCGCTTGCGGAAATGGACGCTTTGTGGACAGAGGCCAAAAATAAGGGGATGTAGAGAGGATGGATTATTTTCTTTGTGTTCTGGGCATGGTCTTCATCATTGAAGGTCTTCCTTATCTGGTTTTTCCCGAAAAGCTCAAAACCTATCTGATTAAAATCACCACCATGCCCGAATCCACACTAAGGATTATGGGTATATGCGCCATTGTCGCCGGCCTCGTTCTTTTGTATTTCGGGCGGCGCTGATCAAATGAATTGACAGCTTGTTTCTGTTTTGATTAGAAGCTCCAAATTCCTGCATTTCCCCGGTTGAATATGGACCTGAATGATTTTTCATATTTTCTCCCCGAGAAGCTCATCGCGCAGCATCCGCGGCCCCATCGCGGCACCTCGCGCATGATGGTCTTGCGCCGCGTGGGAAAAAACATCGAGCATAGCCATTTTCATCGCCTTCCCGAGTATCTGCACAAAGGAGATGTGCTGGTGCTGAACGACTCGCGCGTCATTCCCGCCAAAATTTACGGGAAGAAATCTACCGGCGCGATCATCGAAATCCTTCTTTTGAACAGATGCAGGGACGATGCAGATCCCCAAGTATGGGAGGTGATGGCACGCCCGGCAAAAAGAATCGCCGAAAATGATGAAATCGATCTCGGGCACAGCTGCCGCACCAAAGTGTTGAGCCGGCTGTCGGACAAAAAATGGCTGATGAGTTTCAGTGCGGACGGAGGCTTCCAAAATTACCTGGAGCGCTTCGGGCGGGCCCCCCTTCCCCCCTACATCAAACGCCGGAAGAACGCCGACCCGGATCAGGTAACTGACCGGGAACGCTATCAGACTGTTTACGCCAAAACAGACGGCTCGATTGCCGCCCCCACCGCGGGGCTGCACTTTTCCCGCGACACACTGAATGCCCTGAACGACGCGGGCGTGGAAACGGTTTTTATCACGCTCCATGTCGGCATAGGCACCTTCATGCCGATACTGACCGAAAAGGTGGAAGATCATGTCATGGAGGAGGAACTCTATGAGATCGGAACAGAGGCGGCCGACAAAATAAACCGGGCGCGGCGGGTAATTGCGGTGGGCACCACCGCAACACGGGCGCTGGAGAGTGCAACGGACGATCAGGGTCTGGTGCGGCCTCAGTCGGGCCGGACAAAGTTATTCATATATCCGGGCTATGAATTTAAAAGAGTCGATGCTATGGTCACCAACTTTCACCTGCCCCGCTCGTCTTTGTTTTTGCTTGTTTCGGCATTTGCGGGAACGGATCTTGTCCGGCAGGCCTATGCCGGTGCGGTTGAAGAGGGTTATTTATTTTACAGCTACGGCGACTGTATGCTGATTTTATAAGGCGGCACTCATGTCTTTTTCTTTTCAGGTCCTCCATAACGATGATACAACCTCCGCCCGCACCGGGCTTTTGGAGACGCTGCACGGACGTGTGGAAACACCGGTTTTCATGCCCGTGGGCACGCAGGGCACGGTCAAGGCACTCCGCCCCGACGAGCTCCGAAGCTCAGGCGCTAAAATCATCCTGGGCAATACCTATCATCTTTATCTGCGACCCGGCCATGAAACAATCCGGAAGCTCGGCGGCCTGCATTCTTTCATGAACTGGCCCGGCCCGATTCTCACCGACAGCGGCGGCTTTCAGGTCTTCAGTCTGGCAAAGTTACGTAAAATCCATCACGACGGGGTGATGTTCCAATCCCACATCGACGGCTCAAGGCATTTCCTGACACCGCAAAAAGCGCTGGAAATTCAGGAGGCTCTGGGCGCGGATATCATGATGTGCCTCGACGATTGCACTGCCTGGCCGGCCACGCCGGCCCAGGCCGAAAAATCGCTGGGACTGACCGTTTCCTGGGCGCGAATGTCGAGGCAGGCAAAAACAAACCCCGACCAGGCGCTTTTCGGTATCATTCAGGGCGGGACTTATCCGGCACTGCGCCGGCAGGCCGTCGAGCAGATCGTGCCCATCGGATTTGACGGCCATGCCCTGGGAGGTCTGAGCGTCGGGGAACCCGTAAAAACCATGTACGACCTGACCGAGGAAATCGCCCCTCTTCTTCCCGCCGGAAAACCGCGTTATCTGATGGGAGTGGGCACGCCCGAGGACATCGTACAAGCGGTTTCCTGCGGTATGGACATGTTCGACTGCGTCATGCCCACCCGCTCGGCGCGTCACGGATTATTGTTTACAAACAAAGAAAAGATTGTTATAAAAAACGCCCGCTGGCGGGAAGACCATCATCCGATTGATGAAACATGCGATTGCTACACCTGTAAAAACTATTCCAGGGCCTATTTGAGGCATCTGTACATGGCCGGTGAAATTCTGGCCATGGTGTTGAACACGATCCACAACATCCGGCATTACATGCGCCTGATGGAGCAGATCCGGGCGGCAATCAGTGAAAGCCGCTTCGCGGCATTTAAAAAAGATTTTACAAATAAAAAGTGATTTTATAAAAAAATCTGCTAAAGAGCAGTTTTCAAGGAGGGAATTAAATTGATAGCTAAAGCATACGCAATGGGCGCCGGTCCGGGCGCGGCAGGAGGGCAGGGTGGAGGAGGCTTCGGCGACTACGGCTTCATCATCATGATGGTGGCGATCTTCGCCATTTTCTATTTTCTGATGATCCGCCCGCAGCAGAAAAAACAAAAAGAACTAAAATCGATGCTGGAAAATCTGGCCTACGGCGACATGGTCATGACCAGCGGCGGCATCCACGGAAAGGTGACCGGACTGGCCGACGCGGTCGTCACGCTGGAAATCGCCGACAAGGTGCGCATTAAAGTAGCGCGCACCGCGATTGCGGCGATCCTGCAGAAGACCGGGGCACCCGCGCCCACGGTAAAGCCATAAATCAGAAAGGGGCATCCCATGTTCAAATCATTGAGAGTAAGGTGGGCCATTACCGCCGTAGTGACGCTCGTGTCTCTTTATTTTCTGGTGCCGACACTGATGGACGAGATTCCTGCATCGGTGAGTAAATTTCTGCCCAAAGATAAAATCCGCCTGGGCCTGGACCTGCAGGGCGGCATGCACATGATTCTGGAGGTGGATGCCGAAAAGGCGCTGGAAACAATGATGGAGAGAACGGCCGATGATCTTAAGGAATCCCTCATGGACAACAAGGTGCGTTTCCGGGGGCTCGCAAAAGCGGAAGGTGCGGCCATCACTATGGAGCTGACCGAGTCCGGCGGCAAGACGGCGCTGGAAAAAATCCTGAAGGATCACCACCCGGATATGGAGATTGCTTCTGCCGTCACACGTGGGGGAGGCCAGTTCGTTACACTGGTTTACAATGAAAAACGGGCGGCCGATCTCAAAAAGCTGACCGTGGAGCACAGTGTGGAAACCATCCGCAACCGCATCGATCAGTTCGGTGTCACCGAACCGGAAATCATCCCGGAAGGCGACAATCGCATCATGGTCCAGCTTCCCGGCATCAAAGACCCGGAACGCGCCAAGAACCTGATCGGCAAAACGGCTCTTCTGGAATTCAAACTCGTCGATGATGAACATTCGGTGGACGAGGCGCTCCGCGGCAATGTCCCGGAAGGCTCGGTCATCGCCTACGGAGCCCGCGAGGACCGGCATGGCGGACGTGGTCAGGTTCCCTATCTGCTGAAAAACAAGACGCTGCTCACCGGCGCTTCACTGGAAACAGCCAAAGTCCAGATCTCCGACCGCTATGGCGAGCCGCATGTCGCCATCAAATTCAACTCGCAGGGAGCGATGGATTTCGACCGCATCACCAATGAAAACGTCCGCAAGCGTCTGGCGATCGTCCTCGACGGGGTCGTCCATTCCGCCCCGGTCATTCAGGAACGCATCTCCGGCGGACAGGCGCAGATCACCGGAAACTTCACTCAGGATGAGGCGCGCGACCTGGCCATCGTTTTACGGGCCGGCGCCCTTCCCGCCCCGGTCAACACCCTTGAGGAAACGACCGTCGGCCCTTCACTGGGTTCGGATTCGATCCGTCAGGGGATTATCGCCGCCCTCATCGGGTTTGCGCTGGTGGTCATCTTCATGGCGTTTTACTACCGTCTGTCGGGACTGGTGGCTGATTCTGTCTTGATTCTCAATATCATCGTCCTGCTGGGGATTCTCGCCGCCTTCAAGGCCACGCTCACACTGCCGGGCATTGCCGGCATAGTTCTCGTCATCGGCATGGCGGTGGACGCCAACGTGCTGATTTTCGAGCGCGTGCGCGAGGAATTGAGAATCGGCAAAACGCCCAGCGCCGCCATTGACGCAGGCTACGGCAAGGCTTTCATCACCATTCTGGACGCCAACATCACCACACTGATTGCGGCTTTATTTCTGTTCGCCTTCGGCACCGGCCCGATCAAGGGCTTCGCGCTGACGCTGAGCATCGGCATTGTGGTCAGCATGTTCACCGCCATTTTTGTCACACGGGCGATCTTTGACTACTTTATCTGGAACAGAGGCGCGAAAAAAATCAGCATCTAGCACCGCAGAGGCTCTCATATACAGGAGAAGACAATGGAAATTATCAAACCGGGTACAAATTTTGATTTTGTGGGAAAAATAAAAATCACCACCGGCATATCAGTAGCTCTCATTATCATCAGCATCCTGTCCGTTGTGCTGCACAGGGGGCTGAATCTGGGAATCGAATTTGCCGGAGGGACCATCATTCAGATAAAGTTTTCCCAGACCGCTACCGCCGATGACATCCGCAAGACATTTACGGACATAAACATATCGGATGCAATCATTCAGGAAATCGGAAAAGACGAGGTGATTGTGCGCACCAACCACCCGGCCGACAAGGAGTTTCAGGCAAGCGTCGGCGAAGCCATGACCAAACAGTTCGGCGAGGGCAATTTCGAAATTCGTAAGATCGAGTTTGTGGGGCCGAAGGTGGGAGCGGATCTGCGTAACAAAGCGATTCTGGCGATTATTCTGTCGTGCCTGGGCATGCTCATTTACATCGCTTTGCGCTTCGAATTCCGCTACGGACTGGGAGGCGTAATCGCCCTGATTCACGACACCATTGTCACCATCGGCGCCCTGTCGCTCCTGAACAAGGAATTCACGCTGGCCGTCATCGCGGCTCTGCTCACCATCATCGGTTATTCCATAAATGACACCATCGTCGTTTTCGACCGGATCCGCGAAAACCGGCGGAAGGATCTGCGGACGAAACTGGCCGATGTGATTAATTCGAGCATCAATGAGACACTGAGCCGGACCATTCTGACGTCCCTGACGGTTGTCCTGGTTTTATTGTCGCTGTTTTTCCTGGGCGGGCCGGTAATTCACGACTTCTCTTTCGCTCTCCTGGTCGGAGTTATCGTGGGAACCTACTCATCCATTTTTATCGCCAGCCCGATTGTGCTTTTTTTCGAGGGCTCAAAACTTTCCAGGGGAAAGGGGAAAAAATAGTTTGTCATCCCTGGCAGGGGCGGGATTTGCCGTCTTCATCCTGGTTTTGTTTGCGGGCATCTATTTGAGCCTTTTCGGACTGCCCGGAACGGTTGTTATTTTCCTGGATGTGCTCATTTACGCGGCGGTGACCGGCTTTGGCCATGTTGGATGGAAGGTACTCATACCGCTCCTGCTTTTTGCCGTCGCCGCCGAGACGGTCGATTACATCCTGGAAAATCCCCGCGCCCGCGAAGCGTCGTCACGCCCCGGGCCCCTCCGGGCCGCCCTCGCCGGCTCCATAATCGGTATGTGCATTCTGACACCCTTTCTGTGGGGAGCCGGTATCTGGCTGGGTTTTTTTCTAGGCGGCGTGGCGGGACTTCTGATTGCGGAAGCGTTCAGGCAGTTTAAACTAAAATCACCCTACCAGGCATCGGCGAGAGTTTTCTGGGCCATGATCGGCAGGAAAACGACCAAAGGCGCCTTTTGTGTCATTATGATTTTTGTGGCGCTAAGCAACATCTACTCCTAGAAAGCGGCATTGGGCATGAAAGAAAACAAACGGCAAAATACTTCAGAAAAAGGGAACCAACAAACCACATCTGAGGACAAGGCAAAATCAAAGGTTCAGGAATACATTGAAGTGATCATCATCGCGATTCTGATCGCGGTGGTCGTCCGCACCTTTGTCGTTCAGGCCTATAAAATCCCCTCTCAGTCGATGGTGCCGACTCTGCTGGTGGGAGATCATCTCCTGGTGTGCAAGTTCCTCTATGGAGTTAAAATACCTGTCCTGCGCAGAACAATCATTCCTGTGGTCGGGCCCAAACGGGGAGACATTGTTGTTTTTGAATACCCCATGGATCGCAGCAAAGATTACATAAAACGGGTAATCGGTGTGGAGGGCGATAAAATCGAGATCAAAAACAAGAACCTCTTCATCAATGACCGCCTCTGCCGGGATGCGTACGCGGTTCATACCGACCCCCACTTCTACCCCGCCGTCGTGCAGCCTCGCGATAACTACGGCCCGGTCGTTGTGCCGAAGGGATCTTTGTTCGTCATGGGAGACAACCGCGATGCAAGCTACGACAGCCGCTACTGGGGTTTTGTCGAAATGAAGGACCTCGAGGGAAAGGCACTTTTCATCTACTGGTCGTGGAACAGCGAAAACGCCAAAAGCCTCCTGGAGAAAGTCCGCTGGTCGAGACTGGGAAATATTCTGCGGTGAGCACCGATCGGCTGGTTTATATTGACAGAAACCTCGCTACGATGTATGGGGTTTCAACATAATAACCTTTTAATTTGATCCCGCGAGATTGAAAAAGGAAAAAAGACATGAAAAAACTTGAAAAAAGAGCTGATCGGGCCTTTCCCTGCAAAGGGAAAGGCTTTTTTTTATCCGTTGTCCGGTGAGATGAATATTCTCAGGACGAAACAGGCAAAAACACCAATTGAAGCACCCGCAGATAAAGGGAAAACATGAAAACGAAAAAGACCCTCAAAGTTGTGATGGACAGTGACGGCATTGAACGCTGCCTGACCAGAATAGCTTACGAAATCCTGGAAAAAAACAAGGGCATGGATGAACTGGTGCTCGTCGGCATCCGCACGGGCGGCGTGTACCTCGCCCAGAGATTACAGAAAAAAATCTCCTCCATTGAAGGGGGGGAAGTCCCTCTGGGCGTCCTGGACATCACCCTTTACCGCGACGACATCGCAAAAGCAGGCAAAACCTCGCCTCCGGGAAAAACAGACATTCCGTTTGATCTGACCGACAGGAAAGTTGTCCTGGTGGATGACGTTCTCTTTACCGGCAGGACCATCCGTGCCGCAATGGACGCGCTCATCGACTTCGGCAGGCCCAAAATGATCCAGCTTGCCGTCCTGATCGACCGGGGGCACCGCGAACTGCCTATCCGCGCGGATTTTGTCGGAAAAAATCTCCCTTCGTCCCTGTGGGAGGAGGTCAGCGTCAACCTCAGCGAAAAAAACGGCACTGATGAAGTTGTGATTGTGGAAGAAAAGTAATTTACGGCAGCGGCAGGACAAACATTTATGATGAAACTGGCCAAAAAAGACATTCTGGGCATCGAGGACATGACAACAGATGAGATCAATCTCATCCTGGACACGGCCGAATCCTTTCTGGAAATATCGACGCGCGAAATCAAGAAAGTACCGACCTTGCGCGGCAAAAGCGTGATCAACCTTTTCTACGAAGCCAGCACGCGCACACGCACCTCCTTCGAGCTGGCCGGCAAGAGACTCAGCGCCGATACGATAAACATTTCCGCCTCCACCAGCTCTGTGGTCAAAGGCGAAACACTCATGGACACGGCGCGCAACCTCGAAGCCATGAACCCGGACATCATCGTCATCCGCCACAGCGCGGCGGGTGCGCCGCACCTGCTGGCCGGGCTGGTCAGACAATCAATCATCAATGCGGGGGACGGGGCACACGAACACCCGTCACAGGCTCTTCTGGACATGATGACCATCAAAGGGAAAAAAGGCAAAATCGCCGGACTGAAAGTGGCGATTGTCGGCGACATCGCCCACAGCCGGGTCGCCCGCTCCAACATTCACGGCCTGTCTAAAATGGGTGCCGAGGTCGTTGTCGCCGGCCCTCCCACGATGCTGCCGCGCGAGATCGATAAGCTCGGCGTCAGGGCTTATACAAAACTCGAAGAGGCCGTCACCGGCGCGGACGTGGTGATGATGCTGCGCATTCAGCTCGAGCGCGAAAAGCAGAATATCTTTCCATCGCTCCGCGAATACGCCCGCCACTACTGCCTGAATCGCCGGAACCTGGGTCTGGCCAAAGAAGACGTAATCGTCATGCATCCCGGCCCCATCAACCGCGGCGTGGAAATTTCCCCCGATATAGCCGATGACCCCTCCTGCTCGGTCATCCTCAATCAGGTGAACAACGGGGTGGCGGTCCGCATGGCGCTTTTATATCTGCTCACCGGAGGGGGCCAATGACACTCTTATTAAAAGGCGCCCGGGTAATCGACCCGGCGCAGGAAACAGACGCGAGCTGGGACATTATGATTGCTGAAGGGAAAATAGCGGCGCGCGGACCTTCCCTCGAAGCACCATCCGGTGCGGAAATCATTGACCTTGCAGGTCTTATCGTCGCGCCGGGACTTGTCGATATGCATGTGCACCTGCGCGAGCCCGGACTGGAATACAAGGAAACCATCGTCACCGGCGCGGCCGCCGCCGTGGCCGGAGGCTTCACATCCATTGCGTGCATGCCCAATACAGAGCCGGTCAATGACAACCGGTCGGTCACCGAATTTATCCTGCGCAAAGCCGCGGAGGCGGATCTGGCCCATGTTTACCCCATCGGGGCGATAACCGCCGGCTCTGACGGCAAACGCATAGCCGAATATTGGGACTTAAGGGATGCGGGTGCGGTCGCCCTGTCTGATGACGGCAGGCCGGTCATGGACGCGGCGCTGATGCGGCGGGCGATGGAATATGCCTGTTCACTTGATCTGCCCGTCATCCAGCATTGTGAGGACAAAAATCTTTCCACCGGCGGTCTGATGAACGAAGGCTACTGGAGCACTGCGCTTGGTCTGCCCGGAATTCCCTCCATATCCGAAGAGGTGATGGTGGGACGCGACATTCTGATTGCCGAATACACCCGCACGCGGATTCATATCGCCCATGTCAGCACCGCCGGTTCGGTGCGGCTCATCCGCAACGCTCAGAAAAGGGGCGTCCGGGTCACTGCCGAGGCGGCCCCTCACCACTTCACCCTCACCGATAAGACGCTT
>Ga0255341_1003239_pt1 | contig 18606 bp, 13 predicted proteins | sample wastewater_treat_8_FD_192418 | JGI IMG/M metagenome (GOLD analysis project Ga0255341, IMG submission 192418) | Wastewater microbial communities from Lulu Island WWTP, Vancouver, Canada - plant12 | ecosystem: Engineered > WWTP > Wastewater > Unclassified | place: Canada: Vancouver, British...
ATTTCTATAATTCCGGCTCCGTTGCGCTGGCCAGAAGAGTGTGTGAATCTACCGGAATCACTCCGAACACCCGTGATGATGGATCTACGCAGTGGTGGACAGTTCTCTATACTGGGCGCGATGCTGGGAAGGAAGAAGAAGGCAGCTTTGTTTGGAAACTGAGAGATGAGCTTTCTACCGCGCTTGATTCCTTCGATCTATCCGGAGTGGAATTGTATGTTGCCGCTGCACCGGGAGAGGAAGATCGCGGCTACTGGTGGCTGAACGCCAACCCCAAAATCTGGAGTTTTGCGGACATTGCTGTCGGCGAAGTGCAGTCATATACCCTATACAATGAGAACGGAAACAAACGCCGTATTTTCCAGAACTTCCTGGATGCAAAGGCTGGCGATATCATCATTGGGTATGAGTCCAATCCGGTGAAGCAGATCGTTGCAATCGGTCGGATTAGTGCGGAACAGGATGGAGAAAAGCTGTTCTTTGAAAAAGTCGAAGGCTTGGCTGCGCCAATCGACTATGCAACGCTGCGGGCATGCCCGGAACTGGATCATATGGAGTATTTCCAGAACCCGCAGGGCAGTCTCTTTAAACTGACCCGTGGCGAGTATGAGTACATTATGGACATGATCCGTGATGAAAACCCCTTGCAGCAGGAAGACAAGGTCGACGGTTATACAAAAAGCGACTTCCTCGGAGAAGTCTATATGACCGAGAAAGCCTACGAGAGTCTTGTTGGCGTGCTGCGCAACAAAAAGAATATCATCCTGCAAGGCGCTCCGGGCGTTGGTAAGACCTTCGCTGCGCGGCGGCTTGCCTGGTCGATGATGGGCGAGATGGATGACAGCCGGATTGAATTCGTTCAGTTCCATCAGAACTATTCCTATGAGGATTTCGTAATGGGCTATAAGCCCGCAGAGGACGGATTTGAACTGAAATATGGCATCTTCTATCGTTTCTGCCAGAAGGCAGCCAATCAGCCGGATAAGGAATTCTTCTTCATCATTGACGAGATCAATCGCGGCAACATGAGTAAGATTTTCGGTGAGCTGCTCATGCTCATCGAGAAGGATTACCGTGGTACCAAGGCTACGCTTGCCTATAACGGTTTGGCATTCTCCGTGCCGAAGAACCTCTACATCATCGGCATGATGAACACTGCCGACAGGAGCCTCGCCATGATCGACTATGCCCTGCGCCGCAGATTCAGCTTCTATGACATGGAGCCCGGCTTTGACTCGGATGGCTTTATCCAATACCAGAATGGGCTGAACAACGAAACCCTGAATGAGCTTGTGGAGCGGGTCAAGGAACTGAACAAAGAGATCGCGATGGACAAGTCTTTGGGAAAAGGTTTCTGCATCGGTCACAGCTACTTCTGCGGACGTGATGTCTGCACGGACGAATGGCTGCATGCTATCGTCAATTATGACATTCTCCCCATGCTAAGCGAGTATTGGTTCGATGATGCTGGCAAGCTGCAGCGCTGGGAGAATATACTGCGTGGTGTGTTTCAATGACGAAGGATAAGAGCATCCTCATCAGAAACATTTACTACATGCTGTCCTACGCATTCACAACGCTGAATCAGGGCGGCTACGAAAATGTGGAAACGGAGGAATTTGAAAACCTTCACAACCTCTTTGCCGCGATCCTCGCAAAGGGCATTGGGCGGCAGTTGAAGCAGGGACTGTACCGCGAGTATCTCAGCCGGAAAGAGGATCTGTCCGGTGTTCGCGGAAAGATTGACATGCCGGGCTCCATCCAGCACCGGCTGGCCCGGAAACGCGTGCTGACCTGCGAGTATGACGAGCTTTCAGAGAACAATCTGCTGAACCAGATTCTGAAAACGACCGTGATGATCCTTCTGCAGCACGCCAAGGTGGATGCGGAACACAAGAACGACCTGAAAAAGGAGATGCTGTTTTTCTCCAATGTGGACACAGTTGATCCTACAACGATCAGGTGGAGCGCGATCCGCTTCCAGCGGAACAACAACACCTACCGGATGCTTATCAGCCTGTGCCAGCTAATTCTGGAAGGGATGTTAATGACGACGCAAGAGGGTGAATACGAGCTGGCGTCCTTTGTGGACGAACAGCGCATGAGCAGGCTGTATGAGAAATTTATCCTCGAGTACTACGCCAAGGAATGCCCGCAGGTGAAAGCCACTGCCTCCCAGATTCCATGGGCGTTGGATGACGGAGTCGGCACCTATTTGCCGGTCATGCAGAGCGACATCACGCTCACACAAGGCAATCGGGTGCTGATCATCGACGCGAAGTATTACACCCGCATGATGCAGACGCAGTATGACGTGCACACACTGCACTCTGCCAACCTGTATCAGATCTTCACCTACGTGAAGAATAGGGATACGGAATTCGGCGACCTGCCCCACGAGGTGTCCGGGATGCTGCTGTACGCCAGGACGGATGAGATGATCCAGCCGGACAACATCTACCAGATGAGCGGAAACCAAATCAGTGTGAAAACGCTCGATCTGAACCGGGAGTTTTCGGAGATTGCAAAGCAGCTGAACGAGATTGTGATGGAGCACTTTGCCGAGTAAGGCCATAGACAGGAACGCAAAACGACCAGAAACATGTGATCGGAGGAGCACCAATGAGAAAGCTGTTTGATCAGTTCGTGGAACTGAGTGCCAAGGCGCAGGAACTGTTGGAAAAAGGCATCGGACAAATGCGGGATGGCTTTGCGCCTGATTCCGACCTATGCCAGGATATCACAACTGCACTATCTTCATTGCGTGCGGTTTATGACGATATCCGCAGAGAGCTGCCTGAACATATTCTCGCAGAGGAACTTCCAGAAAGTGATCTTCCGGTACGCGCATATGAAGAAGCCTGGAGCAATAGCGTGCTTCGCAGAAAAAAGGCGATTCGAGATGTGCTGGAGGAGTTTATCCGCGTTTATTCCGATGAAAAAAAATACATGGATGCAATCGAAGTATACATCCGTGATGCCAAAGATCTTCTGAGTGGTATGGATTCTGCTGAAGCACAAACGCAGTCACCTGATGTTTCAACCTTTCAATTGTTCCTGGACGGTGTGAAAGCTGATCTGAGTTCTGACGAGGAGTTGTACGATCGAATCTTGGATAGTTCTGGCTTTAGTCCCAGAATTGTCAAAGGGCTGCATGACAACAAATACAATATCCGCGCCGCTGAAGCGGTCAGCGATATGCAGGAGAGTGCAGAGACAGAAGAGCTTCCCCCTGCGGCTGAACCTCGGAATGAACATATTGAACCCGATGCTGCTGGTGAGACTCCCGCACCAGCAGATATACCAGAAGCAGCGCCGGAAAGCGAATCTGAGGATGATGGAATTGAAACGCTTACACCTGAAGAGTTTGTCGAAAAGTATGTAAATGGCAGGACTGAATCTTCGGAAGAGACAACTCCTCTGGAAGCGGATGAACCCGCCCCTGAGGACGCGGGAGAGGATGTTGAAGAGTATCTCCATCCCATCAATCCGATCAAGTCTGCAAAACTGCCGTCAGACCAAAAACTAAGAGAGCTAATCAGCAGAACAGATGATGTTTTCCGGTTCCTGATTGACAAGCTCGTCTTTACTGGCCTGATGGACGAGCAGTATGTCTTTGAGGCAATGGCACAATTGCAAAAGCCTCTTACAAGAGAGCAGTGTGTTGAATCCTTTGCTTTCCTTGAGAGAAAAGGCTTACTCTGCACATACGAATTTGATGGCAGAAATATCCTTTGCTTTACAGAGCTTATGGAAACCTGCCTGAATAAATCTGGAATATCCTCCACATTGAAACGGATCTATCATCTTAAAAACCTGGGGAAAATCTATATCACTGGCAAGCAGGATATGCCTGTAAGCCAGTTCGCCTCGCATATGGTAATGGTGGATCAATATACACAGGCCATTGATATGCTTGACGCAGACGAAGAAACTGCCGCAAAGCTCGAATCCTCCACGTGGAATAATGAAAAGCGTTATTTCCTCATGAACCTATCGCTGGATGACGGCGGTACTCTTCCGCTGCACATCGTCGGCGCAGACGATTATACTTCGTTTGTTCCTGAAGATGGCGAAGGCGTCATTTGCTGTGCCGATGAACTTCCTGAAATGAGCGAAGTCACGGATCAACTTCATTATTGCCTGACTTCAAAGGGATTGTTTCAATGGTCAGATGGACAGTGGATTGCTATCACCCATGTCGAAGAAATAGCCCATGACCTGTCTTCAGAGGTTGGTCAGGAAGCGGCTGGCCAAACTGCACCCGAATCACAGCCGGACGATGCCGAATCCGAAAGCGCCGATACTGTAATCTCTTCCACCCCTGTGGAACCCGTTGCAGCAGAGAAACAAGCGCCTCCGGCTCCGGAACCCGTTGAAGGTCTCTGGCTGGATGACCTGTCAGAAGAAACGGAAGCTGAGCCGGAAGTAACAATAGATGAATTTGCCAATCTGTCCGCGACGGAAATCGCAGCACGACTTTTGAAGGCAGGAACCATTCCGAGCGATGAAAGCATGGTTACCCTGATTCATCAGCTTCTGGAAGAAGGCGTTCGGTCTCACGATGTCCGCAACTGCCATGATCAGCTTATAGAAGCAATTGTCTTGGCAAAGATACTGGCATCCAGCGATGCCTTCCCGCAAAGCAGAAATATCTATTTCCAGCTTCATGCCGCAATACCATTTTTCCGTGAAGCGGGTGCGAGCACGGGTGTTGCGCTTTCCGGCATCTTCGCTGACGAGACAGAATACACCCCTGTAACGAAACTTTGCGCGTATATCTACGGCATGCTGTTTCCTGCACATGCGCACGATCATACCTTTGCAGCGCTCTATAACAATGCCTTTATGGATTATGAGTCGCAGTTCCCAGGCCTTGATGTCCTGAAGGCGCTCTATCACAAAGCCATGGAAGGCTTGAAGCTTGTACCTACTGCATTTTCACCTGCCAACCTTGCTGCTATGAGCGATTCAAAGATTCGGCAGGAACGTATGAATTCTATTCGTTCTCAGGCCAAGGAACTTCTTAATCCGCCAACAGTCAAGGTTATGATTCACGGTGTTCCCGAATTGATTGATCTTTGCTTCGGATCGCAGACTGACTTGCATTCCGCTTTGGAAATTGTCGCGGAAAACGATGTCAGTATGCGTGAACTGGTAGAGACTGAACTGGTGAAATATTGCAGGGAAGATGAAATAGACACCTCAACGCTGGAACGTCTTTTGGATAGCCAGTGGAGCGTTGCCGCGCAGAAGTATTCCAGCCGCCGCATGGGAATTAAGTATGATGCGCGTAAACATTTGCTCCACGCTTTTGAAGAGCGCCTGAACCTTCTGCGTGAGTGGCTCGATGAGACCAATACTGAAGCGGAACCCGATGTTGAAAAGCTCCGGGCTGTGCGGAATGAAGTGCTGCGCATTATTGATGAATCTCTCGTTGAGATCAACGCAGCGCCATATTCTGCTGCATATGGAATTATGAAAGCGTCACTCGATCTGATTCGGGCGAAGCTGCAAAACCTGGGCACCGGCGTTGATTTTTCCACTATGCTGAGAAGCGGGGCGCTGGTTATTGACCAGGGTGAGCTGATTCTGAATGACGATTTGAATGAAATTGAGTTCGCGGAACCCTGGCGAATGATGCTGCAACACATTGCCTGCACAGAATATGATCTGAAGATTGTTTACGATAGAATCCTTGTTGCCAGCCCAGAATCAATCCTGTATGACAACTTTGGACAACTGGAAGCCATCGGTCGCCTTATCGGCGCAGATCCGAAGGATTATGAGCCCACCAGCGAAGGCATACGCGACGCGATCAACAGCGCCAATTTGCAGGCGAGGAACTTCAGGGAGAAACTGGAAATCTCCTATGCCTATAATCGTATCAGTGAGAATGATCGTGAACGTCTTGCGATGCTGGCTGATCCCGAAACCTCTGATTTCCAGAAATTCTTCTATGATCATAGAGCTTTCGGCTGCTGGAGAGGCTTCCTGGAAGCGCTGAGAGCCCAGATTCGTGAAGCCGCCCAGCGCAGCATGCACGATGTTCGTGCTCAGCTTGATCAGGCAAAGGCTATGCTCCATGCTGATGAAGAAAGTCCTCTCCTGGCTGAAGCAGAACGCCTGATTGTCCAAGAACAGAACTATGCCGTTGCAGAGGATTATATCCATCGGTTCCGCAACGGCGAACGGGCGCTGCCTTTTGAAACAAGCGAAGGCACAATGAGTCACTTCCTGAGCTTTGTCTCGGATGCTGTGTTCCCAGGCCTTTATGGTTTCTGCGAACGGAACAAGCAAGATCCGATGCCTCGCTGGGCTGTGCAGTACATGAAGAAAAACACCCCTGCAGGCTGGACGTCTCGTCACATTGAAGACGCACAGCGTTTCATCGAAAAGTGGCCGATTGGGAAACAGTCTGTCAATCCTCAGAACATCCAGGAGTATTTCAAACTACTGGGTCTTAATGTCGAGCGTTGCGCCAAGTCAACGCGGGGCAACGAGGTGTGCTGCACGCTCACGGTAAACAAGAGTGAACAGAATCTGGCCGACTATCGGCACCCCATCTCCTTGTTCGGAACACAAATGAAGTCCCAGATCGAGGTGGTTTGCCTGTTTGGAAAGAGAACGTCAACCCAGCTCATCGATGACGTATGCAGGCTGGGCATTACGAGCACTTTCATTGTGCTTCTGGACGCTGATCTTTCCACTGCAGATCGCCGGGCAATGGCTAAATACTTCTTCACGCAGAAGAATGTTGGCCAGGCCTCCTTCCTGGTAATCGACCGGGTGCTCGCTCTTTATCTTGCAATGCAGTCCAGCAACGAGCGTCTTCCCGCAATGCTCCAATGCACGCTTCCGTATACGATTTATCAGCCCTTCACGAATGGCTCTGGTTCTACGGCTGATGAAATGTTCTTCGGGCGCGTTAGTGAGCTGGCATCCATCCGGGACATGACTGGCACTTCCATTGTATATGGCGGTCGTCAGCTTGGTAAAACGGCCTTGCTGGAACGCGCAATGCATCTCGATCATAATCCCGCTCACAATGAGTTTGCGATTAAAGCAGATTTCAAAGGTCATCGTGGTGAACGCGAGTTCCTGGATATCCTCATTTCGGCCTGCAATGATACGCTTGAGAAAAGTGGCATCAAGCTGACACCCTGTTCCACCATCCGTGAGTTCTGCTCTCAGATTCGTCGATTGCTTGATAACGATCGCATTTCGACGTTGCGGCTCCTGCTGGACGAAACTGACGACTTTCTCGATTCTATCAGCGCGACAAGCTACAATGAGATTTTGCCCCTTATTGAACTGCAGCGTGGCAGCAATTGTCGGTTCAAGTTTGTGCTGGCTGGTCTTCACAATGTATGCCGTGCCAAGAACGCGACCCGTAATAACGGTCTCTTTGGTCAGCTTGGTGATCCGCTTTGCGTCAAGCCACTGACACCCGCTGACGCCAGAAACCTTCTGGTGCGTCCCTTGCGCTATCTCGGATTCCGCGTCACCAACGAATCGCACGTGGATACGATCCTGACCAACACCAACTACTATCCCGGCATCATTCAGTTCTTTGGCTACACCCTGGTACAGACCCTTGCTACGCATTATACCCAGTATTATGACGCAGTAAGAGGCAATCCGCCCTTCGAGCTCCATGATGATCAGCTGGCATCCATCATGAATTCCAGAGACTTGAACCGGAATATCAAGGATCGCCTCCGTTGGACGCTCGAAATGGATGAACGGTATTATATGCTGGCCCGCTGCATCACGGTTCTGTATCTTCTTTACAGCAACAATTATTCCGTGATCAGTAACGGCTTTGATGTGGCCTCTATCTGTGAAGTTAAGGATATGTATGATATCCATTGCCTGGAATCGCTCTCTGAGAAAGAGATCGTTGCCCTGCTTGATGAAATGGAAGAGATGGGAATCCTGAGCCATCCTAATCCGGACGAAAACCGGTATCTTCTGCGCCGCCGTTCCTTTATCGACGTGATTGGTACAAGCCTCGAAACATTGGAGCATGACATTGAAATGAATAACGAGGAGGAGGTTGCGGAAAATGCCTGAATGGTCTGAATTCTGGTGGACAGCCATCACAGGGCCCAGAAACCTTTGTGACGCTGTTTCTCGTGCTCTTCATAATAAGAGCAGTGTTTGCCTTCTCGTGCCGGATGACCTGCCTTGGCGCGACGAGATGCGGGCCTGCATCGAAACAGGTATGCACCAGATGCCGGACATGGAATCCTTCTATGTAGAATTTAACGACGTAGAAGATGATTGCCCGGATATTCCGGATATTGGTCGTTATCTGTTGGAACGGTATGCGCTCCCGGAGATTGCAGCGGGATACCGTGGCCGCGAGAAGATGCAGAAGTACATCCTCGACAAACAAGTGCTTGATAATCGAGTCCTCTGGATTAAAGGAATGAACGCCGAACAGGAAAAACGCTGGCTTCAGTTCTGCAAAGACTTTGTGCCGACGAAAGACTCCGATGGCAGATTCGTGTTGGAAGTTAAATGGACAGATAAAGAATATGAACGCAGGAATCTCGCCGTGATCCGCTATGGCGATATGATCAAGCGTTATGATCTGACGCTGTTCAACAGCATCTATCTCAACCGAGAGAAAGGCGCTTATTCCCCAACCTGGCAGCAGTACTCAGCTGTCATGTGTTCTTTGCTGTGCAACACAGACGCTGAGACTTCGCAGGCATTTATGGAACAATGCAACTTTGCCTCCGAAGAACCAATCGTCGGAATGCAGACTATTGCTGAGGACGGGATGTACCTGCGTTGTGGGGAAAGCAACGATCAGCATATCCTCAGTTTGGTTCGCAAGAATAACACGGATGCTATAGGAACACAGATCTGGAAAGCACAGCTTCAGGTTCTGTTCCCGATGCTTGAGATCGAAAGGGTATCGTTTGTGGAGCATTATCACCAACAAATCCAGGAGGCGCTGAGCGAGCGCTATTATGACTTCAAGACTGGGAGGTCTCAATTGATCTATCAGTTTGGTGATGTTATCAGCGACCCTGATGACGCTGAGCTTGGCACCATATATCGTATGACCAAGCTCAAACGCGATGCCGATACGTCCCAATACCTGCTTTACATTCCCGACGAGGAATCTCGGTCTCGGATCGAACTTCTTCATGATTTACGGAACGCCCTCGCTCACGGAGAGCCCTGCGCGATCGGCAAGGTTGCTGAATTTATCGATGGACATCCCTTCAACTGGGAAGTGTAAGCAGGAAGGCCGAAGATGTACCGAGAAAACTATCCCAAGGCGCGGTTTCACATTCGGTTTGGCCCGCCATCCCTGTTTGAACGAGTACGCTTCAAGATGCGGGATGCGCATAAGCTCTATCTGGATGGAACTCATTACAAAAAGCGCCTGTCAGAGCGAGATGTCCCGCCTGAAATCCTGGAAGCGCTGCTGGACTTCGACGCCAGCACATGGACGCTTCAAACCGCTGAGGTCAGGACTGACCGTGGGAAGTTTGTAAACTCGACATGGGAGAAGGTCATTGACGGACATCACTACTGGGTCACGATCGGGATTGGAAACTATGTCAAAACCATCGTAGACCGAACGACAAGCGGAATGGACAAGTGTATCCGTTCCGGCGAATTGTACGATTTTGTGGATAGCGTAAATATCCAGTTGATGGCTGATGAAGGAGGTGAACCGGATGCCGAATGAAATTGTTCTTCACGATAATGATGCACTTGTGCAGGGGCCAGAAGCTATAATCCCGGCGGATGATAATACTGTAAAGGTATTAAGACTGTCTCATCATGACAAAGGGCACGACTTTAAGAAAATGCTGGCTGCTGCAGTACAGTTATTCAGCGCGGCGGATATTATTGGAAAAATACAGAAGGGAGCCGAGTTTATAGTCCAGGTTCCGGCCCAGTACCAGGCAGAGCTTCAAGCTGGAGCCCTTGAAATGATGCACGGTTCCAAAAGTGGAAAGACCTGGGCTACTCTTGTACGCAAGCTGGCGGACGGGAAACAGGAGATCGTCTGCAATTGTCCTATTACGGAGCAGCTGCGTGTCCAAGGAAGCCCTATCCAGAATCTGTCCGGAGTGTATCAGAATTTATGCATGCAGAAAAAGTTGGCAGAGCTCTCTGAACAGGTGCAGGAAGTATATGATGCTGTTCTCCGAATTGAGCAAGGTCAGATGGATGATCGCATTGGCAAACTGATATCTGGTCGCAATGATGTTCTGCGTGCTTTGGAGAATCCCAAAGGCGAGGCTCGGGAGCGAGAATTGGAATTGGCTCGCAGCAAGATTTCTGAGGCGCAGAGCCAAATTGGGCAGGTATTCAAATCTCGGATAGAAGACTTCAAGCCGATACCCGAGAGCAAGCTTGCGCGGCGCTTTAAGGAGATTCTGAGTCCTTCTACAAGCTATATGAAAAAGCGCGACGAGGAATTCAGTAAGCTGCAGGAGTATTTCGAGTTTTATCTTCGAGCCACACAGTTGTTGGCCTGGTCACATTCGGTTGTAGGTGATACCGACCGCGCAAAGATCGTATTTGAGCAAAGTGTATCTTTCCTTCGCACCATCAATTTCGGGAACGTTCGGACGCTGGATTATATATACCCTCGGAACAGTATGGACGACGCATTCTATCACCAGTCTGTACCCTATCTGAAGGCTGAGGAAACCGTATGCTTGGATGAAGCCCGGCCTTATGAGCTTGTGCAAATTACAGTGTCATCGGAGGATTTAGAGGAGGTATTAGCAGATGGCGAAGCGGTTTGAGAAAAAGAACACAGACAAGAAGGAAATCAAGAAGGAAGAGAAAAAGGTTGGCATCGGCAAGGCGATAGCGGGTGTTGCCGGAACGGTGCTTAGTGTTGCTTTGTTTATCATTACCAAGGGTAAATCAGGAGGCACCAAAGCATAAGGCACTGATGCCACCCACAGGATACACCAGGAAATCCATTTTTCAGTGTTCTAATGATATCCTTTTGATGGAACACTTTGCGTTATGGACACCTGATTCGCAGGAGGAATTTGCGATGAAACGAAAGAAAGCGGGAGTAAGGATAATCGAGGTAGTACTGCTGTCCTTGATAATGATCCTTCTAACCGGCTGCAACGGTGATAAAAATGAAGCTTCTGCGCTCTCCACGTCATCAGCGGTTGCTGAAGCCGCTGAGACCACCGAGTCGCCAAGTATTGCTGGCAATACTGAACATGTAGAAGGTAAGGTTTATACCTTCGATAAGGATAATGCTTACAAATTCTCTTCAGACGGAGAAGGTGTAAGCTCCAGTGCTGCACAAACGTATGGTTCATTCAGCATCTCTGGTATAGATTTGACAGCAGAGCCGGGAACGAAAAACGGTGTTGCGTCATACAGCGTTCCAGAAGGACATGTGTCAATTCAGTACACATATTCCGATGAACTCCTCAACGCAACAGACGAAGAATGGCATCTGGTTGATGATAACTCAACGTCGATAGACGTTTTCAAAATAGATAACAATATTCAAAAGGGCGCGATAATTCTACAAAAATCTATGGATCATATGAACTGGTACAATGTTTCAGTTCAGACAAACGCATTCAAAAACACCCCGGTTCAGAACGGAGTGCTATATGAGACTACAGACATTGAAATGATCAATGGCTGTTATTACCGCCTGGTGGTCGTATATGAACTGGCTCAAAAGGTTGGAACATCCACAGTGGTATTGGTTATCCCCAAAGATGAGATTGAGTATAAGCGTATAGCAGAAGTATATGAATTCTACGTTGTAGACAAGAATGAGCATATTGAGCCGTTGGCATCAAACACAAAGCGCTACTCTCTTGGCGAAACCGTTCTCGTTTCTGACTTCGCAAGCTATTCTGGAGCGAAGGAGATCAGCAAGGGTGATCTGCATTATGGATGGAAACTCGGCAACTTCTTTGTGAGTGGTTTCACGAGCTCTGTTGGCGCTAAAGACGAGGTGGTCTTTCTCAAAAATGCCGGAGATGTTGTAACATTATGGTTTAATCTCACGCAGAACATCAGCGCTCTGAATAATGACGGAGGGCTTACCATCACATCTGATAATGACGGGCATGACCGGTACTTCCAAACGCCCATGACAAATTTTGGAAAAGGCATGCTTATTATCAGATACACGGATTATGAAAACGTGAAGCATGATCCTGTTATGTACTACGATTATCTTCTGGCAAATACAATGATGGGCGCTAATACCCGCGTGCAGCTTTTTGAGGAAGGCGATTATGAAGTAGCTCTTGACTATGAAGTAACAAAGAGCCAGTTGATACCACAGACGCATCACTACCGGATATTCTTCAAGTTTTCTGTCAGAAACGCAAATTGCATGGTCTATCCGTTCGACATAGTAACCGGGGCCGAACTCACAAACAGTTCTGTGACTGAAAACGGGTTCAGCCTTGATCTCGCGAAATCTCGGTATCTAAACCTGTACATCAAAAAAGAAGTATGGATGGAAGGCGCAGACGGCTTAACAGAGGATACCAGATTCAATACAACAGCAAAAGACGGTGATCGCTACACAGATGAGGGTATCTACACGATCACGGCAAAGAATCAGTATACCGGCATAGAAACCACGAAGAAGATCTATGTAGGTACAAACCGGATTCTGGCAGCATATGCCAACTCCAACTATTCGATCGCAGAAATACAGCGGATGGTCGAACAAGGCGCTGCAATATACGAAGATGGTTCCATATCCATGCCGAGCCCCAGCGAACCAGTTGCTACGGCTGAACCTACCGAGGCTCCGTTGACTGAGCCGATCAGTTCAGGCAACAAAACGGCTGTTGAATCCTCTGGCGCACAGAGTTCAACCATTATTATCGCTATAGTCTGTGCCGTTCTTGTGGTGATTGCTATAGCAGTGATTGGTATTTCAAAAAAGCGTAGCGGTAAGGAGAAAAAGAAGTGAAGCGAATACTATCCATCATTCTCTGCCTTGCTTTGTTATCATTGTCGATTCCTGGTAATGCTGAGACTTCTGTTGCTTCTCCCACCGAGATCAATTGGGAACAAGATGTCAAGTTCACCGGTATGTCCGATGAAACCCTTCTGCCGTATATCGAAGATACGGTATACAGCCAGCTTGTTGCCGATCTGGACTCAGATGTGAATGCTAAAATGGACTTGAGCCACTTTGGGTAAAATGCCAACGAATATTTGAGCCACCGGACTATATGCCCTACAATAGTCACAGCACTATTGGAAGGGGCGTTGAAAGGTGGTTACAACCTTGGATGTTTACAAGGAGATTCGTCGGTTGCAGTTGGAGGGCGTGACCAGCCAGCGCACAGCGGCGAAACGATTGGGGATCTCGCGGAACACGGTGAAGAAATACTGGGAAGGAGACAACGTTCCGTGGGAGCACAAACCCTACAACCGTGATGCGACAGTCATGACGCCCGAAGTGGTTCAGTTCGTGAAGGACTGCCTGGATGAAGACGATGCCGTCAATATCAAGAGGCAGCGACATACGGCACGCCGGATATACCAGCGGCTTGTTGAAGAACGCGGCTTCACAGGCAGCGAATCCTCCGTGCGCAACCTTGTACACGACATGAGGGCGGCACGGAGAATCAGTCAGGTTTTCATCCCACTGCGATTTGCGCCAGGGGACGCGATACAGATCGACTGGGGTGAGGCCACGATCATCATGGACGGTGAAAAGGAGAAGGTCAACCTCTTCTGCGCCCGTCTGTGCCACAGCTGTGCGCCCTATGTCATAGCGTACAAGCGGCAGAATCTGGAAAGCTTTCTGGATGCCATCATCCACACGTTTCAGTACTTTGGCGGCGTTCCCCGGCGTCTCATTTTCGACAATGCCAGAGTTGCGGTGAAGAGCGGCTTTGGTGCTCAGGCCGCAGCCCAGGATGATTACAGCCAACTGGCTGCCCACTATGGCTTTGAGCCGGTCTTCTGCAATCCCGCTTCCGGCAACGAAAAAGGACTGGTTGAGAACCTGGTGGGCTACATTCGCCGCAACGTCTGCGTCCCGCTGCCCCGGGTGAAGAGCCTGGATGAACTGAACGCGAAGCTGCTGGCAAAATGCACTCAGTACCTGAATCACCAGATTGAGGGCCGTCCCGACAAGGTCGGCGTAATGCTGAATGAGGACCAGGCAGCCTTGCAGCCCATGCCCCGCTATACGCCGGACATCTCCAAGAAGGTGTATCCCACGGTTGGCCGGTATTCCACGGTTCTATTCGAGACGAATCACTATTCCGTCCCCTGCAAGTATCGCGGCAAGGCAACCACGGTGAAGGCTTATCCGAACCACATAGAGGTTTGGATTGAAGGTACCATGGTTGCCCGGCATGACCGGCTCTTTGGGCGTAAGGAAGAATCGCTGGACTTGCAGCATTATCTCCCGATCCTCGCTCAGAAGGGGCGTGCAATACGCTATGCCCGGCCTGTGCAGAACGCCGTTCCAGCCCAGTTTATTGATTGGCTGGAATGCCAGGAACTTACAGCCAAGGAGATCGTGGAAATGCTGACCCGGTGTCTGGAAGTCGGCTACATTGCTGTTATGGCCGGGATCGTGTCTGCGAAAGAACAGCCGGCAATTCAGGATGCCGTTACCGTTCCTCCTGTGGATCTCGAGGCGTATGATTCCCTGTATGGAAAGGGGGCTGCCGTCTCATGATTGACCACAGAGAAGAGCAGATAAAGCTGCTGTCCAAGCAACTGAAGCTGCCTACATTCGCCAATTACACGGATATCCTGCGCCAGGCCAAGCCCAACGCGGATTTCAGTGATCTGCTGCTGGATCTGCTCATGACTGAGGCAAATGCGCGGCAGGAGAACCAGAACCGCAGGCGTCTCAAAGCCGCGGCGTTCCCTTACCAGAAGACCTTGGACGATTTCGACTTTACCCAGCTGAACGAGAGCGTCACTCCGGTGTTCATTCAGGAATTAGCATCCTGCAAATTCATTGATGAACACAAGAACATCGTCATGATTGGCAATCCCGGAAGGGGCAAGACTCACATTTCCATTGCCATTGGACTGAAAGCCTGCCTGCAGGGATATCGGGTTCTGTTCAAGAACGCCGGAAGCCTTTCCACAGAACTGACGGAAGCCCGTGACGCATACCAGTTGGGTCGCATTGAACGTCTGCTGGATAAGACGGATCTGCTGATTCTGGACGAGCTCAGCTACATGAGTTTCAACAAATACGAATCTGAGCTGCTCTTCAAGGTCATCTCTGACCGCAGCGAAAGGTCCAGCACCATCGTCACCACCAATCTGCCGTTCTCCCGTTGGACGGAACTGTTTGAGAACAACACCCTGGTTTCGGCACTGGTCGACCGGCTGACCTTCCGCTCCCATGTCCTTGATATGAGCGGCCCGTCCTACCGGCTGCTTACCGCTCAAGCCAGTGCAAACCAGTAACGCCCTGGGGCTCTGCCCCAGACCCCGGAGTTTATGGCTTTGGTTTCCAGGGGGAGTGTCGCGCTCACGCGCAGGTCATTAGCGTGAAAAAGGAGCAATACCAAGCGGTATCACTCCCCCCGTAACCCCATGGACGCCCCAGGGTCGCTCTCCAGCGTTGCCCCTTACCTTCCATGGGGAAAGACACTATTATAGTACCAGTATCAGGGGGTGGTGTCAAGAGCTGCGGTGGCTCAAGTTTCATTCACACGTGGTTCAAGTATTCGCTGTCACTTTTGGCGTTGGTGGCTCAAGTATTCGTTCGCACAAGTGGCTCAAATATTGGTTAGCACTTGGCTCAGATTTTCGTTGACATTCACATCCAGAGCGCCCATTGCTTTCAGAGCGCCGACGCTGCCGCCGTAGCCGAGTGCCAATTCGGCGATTTTGCCCTTCTGCCGGAGATGACCGTTCACTCCATGTTTTTCCACGGGTACACCAAACATCGCGGATGCCGACGCGCAATAAATGTCGCCGTTGTTGCGGAAAACCTCTGTTCTCCATGCTTCCCCGGCCAGATGAGCGATCACCCTTGCTTCGATTGCGCTGAAGTCGCTGACGATAAACTTGTATCCGGGTTTCGGCACGAAGGCCGTCCGGATCAGCTGACTGAGCGTGTCAGGCACATCCTCATACAACAGCCGGAGCATCTCATAGTCCCCAGCCTTCACCAGGCTGCGGGCGGAGGCCAGATCCGGGATGTGGTTCTGCGGCAAATTCTGCAACTGAATCAGCCTGCCAGCCCAGCGCCCGGAGCGATTGGCCCCGTAGAACTGGAACATGCCACGGCAGCGTCCGTCAGCACATACACAGTTTTCCATGGCGATGTACTTTTTCACGCTCGACCGGGCAAGCTGCTGACGAAGCTCCAGCGCCTGGGCCAGTTCCGGCGGCGCGGTCTTCAGCAGTTCCTTCACGGCTTTCTTGTCCAGGGAATCCACCTCCACCCCATGATCCGCCAGCCACTGCTTCATCTGAGCCACAGAATTCGGATTCTCTAACTGTGTCAGCTTCTGCATTTCAGCGGAAAGCTCATCGCGGGATTGGGCATCCAACTGGATGGCCTGCTCGACCATCTGCCGATCCAGGCCGATGCCTCTGTCGTTGATCTGCTCGGACAGGTGATATTCCTCCCAGACGGAATCCGGAACCGGAAACTTGGCCAGCACCTTCTGGATAGACATCTCCACCTCCACATCGCGCTTGTTGTACGCCTTGAAGGTGGCCCACTTGTCCGGCGCATGCTGCGGGCGGTTCCAGAGCCTGCCGCCGTTCACTTTTGTCGGCTTACAGGGCACGGAGAAGTATTTGATCAGCGCCTTGCCCTCTGTCATCTTCTGATCCTGCAGCTTCAGCACTGCGCCGACACCCTCCAGCGAAAGCGGCAGGCCAATGTATGCCGACCAGATCAGGGAGCATTTCCACGATGCCGGGTTCAGATAGTTGCCGACGCTGTCCTCCGGGATGCTGTAGCTGCAGAACAGATCGGGCCGGTTCTTCCGCAGCCACGCCGACAGACAAATCCGCTCAAACGCCGCATTGAACGCCCATTTTGTCACAGACTCGTCCACAATGGCCCGCAGCACATCCTCCGGGATTTGCTCCCCGCAGGCTACATCGATGACGGACACTTCGCCGCCGTTGACGGAATAGCCGAACAGCAGGATTTCAAACTCGGGGTCTTCCGTATATCTGTACACACCGCTCTTGGAAAGATCGGTGCCTGATTTCGTTTCCAGGTCAATGGAGAGATATTCGATCATGTGTCCTCCTGAAAAAAGGCGGCACCAGTCCTGCCGATGCCGCCTTGTCGTTATGCCTGCTCGATGATTTTGTCCAGTGCTTTCTGCTTATCCCTGTGGCGTTTCACCATTCTGACGATGCCGCGCACGGCGCTATAGATGTTATAGATGAACGCGACACCGATCAGAATAACGAGGGCCTCAAAGGCGAAGGTCACCAGGAACATCTTCATAGATTCATATGTGATCATTGTCATTATTCCTTTCATGCCGGGCAGCGGAGCTCATCGCTCTGCCGCCCGGCTTTTTTGTCTCAGGACAGGAAGTCCTCATCGTCGTCGGTGGCGAAATCATCCTCAGCGCGGCTGCGGCTTCCCATGGGCTCGCCATCCCGGATCTTCTGCAGGTTGTTCAGACCGCAGGCGATACCCTTGTTGCCATTGCTGTTGAAGGCGTACAGGTTGATGCTGGCCCGGCCATAGACACCGGAGTACACCTCGGAGCGATCCAGGATGGGATTGCAGTCCGCATCCACGATTCCCGGAGCGGTGCTGCTGTTGGCGTTGATGAACATGCACCCGGCATAGGCAGGATCGCCCTTGCGCTCCTTGTCGCCGTCGCGGAGGGGCAGCTTCAGGCTCTCCAGGTCGGGGACAAACTTGCTGTTGCCGCGCAGCTTGCTCTGGCCTTCCTCATACGCGGCCTTGATGGCCCGGTTGATCTTCTCGATGGTGGCCGTGTCGGTCTTCGGGATGATCAGGGAGACGGAGAACTTGGGGGTGGAACCGTTGATGGACTTGGCCTCCCAGACGTTCGCATAAGACCAGCGGGTGTTGGGGCCAGTGATAACCTTGGTGGGATTGACAAACTTACTCATGATCTTTTTCCTCCATAAAATCGTTTTTCGCAGTGTTCATGGCCGGACGCTTGTCCGACTCTGGTACTAAGGTTGGCTTTCCCGGCGGCTTAAATGTCAGCCCGCCCAGGATGTCGTCGAATCGTTTCTTGCCCAGAAGCGCCTTCATGGCAGTGAGGCCAAGCAGCTTCCGTTCATAGGGGTCTTCACCAGCCGCTGTGACTGCGGCGGCTACAGCTTCCTCATTGGTGTACCTGGTGACTGAGCGTCCCTCCACCACTTTGAAGCCTGGGTAGTGTGTGCCTGAGACCGCCTGCTGCAGCGCGTATTCCTTAACGTCGCCGCCCCATGCGATCAGTTCATCGATCCGGGGCAGGATGACGGCGATCTCGTCGTCAGTGAGTTCGGAAGGAACCTCGAAGTCATACCGGGCCATCTCCAGGTTGTACTCTGTCCGTTTCCGGCAGGTGGCCTTTGCGGTACAGAACTGGCAGTGGTCTCCGGCTTTGAACTCACCCTCGCCGTTGA
>Ga0255341_1003240_pt1 | contig 18604 bp, 12 predicted proteins | sample wastewater_treat_8_FD_192418 | JGI IMG/M metagenome (GOLD analysis project Ga0255341, IMG submission 192418) | Wastewater microbial communities from Lulu Island WWTP, Vancouver, Canada - plant12 | ecosystem: Engineered > WWTP > Wastewater > Unclassified | place: Canada: Vancouver, British...
TCCGCGGAGGGCGAACGCTGCGACCTATGCTTTCATGCCGGTGTTCGAGGTGGACGTGACGAGCATCATGTCGACAATTCGTGAGCTTGCATCGCCGCGGTACGATGGACGCCTGGCGGGAACGGACGGAAACTGGGCAGCGGTTGCATATGTGGTGGAGAGGTTCGCAGAGCTTGGGCTGGAATGCCCCGATGGGCTGATCGGCTACCTCCAGCACTACACGCAGCCGAACCGGTTTATCAATAGCGCCCCTACTCTCGAGATTGTCAATGAGCGTGGGGAGGCCATGAGTCAATTCGCCTACGTTACTCAGTTCGCTGTGAGGACCTGTCCGGGGTCGACCATGAAGGGTAGCGTGACGGCGCCCGGGGTCGTACTGCCGAGCGTCAGTCATTTGGACGGTATGGAAAAGGGAGCAATACTCCTGGTCCCGGAGCGCATCGCCCAGAACATGGCCGACATGTGGACCGTGATGGCCTGGCTTTCATCGCCGGAGCGGGAGATATCCGGGTCGTTTTCAGCGCTCGTGCTGGAGACCGACATCTCGTCTTCTGGATACTTCCCGGTTCAGCTTTCGGTATGGGATGAAGCGGATGAAGCAGACGAAAGCGACGATGCCGACGACTCCGCCGATTCTACTGAGGGACCGGCGTGGCCAATGATCTTCTCATGTGATGTCCCCACGTTCGCTGAACTCAGGCGGGCGCGTAGCGACAGCGTGCTGGTTCGGCTCTCAGCCGACTTCTGCATCGAGCAGGTCAGCGCGGCCAATGTTGTGGGCTTGCTGCGGGGGTCGGCCGTGGCCCCTGAGGACGCGCACACCATAGTCGGTGCGCATCTTGATCATGTTGGCAGCAACATGGATGGTACATATAACCCGGGGGCGCTCGACAACGCGTCGGGCGTAGCCGTCATGCTGGAAGTTGCGAGGATCCTTGCTTTGGGTACCCAGCCTCCGCCCAAGTCGGTTGTGTTCATTGCTTTCAACGGCGAGGAGCAGGAAATGCAGGGTTCCGCCTACTATGCGCGCAATCCCTGCTATCCGCTGGATGGAGCGATCATGATCAACATAGACTGTGTGGGAGCTCTGGAGTCGGGACCCTTGATGATCAACGAGTATTCCGCGATGATAACCAGAACGGTACACGACCTGCATGAACTGTCTCGCGCGCTTGAGATCGACGCAGAGATGGGCAGCAGCTCCGCGTCTGACCACGCGTACTTCGCTCTTGCGGGCATCGAGGCAATTGACCTCACCGACTCGGGTTTCTGTTCGGTATACCACGGCCCGTTCGACACTCCTGACCAGATCGACACCGAGAGGGTTGTGGAGGTTGTGAGGCTGATTGCTATCTATGTATACGTGCACTGACCTGCTTCGTTCGACCCACGAGCGCACTCGTGGCCGTACAACTCGTGACCCTCGTTGCCTTATGAGAGAGTGTACTTCAAGGCCGCCCTGCTTTTCGGCCCTGTTGTTTGGCCTGTTTTTTGGCCTTGACACTCATGCGAGGCACCTGTATAATTCTTCTCAATACCCAGGGGGCGGGCCGGAGCGTCTCCTGTCTGTCTCGCTGGAACACTTATCGGTGAGGAGGAGAGGCAGTTGTTGAGAAAGTCCCTAGTATTGGTGGTCTCGGTTCTGCTTATCATGAGCGCCGTTGCGCTGGGAGCCGAGGAGATTGTGATCGGCCTAGTTACGCCGGTCACCGGCGATGTTGCGACTTTCGGAATGTCCGTGAGGAACGCTGCTCTCCTCTGGGAGAAGCAGGTCAACGGCCGTGGCGGTATCCAGGGCCGCAAAGTCAAGGTGATCGTGGAGGACGACAAGGGTACTCCATCTGAATCGGCGAACGCAGTGTCAAAACTGATCAACCAGAGCAAGGTACTGATGATCATGGGGCCCGTGACCAGCAAGTGCGCTAACGCTGGGGCGCCCATCGGCCAGGCCAGCAAGGTGCCGGTTCTCACTCCGACCGCCACTGACCAGGCGGTAACCGCCATCGGCAACTACGTCTTCAGAGCCTGTTTCATCGATCCATTCCAGGGCCAGGTGATGGGCAAATTCGCCCTCGAGACGCTCAAGGCCAAGACCGCCGCGATGCTCTACGACATCGGCAATGACTACACCAAGGGTCTCGCAGAGAACTTCCAGAAGTTCTTCGAGGCGGGCGGCGGCAAGGTGGTAGTGAGCGAAACATATGGCGTCGGCGAATCCGACTTCTCCGCGCAGCTCACCAAGATCAAGCGGGCCGACCCAGACGTACTGTGGCTTCCCGACTACTACAACACTGTTGGCCTCATCACCAGGCAGGCCCGGCAGCTTGGCATCAAGAAAGCTGTCTTCCTGGGCGCCGACGGATGGGATTCGTCGGAGCTGATACCTATCGCAGGCGATTCCATTGAAGGCGGGTTCTTCAGCAACCACTACTTCCCCGGTTCAACTGACCCTGTGGCTGTTGCCTTCGTAAAAGACTATCAGGCTGCTTACAAGGCCGTTCCGGACGCGCTCGCTGCGCTGACCTGGGATGCGTGCGCCATTGCCGAGAGCGCGCTCAACGCGTCCATAAAGAAGGTCGGCAAGCTTGACAGGAACGCCCTCCGCGACGCCCTTGCCGCGACAAAGGACGCGCATGGGGTTTCCGGCAAGATGGCCTTCGACGAGAACCGCAACCCGATCAAGCCCGCGGTCATTCTCGAGGTAAAGAACGGTAAGTTCGCCTACAAGGCAACGGTCAATCCGTGATCTGGCGGCTTCGAACGCCTAGATCCGAACGATAACAGTCATCCGGAAGCGACCGGCAGGGGGGCACTTCGCCGCCCCCCTGCTTTCGTAGTAGAGGTGATCATCTTTGTCTGGCGGCCTGGATGTCAGTATGGTTATACAGCAGCTAGTCAATGGGTTAGCCCTGGGCAGTGTGTATGCGCTCATCGCCCTGGGCTACACCATGGTATATGGGATCATACGTCTGATTAACTTCGCTCATGGCGACATATTCATGCTCGGTGCCTATTACGGCTATTTCGCCATCACCATGTTCAACATACCGTTCGCGCTTGCTCTGCCGCTCACTATGGTTCTCGCGGCCGTGACGGGCATGGCGGTCGAGCGGTTGGCATACAAGCCTCTCAGGCAGGCGCCGCGTATCGCTTCGCTCATAACCGCAATCGGGGTATCGCTGCTCCTTCAGAACCTCGGCCTCAAGTTCTTCGAAGCCAGGCCCAGGCCATACCCGAGGATAATGCGCACGGTGGTATGGGACCTAGGCGGCGTAGTTGTGTCGAATGTGCAGCTCATCATGTTGGCGCTGGCCATTGCGCTCATGGTGCTGATAAGCCTGATCGTCTACCGAACCAAGATCGGTAAGGCGATGCGGGCTGTTTCGTTCGACAAGGATGCGGCGAGGCTCATGGGAATAGATGCCGACATGGTCATCAGCATCACCTTTGCCTTGGGCTCAGCGTTGGCGGCCGCAGGCGGGATGCTGGTGGGCTTCTACTATAATCGCATTTCTCCGACTATGGGCTCCATGTACGGGCTCAAGGCATTCGTGGCTGCCGTGGTTGGCGGCATCGGCATAGTGCCCGGCGCCATGCTGGGCGGGTTAATAATGGGAGTCGCCGAGGTGTTTGTCATAGCCTTTGTATCCTCCATGCTCAAGGACGCGATAGCCTTCGCGATCCTGATCGTCATCTTGCTGTTCAAACCTGCCGGCCTGCTCGGACGGGCCGTCAGGGAGAAAGTGTAGGTGGGCCAAGATGACTGAGGCAAAGGCGGTTGACGCAAAACGAGCCGGAGGGAAGGCGGTTGACACTACACGGCTTGCCCGCGTCGCTGTGACGCTCGGAGGGCTCGCGGCCGGGTACGTCCTCGTAGTGGGGCTTCACCGGGCAGAGATTCTGATCAACGACTACTACCTCCAGATACTGATCTGGGTTGGGATAAACGTCATAATGGGCGTTAGCTTGAACCTGATAAACGGGTTTACGGGGCAATTCTCTTTGGGGCACGCGGGCTTCATGGCCATAGGCGCTTACGTGGCTGCATCTATGACCAAGCTGATGGGCATGCCGTTTGCCTTGTCCTTGGCTGCAGGAGGAATAGCCGCGGCCGCGGGCGGCCTGGTGGTAGGCATCCCCACACTGAGGTTGGCAGGCGACTATCTGGCCATCGCCACATTGGGGTTCGGAGAGATCATCAGAGTGATCATACTCAACCTGGACGTGGTGGGCGGCCCGAGAGGATTGCCGGGCATACCTGCGCATACCACTTTCCTTTGGGTATATGTGATAGCGGCGGCCACGGTGGTTGTGGTGAGGAACCTGATCTGGTCGAGGCAGGGACGGGCTCTGGTGGCGATACGCGAAGACGAAACCGCAGCCGAGACCATGGGGGTCGACACGACTCGCAGTAAGATAATGGCGTTCGTGGTGGGGGCCTTCTTCGCAGGCGTGGCCGGAGGCTTGTACGCCCACAAGATAACCTTCATCGACCCGAGTCAGTTCGACTTCATGAAGTCGATTGAGGCTCTGGTCATCATCGTCCTTGGCGGCTTGGGCAGCATTACCGGAACCGTGATGGCGGCATTCGTCGTGACGTTCCTTCCGGAGATCCTGCGCGCGTTCGCCGACTACAGGATGATAATCTACTCGCTCATGCTGATACTGATGATGCTCTATAGGCCGAGGGGCCTTATGGGCACGGCTGAGTTCAGCTTCAGGCAACTAGGGCTTGGTGACCGGCGCCCTGCTCCCGACAAGGGCGGACAAAGGGCGGGGAGGAGCGACGGTCCTCCGCCGGTGTTGGAGACTCGCGGTGTGTGCATGGATTTTGGCGGGCTCAGAGCGGTGTCCGACTTCAGCATGACACTCCGCCAGGGTGAACTGGTGGGCCTGATCGGACCCAACGGCGCCGGCAAGACTACTGTCTTCAACATGCTGACGGGCCTCGCGGAGGCCACTAGCGGTCGCGTGTGTTTCATGGGAGAGGACATCACCAGGCGGAGACCGTCAGAGATTAACGATATGGGCGTGGCGCGCACGTTCCAGAACATCCGTCTTTTTAGCAATCTCTCTGTTCTGGACAACGTGCGGATTGCATTCCGCGGGGAGCGACTGTACTCCATGACCGAAGCGCTCCTCAGAGCGGGGCGCTACGCCACTCAGGAAGAGCAGATATACGGCAAATCCATGGAGTTTCTCCGGCTATTCGGGCTGGACGACCGGGCATCGGAGATCGCCGGCAAGCTTCCGTACGGCGCCCAGAGGCGACTCGAGATGGCCCGCGCTCTGGCGACGAAGCCGAAGCTGCTGCTACTCGACGAACCTGCGGCAGGCATGAACCCTCAGGAGACTCAGGAACTCCTCGAACTGATCAGGTGGATTCACGAAAGGTTCGATCTGACCGTGCTCCTAATCGAACATGACATGAGCCTGGTGATGAAGCTGTGCCAGCGCATCATCGTTCTTGACTACGGTGTCACCATAGCTGACGGCGCTCCTGCTGAGATCGTCAAGAACAGACGCGTCATCGAGGCGTACCTGGGAGAGGAGGCGGTCTGATGCTGCTTTGTGTTGAGAATCTGCACGTTCATTACGGCGCGATCCATGCGCTGAAAGGCATATCATTCAGTGTTGATCGCGGCGAGATCGTCACCTTGATCGGCGCAAACGGCGCTGGGAAGAGCACAGTCCTCCGGACCATATCCGGATTGATACGTCCTACCGATGGTACTATGTCATACTGGGCCCCGGGGGCGGGCGGCACAGCATCTGCAGGCAACACAGACCGCACCGGAGGCGCCCGCGGCGCACACCGAGCGGACGCGGCAGACGGCGCAGCGGGGCGGCAGGTGAACCTGTGCTCTCTGCCGGCGCACAAGCTTGTGGATTTGGGGATATCGCAAGTGCCGGAGGGGAGGAGGATCTTCCCCAACCTGACGGTCATAGATAACCTGGAGCTCGGCGCCTACCTCAGACGCGACAAGGCCGAGATTAAGAAGGACTTTGACACGGTGTTCGAGCTATTTCCCAGGCTGAAGGAAAGACGCCTCCAGGCGGCCGGGACGCTGTCCGGCGGCGAGCAGCAGATGCTGGCAATGGGGAGAGGGCTGATGTCAAGACCGAACCTGCTCCTGCTGGATGAGCCGTCGATGGGGCTTGCTCCGCTTCTCGTGAAGGAGATCTTTCAGGTGATAAGGAGGATAAACCAGTCCGGCACCGCGATTCTGCTGGTAGAACAGAACGCCTCTATGGCACTGGGGGTGGCGCGCCGGGCATACGTGCTTGAAACAGGCAGCATAGCCCTGGAAGGATCCGCGTCTGAACTGGCGAAGGACCCCAGAGTGCAGGCTGCGTATCTCGGTAGCGCGTGAGCGGCCGGCTCGGCGTGCGCTGGTCGCAAACCCCGCGGTACGTCCGGCCGACGCGCGCCTGATCCCGGAGGAGGCGGGTGGATGGAGATAGGCGGGGAGTTCTGTTTCGCGGACATAGGCCCAGCTCCAGATGGCGAGGCGAGCGTGGCGGATCTGATCGGAGGCTGGTCGCGGAGGTATCCCACACTCCTTTTGTCCAGCGGACGCACTGCCTATCTCAGTGTATGGCTCAGCCTGCTGCACGCAGAGCGCAACCTCGACACAGTACTGCTCCCGTCTTACCTGTGCTACTCGATACTGATGCCCTTTCGCAGGATAGGGGTGAGGATCGAGTATTACCGGGTCCATTCCGACCTGGCGGTGGACTGGGACGACCTTGAGCGCAAAGCCCGAAGGCTCGGGTCCGGAGCGGCGGCGGTAATCGTCAACTACTTCGGTTTGCCCGAATCGGGCGATGTCGTGCGCGCTATCTGTCGTATCAGGCAGACGGGCGCGCGCGTTGTGTACGACGCCACGCATAGCCTGCTAAACGACTGTCCGTGGCCGGCCGTTGCCGATTCTTCCTGCGCGCGTCCAGGTCCGGGCGGGGTCTCGGGCTTGGCTTCGGGCCCGGTTCCGGGCTCGGCCTCAGTCTCGGCTCCAGGCTTGCCCCCAGCTGTTGACGTATGCGTAATGAGCCTGCGGAAAACCTTGCCCGTGGTAGACGGCGCGGCGGTGGTATGGCCCGACGGGGCCCGGCCCGCGCCCGGTCTGAGTGTCGCCAAAGAGCGGGTAGACTCCTACTTCAGCTCCAGAGCCCTGGCGATGATGCTGAAGGCTGCATTTGTGACGGATGGCTTGGGTAGCGCTCGTAACTACCTGAACCTGTATGACCAGGCGGAGGCGGCGCTCGACAGAGAGTTCGGGGCAAGCAGCGCGATGTCCGGCGTGTCAAGGTCGATAATCAAGCGACTGGGCGTGGATAGAATCCGGCGTGCCCGGCGGGCCAACTACGCCCAGCTTGTGAGGGCACTCCACGAGCAAGACGCGACTCGCGCCGGGCTTCAGCTGCTCTTCCCAGAGCTTCCGGACGGGGTCGTACCGCCGGCATGCCCCGTGGTCACGGATGAGCGCGACGCTCTCCGGGAATGCCTTGCGGCCAGGGGAGTGCTGACTCAGATCCTGTGGGAGAGCCCGGCTGAGGTGCCACAGGACGAGTTTCCGGAGAGCTGGCGGCTGTCGCAGCGCATTCTCGTGCTTCCGTGCGATCAGCGATACTCGCCCGAACACATGGAGATAGTGGCACGCGCGGCGTCTACGCTCGGCTCATCCCCTTGTTCGCCTTGAACAGCTCAAACCACAGAACGCTCAAAACCCCTGCGATCAGGCAGATAGTGATGTCTACCGGGTGCAGCACGGTCAGATGAAACAGGCCGCGCAGCGCCTTGATGCTCAGCACTGCCGCCAGGAAAGCGAGTGAACCGCCCACCACCCACCGGACGGCCGGATTGGGCCTCTGCAACTGGGCGAGTAGGCTGCCTCTCCACGACCGGTTTGCCATGATCAGCCCTAGGTTGGCCAGAACCAGAGTAGTGAACGTGAGGCTGCGCGCTTCCAGTTCTCCGCGGTTCAGAACCAGCAATGAGATGACATACACGGCCATCACGAACGCGAGCACGGAGAGGCCCTGAACGATCCCCACGCGCATCAGCCTGCTGCTGAAGAGCGGGCTTGACGGGTCGCGAGGCGGCCTGTTCATCACGTCCTCTTCTTCCGGCTCCATCTCGAACACCACTGAACACGCCGGGTCGATTATGAGTTCGAGGAAGGCGATGTGCACCGGCAGCAGCACCAGCGGCCACTCGAACATCACAGGGAGCAGCGACAGCCCGGCAATGGGAACGTGGATGGCGAAGATGTAAGCCATCGCCTTGCGCAGGTTGTCATAGATTCTCCTACCCTGACGCACCGCCTCCACAATTGACGAGAAGTCGTCGTCGAGGACCACGAGGGACGCCGCTTCGCGCGCGACGTCGGTGCCGCGACCGCCCATGGCAATACCGATGTGCGCGGATTTTAGGGCCGGTGCGTCGTTCACGCCGTCGCCGGTCATGGCCACGATTTCGCCGTCCGCCTTCAGGGCTTCGACTAGACGCAGCTTCTGTTCGGGCACCATGCGCGCGAAGATGCAGCAGGTCTTGACCTTCTCGGCCAGGTCCGAGTCCGACATTGCAGCAAGCTCAGGGCCTGTTACGACTTGATCGGCCGGCGACAGGCCTATCTGGCGTGCGATGTTCTGGGCAGTCCCTGGGTAGTCGCCTGTTATCATGACCACCCTGATCCCTGCCTGGTAGCATTGCTCGATTGCCTTCCGAACGGTGGGCCGCACAGGGTCGGCCAGTCCTACGAGTCCGACTAGCTCGAACGGGAAGTCGTGCTGCTCGTTCGGAAGCTCAGCTGCCTTGAACTCCGCCTTGGCCACGCCAAGCACTCGAAGACCGTCGGCGGCCATCTGGCTCACCTGAGCTAGAAGCGACGCGGTGGCGTCCGGCGTCAGGTGGCACAAGTCGGCGATGGCTTCGGGCGCGCCCTTGGCCGCCACAACATAGTGGCCGCCGTTGCCGTTCGGCATCATCCACACATGCGACAGAGCCAGGAGCTCGCGCGAGAGTGCATACTCCTGGACCAATGTCCAGTCATCGTGCAGGTGCTCTGTATCCACCAGGTGCATCTGCCCAAACTGGCGCAAGGCCTGTTCCATCGGGTCGAACGGCTCTTTCTCGCTGGCCAATACTCCGAACTCGATCAGCTCGTGGAACTCCTCGGGAAGATCCGATCCGCCCAAGTCGGCGTCATAGCACTCGTCCCGTACATTCAGCCTACTCACTGACATCCGGTTCTGCGTAAGGGTGCCGGTCTTATCGACGCACAGCACTGTGGCCGCCCCGAGGGTTTCGATGGCGGGAGTTCTGCGGGTGAGCACGTTCTTCTGCGACATCCTCCATGCGCCCAGCGCTAGGAAGATTGTGAGGACTACAGGGAACTCCTCAGGCAGCATCGCCATGGCAAGCGTGATCCCTGCCAGAAGGCCTTGGATCCAGTCAGCCCGCGTGAGGCCGTACACGATTACCACTGCTGCGAAGAGAGCAAAACCGAGCATGGCCCAGGTGCGAACCATTCGACCAGTCTCGCGGTTTAGGGCAGTCTCCTCTGCCTCCACTGTCTGAAGCGCCTTGCCTATGCGGCCGATCTCGGTCCGAGCGCCGGTAGACTTGACCTCCGCCACGCCTTGGCCCTGAACGACCAGGGTTCCTGAGTACACAAAGGGCGTGTCTTCGCCTCCCGGCCGTTCCATCTCTACGGATTCTGCCGGCCCTTCAACAGATGCCTTCCGTACGGGGAGCGATTCGCCGGTGAGCAGCGACTCGTTGACCGAGAGGTTCATGGTCCACAGCAGCACGGAATCGGCCGGTACTCTGTCGCCTTCCGAGACTAGCACAACGTCGCCGCGTACAACCTCGCGGCCTGGAATCCTCTTCTGTTGGCTATCTCGGATAACCAACGCCCGCGGGCTGGACAGATCGCGCAACGCCTCCAATGCGTTTTCGGTCTTGCGTTCCTGGTAGATAGTGATGCCCATGACCACGAAGACGAAGCTGAGCAGCATCAGGGCTTCCTGATGGTCTCCAAGCAGTAGATAGAGTGCTCCACACCCCGCCAGCAGCAAGAACATGGGCTCGCGCACCACCTCGAGGACGATGTGGAGCAGTGAACGCTTCTTGGCCGACGGGAGCTCATTGGGCCCCTCGGCCACAAGTCGCCGTTGGGCTTCATCGCTTGTCAGCCCAGACAGGCTCTTGACATCAATTGCTGTTGACACGGCAGTACCTCCGTTGTGAGTGTTCGGTTGCGTCAGGCCCTCCATACGCCGACATACCAGAGTACGCGAAAAGCCCGCGAAACCGTGACTTGAAGTCGCGGTCCCACGGGCTTGCTTAATCACCCGCTGCCATTTCTGGCCCAGCCCCATTGACACGGAAAGCATTGCGCCTTCGGTCAATCGCCTGCTCCGTCAATATTGGCGCCACTAGCGCGTCGCGCGTATGGCACCGGTATTGGCGCATTATGCACTCTAGGCACTGATGTTATCACCAGCAGAGTGGGGTGTCAAGCGCACCCCCGACTGCCGACTGCGGGGTGCGTGTAAGGATTGTGGCTCCTAAAGCCTGGTATCGTTTCCTCTCTGGTGGTCGGCTAGGCTGCCCTTAGGACCTTAGGCTGGCTTTGCGCCCCTGATCTGGTCTTTTCCCTGCGATTGCGCCAGAATTCATCACACTCGCCGTTCAGATCCGATCCGACCGCCTCGACCCCGGCCCGCTCTACCACGTCCGGAACGCCCGACGCGCGGTGTACGATTTCCGCTGTTGGCTGAAGCCGTTTCGAGGCGTCGCAACAAAGCACCTGCTCCGATACTTCTCCTGGTACGTCCGCATAGCCGCCATGGCACCAGCGCGCCTCTTCCGCGGCCAGATTAATGCCCTTCGAGGCCCTCGCGGCCTATTCCCTCACGGGCCGCGTCAACCGAAAGGGCCTTTAGCTGGCATAATCGCGACAACTGAGCCGCGAAGGCCCCGTAGCTGGGATAGTGTCAAGAATCAGCAACACTTTTCGAGATACCGTCACTTTTTGAGTACATCGATTTGGACCGAGGGCCCCGGAGGGAGAATTGGCCTAGAAAACGGAGTCCTCGGGGCCATACACCGCCGGGCTATTGGCAAATGTGTGGCACGGCCCGCCATTCGGTCCGCGTTGTTACCACATGACGCCATTATGTGGGATATCATGCCAACACGCGCCCTGCTGCAACGGCTAAACCCGCCAATAGCCTCCCAGTTATCGTGATCTGGAGGCGGTCAGGCGGCCTTTCGAAATCGATGTACGCAAAAATTGCCGGTATCTCCAAAACTAATGATGACTACTGACAATATCCCAGCTCCAGCGGTTTTCCCGACGGCCATGACGCCAAAACCAGCTAAATAGCCGTTTCAGCGGGGCGAGCATGACCTCGCCAGCCACCACCCGGCCGCGATGGATCGTCCGGCGATATATACCGGCGTTGCCAATTGCTACTACCTACGAAACTTACACGCACCCGCATGCCAGCGTGCCAGCGTCGCAGAAAACTCGGCGCGCAGATGAGCGCACAACCTGCCGGAAGATCCGCAGGCCGCGTTAATGCCCTGCCGGGAAACTCGCAGAAGGAACTCATGCGAGAACCTCGCCGCGCTCGCGCTCTCAATTAGCGCAGAGCGCGGCGAGCCACCTGCTAAGCGCCCTCGGCAGGAGCTATACGTGGGCGAAATCCGCGATGCGCTCATGCCCCACGGCCCCGCGTGCCCTCGTTGCCGGGGCCTTGACGTGGTACGCTACGGCAAGCGCGGCACCGTCCAGCGCTACAAGTGCAAGAGCTGCCCCTGCCACTTCACCGACCTTACAGGCAGCGTACTGCATCGCATACGCCGCCGCGACCGCTGGCTCGATTTCTGTCTGTGTATGGTGGAAGGCCTCTCCGTACGCGAAACCGCAAGGGCCCTTGGGATATGCAAGAACACCGCCTTAGCATGGCGCCACCGCATCATTGCAGCCCTGGCCTCCGCGGACTCGCAAACCATATGCGAAGGCATCGTGGAAGTCGCCCAATGGCCCCTGATCCGTTCCTTCAAGGGTTCGCGACCGCCCCAGGAAGCGGACATGAGCGAGATGGATCCCATAATCCGGCGCAACCCCACCGCCTACCGCCGCTTCTTCCCCAAATGCCGCCAGGCAGCCCTGGTAGTCGCGGTTGACCGCTCGGGTACTGCCCGAGCAGGCGTGGTACGTCATGAAGAGCGCCTGCGCGATGTGCTTTCCCGCATGATGTCGGCAACCGCCGACCCATGTGCGTTCAAGGACTACGCCTCGCTTCCGGCGCGGATGGACTGGCCCGGCCGCGTCAACTGGATCGGCAGGCGCAAGGGGCGGTTCAACACCTCCGACCGTCTCGATCCCGGACCGCTCTACCACGTGCGGAGCGCCCGACGCGTGGTCTACGATTTCCGCTGTTGGCTGAAGCCGTTCCGAGGCGTCGCAACAAAGCACCTGCTCCGATACTTCTCCTGGTACGTCCGCACAGCCGCCATGGCCCCCACGCGCGCCCATGCCGCGGCCAAGCTACTCTTCTTCGAGGCCCTCGCAGCCTATTCCCTGCCCAGGCCGGGGTAGCCCCACTCAAGGCCAGCTAGGCCCGGCATCAACCGCGAATTGGGACAGTACATAAGGGACTCGGACAAGGCATGCCTCGCCGCGATGGAAGGAGCAGGAACTCGCGCGATGGCGGGGGCGAAACAAGACGGCGGCCAAGGGGCACGATAGGTAGAGCCGAACGGGAGAAGCGTGAGTCAGGTCGGGTCTCGGTCACATGCCGGAGGGGTTGGAGGTGAGTCGGTGCCGTCGTTTGTGCCTACGCGCGTACTGATGTCGCGCGATGCTATGGGTTACCCGCTGGGCGCGCGCTTGGCTGATACTTTTGCCGGCCGAAAGATACCGGTGACGGTATATGACGGGCGGATTCCGCCCGCTTCTCGCTCGTCATTCCGCGAACGTTACGTACTCTCCAAGCGGACCCTGGTGGTGCTAGTCAGGCAGGATCGGGTGTTTCAGACCTGCAAACCCTCGGCCCACTATCAGCTGCCGTTGGTATCGGGTTGCCCGGGCCTATGTCAGTACTGCTATCTCAATACCAATCTTGGGCGGGCGCCCTACATCAGGGTGTACGTGAATGTGGACGAAATACTGGAGCAGGCCGCCGAATACGTCAGGGCCCGCGAGCCCGAGGCGACAGTGTTCGAAGGGGCAGCTACCTCAGATCCCGTTGCTGTCGAGGCATGGACCGGATCGCTTGCCAGAGCGATAGGGTTCTTTGCCCGCCTTGAGAACGCGACCTTCAGGTTTGCCACCAAATACAGCGATGTGGAAGGGTTGCTCGATGTCGACCACAGGGGAAAGACGGCGATCCGTTTCAGCATCAATTCTGATTACGCGATCGATACCTATGAGCAGGGAGCCCCTTCGCTCGACAATCGCATCAAGGCGGCCGCGAAGGTGGCGACTGCGCGCTATCCCATGGGATTCCTCATCGCGCCTGTGTTCATGCTTGAGGAATGGCGTACCCAGTACGAAGATCTTCTCCGGCGCCTGCGTCTGCGCCTTCCGGCTGGAGGCGGTCCATTCACCTTCGAGGTCATCTCGCATCGGTTCACAGCGCGGGCCAAGAGCGTGATCCAGGAGGTCTACCCTAATACGTCCCTGCCTCTGGCGGAGGACGAACGCCGGTTCAGGTACGGTCAGTTCGGCTACGGCAAGTACGTCTATCCAGATGATGCCATGACCGAGCTTACTGAGTTCTTTCGGGAGCGCATCGCTGTTCATTTCCCCGGCTCCACAGTGCTCTACGTGATTTAGCCGGCCTGATCCAACCTAATCTTGCCTTCCGCGCCTGGCATGCCTTTTGCCGATTGACAAGGAAACCAGTCGAGAACTGGCGAAGACTCTGTTGCACTGTACCGATCAGGGTGGTGAGGATGAGTTGAAGCCACGCGCTGCGCGGGCGGTAGGAATTGCAGGGCTACTTGGGGTCGTAATCGCAGCCTACGGCCTGGGCCTGCTGCTTCCCGTGGATATCGCGATACGCCGGCAATTTGCAGTGGCCTTTGCGCCCGAGCCTGATCCGCGCGTCGTGACAGTCGAGATAGACGATGCGTCCATCTCCGCGATGGGGCGCTGGCCATGGCCGCGGTCGCTCCTCGCGCAGCTGGTCTCGGAGGTTTCTGATCTGAATCCGGCGTCGATAGGAATCGATATCATGTTGTCGGAACCTGAGGCCGACACCGATGGTGACGCGGCTCTCGCTGCTGCTATTGCACGGTCGGGCAGGGTGGTCCTTCCAGCATACGTGCGCTCCTATTCTCTGCCTCGACATGTACAATGGTACATTTCGCAGAGGCTACCGCTTCTGCCCATTACGGAGCTTGCGCAGGCAGCCCGGGGGCTGGGCCATGTGAGCGCGATTCACGATCCCGACGGAGCTGTTCGTCGAGTTCCGGCAGTGGTGGGCGTTCCTGATGGATTCGTGCCCGCTTTTGCCACAGAGGTCGTTCGTGTAGGCGTGGAGGGGCAAGGAACTCGGTCGAGTGCATCCGACGGCGGCCTGGATTTCCGGCCGGGGGCGCAGGCTGTTGTCGGGGGATACCGAATGCCGCTCGACTCCACTTCGAGCATGTGTCCGGTTTTTCCATGGCCGCCTGCTGCCGAGCAGATATCGGCTGCCCGGCTGCTTGCGAAGGCGCCGCCGGAAGCGCTGGTAGATGACCGTTCGCCGAATGCGGGCTCAAGTCCACGCCTGCCCGATTTGGCAGGCAAGTTTGTTCTGATCGGAGTGACTGCTGCCGGCATCGGCGACAGTCATGAGACGCCACTACTTGCCCGCCATGGCGCAGTGCCGGGGATGATGGTTCATGCCGCGGCAGTCAACGCCATTCTTACTGGACGTTTCGTGCGTCCTGTGCACGCTGCAGCGGCGTTGCTCGCAGTCGCCTGTTTCGGAGCGCTTCTCGGAGCGGTGAGCGGAGCGATCAGCGACAGAGGTCGCGGCGTCGGCGCTGCCGTGCTGCTTCACGTGGGTGCCGCAGTATCCGTGTTGGCCGGATCCACGTTGCTCTACGCGTGCACAGGTGCGTGGATCGGACCAAGCGCGCCTATGCTTGTGTCAGTACTACTGCTCGCAATGGAGCTGTACTCGCGCGCCTGTCGTGCCGGTCGGCTCAGGGCGGCCCTGAGAAAATACGTCGGGGTAGATTCGCCGGAAGTAGCTGGTGCGGAGGCTCAGGCCGGAGCGCGGGACATGGCCGTGATGTTCGTGGACCTGCGCGGCTGGACCGCTGCTTCCTACCACATGGAACCTGAGAGTGCGGCCCGGCTTGTCAACAGCTATCTATCGGTGGTGGCCGATGTAGTGGCCGAGCACGGAGCGCGAGTTGAGAGATTCCCGGGCGACGCAGCGCTCGCCGTGTTCGAAGGCCGGGGGCCCGAGGATTTGGCTTGCGCTGTGCGGGCAGCCAGAGCTGCGCGCGGGGCGGTGAGAGATGTCGCCACAGGACAGTCTATGGCCCTAGGAGTGGGGATCGGGATTGCTTACGGCCGAGTGGCCCGTGTCGAGCTTGGGGGAGCCGATCGGTCAGACCTGACGGTTATCGGAACAGCCGTGAACATCGCCAAGGCCTTGGAGGATGCGGCCGCAGAAGATCAGATTCTGGTGGGCGTTTGGCCTGAACGGGTGGAGAGCCTGCCAAGCGGCCTTGTGCCCTGGGCTGGACGGGTTGCCAAGATTGTGCCGGGAACGGCGGTACTGTTTGAAGCTGTGTGACGTGAATCACTGCGTTTCCGAATCACAGCAGGTACCATGTAGCTTGGATATGTCTATCCTGCCACGGCCTGCCGTACACGGTTTCATTCCGGGTGCGCCAATTTCTAGTGTTAGGGGGTGGGCTCTTGACGCAATTGAGTCGAAGGGTCATGTCAGGGAGTGTCATTGCAGCCGTGTTGCTCATAGCGCTGGCTCTGCGCGACCCGGGGCTCGGGGGCGGACACGCTGACGTCTCTGGTGGTCGCGCTAGTGCGCAGGGCTACGCTGCCTGCATAGCTACGCGAGTGTACCGGGAGGCGTGGGTGCGCGAGCCAACCGGATCGGCTCGGGAATCCGGGTTGGGACAGGCGTGGAGCGTTCCGACAATCCTTGAGCAGGGCATGATGATCAAGCCCGGCTCCAGGGTGACCACAGGACCGCGCGGGCAGGTCCTGTTGGCCTTTGCCGACGGCAGCACCGCCACGATAGCGCCCAACTCCGATCTGGTGATTGGGCCCAGGAGCCTGCAGTCGGCTCAGCCTGCCGGAAGCAGCGCCGGGTCCGGCGGGGGAAGGCTGCTGCGCCTCGCGCCGCCGCAGATAAGGCTGCTTATCGGGAGAATATGGCTGGAAATCACCAGGCGCATGGACTCGGGCCCATCGTTCGAGATCGAGACACCGTCTTCTACGGTATCAGTCAGAGGCACCGCGTTCGCCGTGGAGGTGGACGAGGAGGAGACCACCTATGTCTACGTCGAATCGGGGCAGGTAGAGGTAGGGAGCGGGTCAGGTTCGCTTGTAGTCGATCCTGGGCAATCGGCAGTTGCACAAAAGGGCAAACGTCCGGAGGTCGCGCCCAAATCCAGGCCCGGAGGCAAGCCGCTCTGGAAAGAGACCGGCGTGGGCAAGCCCGGGAAAGGCCCAAAGGACAAGGAAGATCCGATGAACAAGACCAGGCCGGGTCGAAACAATGAAAAGGCTGAAGAAGACAGGAATGAGGATGCGCACGAGGACCTGGATGATGACGGCGGTCGACAAGGAGGAGGCAGGGGAAATGGGCGTCGCTCCAACGATTGAGCCGGCACACACTGGCATGAAGGTCCGGGCGGCTTTGAACGCCTGCCCTCTATTTGAACGCATAGAAGATGAACTTGTCGTCAGGCTCGCAGACGCCTCGCAGCTCAAGCGGTTGCACCGTGGCGAGATTCTGTTCCTGCAGGGAGACAGAAGTTCCGAGCTGTACATAGTGGCTGCGGGCCGGATCAGGCTGTATCGCACATCGCCTGAGGGAGCTGAGAAGACCTTGGCGGTGCTGAGCGACGGCGATGTGTTCGGCGATTTGTCAGCCATAGACGGGCTGGGCAGATCGGCCGCAGCGGAAGCCATGACCGACTCGCAGGCCGTGCAGGTACGTGCGAGGCCTTTCATGATGTGCGTGGAGGAAAGCCCGACGCTGGCTATGCGGCTCATCAAGAGGCTTGCGGAGGTGCTGAGAGAGACTGACGAAAGCCTGGATCTGCTGGCTTTTGCCGATGCCCGCACACGCGTCGCATCCGCCTTGCTCAAGAGCAGTACTCAGTCTGGACGAGTCACTGAGCTCACTCATCGCGACATCGCGGCGATTGCGTCTACTGCGCGCGAGACCGTGAGTCGCGTGATTGCGGACCTGATTGATGCGTGCGTGCTAGGCGTAGATGGGCGTGACTACTGCATCCTCGACTTGCCGTCATTGAAGGATTTGGCGATCAGCAACTGATGACTGACAATAGAAGCGGAAGGAAGAGAATACGGACAGGCGAGGACACCGAATAGGTGTCCTCGCCAAAGAAGGGCCGTTGAGCTACCTCTACTACCTCTAGTTCTGCTGAGTTACTTCTTGGTCTTGCCGCCGTCCTTGTTGTCTGCCTTGCTGTCACTATTGCCCTGGCCCTTGCCTTGACTATTGCCTTGACCCTTACCCTGACTCTTGCTCTCGTCCGATTTGCCGTCGGGTTGTCCTCCCCGGTGCTGCGGATCGTGCCCGTAGGCGTTCCCGCGGCCCTGGTTCTTCTGTATTGACTCATCTACATCCTGTTCATGGCCCTTCCAAAGCAGTCCTTTCTTTCCCATCGCCGCAGATACGGCTTGCCCGAGGTTGCGCGCTTCGATTCCGGCCTCTTTCGCAGCTTCGCCCCAACCCATTCCACTTTCGGCCAGTGCCAATACGTCTTCGAACGATTTGCCGGAATCAGCCGAGATGACTACGCAGATGGCCAGATCTCCAAGCCCCCAGCCGGCATCGAACAGGGCCTGTAGCTGCTCGACCGTGACCGCAAGCTCGGGGTAAGCTGCTATCAGGCGCTCAAAGAACACCGTCTTGTCAGCTCCCAGTTCCAGCTCGTCCTCATCGTCGAGCTCATCGTCGGGATCGTCGTCATCCAGCTCGTCAGCGGGATCCTCATCGTCGCCGTCCGGATCCGGATCAGTCACGGTTCCCGGATTCTCCTCGTTACCTTCCGAATCGTCGTCGTCAGGCACTACATCGATCGCCTGGCCCGGAGCGGCTGCGGCAAGACCGAACGCAAGAAGCACAGCTAGTGAAATCCACACGGTCAGCTTTCTGGACAAGACACTCATCATCCCCCGTAAGTATTGTGTTAAGCGCATGGTAACATTGAGCGGGCGTCCGGGCTGTGATGTGGGTCACCGGTCATCCTGTTCATTTTTGACGAAGGGCGCCGCAGCCGAGGGGCCCAGCAAATGGCTCTCAGAGATGACAGCACGAGCCATGAGCAAGGACAGATCGTGGTGCGCGTGCTTCTCCCAAGAGGCGG
>Ga0255341_1003254_pt1 | contig 18566 bp, 25 predicted proteins | sample wastewater_treat_8_FD_192418 | JGI IMG/M metagenome (GOLD analysis project Ga0255341, IMG submission 192418) | Wastewater microbial communities from Lulu Island WWTP, Vancouver, Canada - plant12 | ecosystem: Engineered > WWTP > Wastewater > Unclassified | place: Canada: Vancouver, British...
TTTTTTTGGCAGCGGCAGTTGGAAGTAAAGTGTTTCAAGGGAAGTTGAGAAGCTCTACGTGAGTTAGTGTAAAATATTAGTTGGCAAAAAGAATAAGATATTTTAGTTATGTAAACTAAAATAGGAAGCAGAGATAAATCCCTACTTCCCAATCGTACCATTTTTCTTTATGATATTAATTGTCAAGATTAATGTAAAGGAAACAGTACGATGACTACTATTGTAAACGAAGAACTTAGGAGTATATATTTGGCGCTTCAGCACATCAACCTTACAGAGGAAGAAGTGCAGGCAATTGTCTATCACGATGGACAATATGTGGAGGATAATCGTTCCTGCGCTACCCATGAGGAACGGCTCACGCTGCTTTTGCAGTATGCCGATAGCTGGAGTGGGTTTGTAATTGAGAAATAAAAGACCAGCTAATAAAAGTCAAGAGTTTTTAAGAAAAAAATTTAAGAATTTTTGAAAACTCCTGACAGTGAAAAAAGAGGGTGATAATAATGAAGTTCGGTATGAGAAAACCAAGTATTAAAAAGAGTATTGCGGCAAGAACGAGTGTAAAAAGATATATACGCCACAGCTTAGGTGTGAAAGCTCCAAGAGGATGGGGTTGGATCACAAATCCTAAAAAAGCCTTGTATAACAAGGTCTACCGTAAAACCTCGTTTAGTATATTTGATATTTTTAAGTTTTTTAAATAATAAAACCTATTTTGAGCTTTTTCTTTTGCATAACTGATAAGTAAATAAGTTATCCATTGGGGGTGATAATTTGATACAAGCCGTACTTGAAGGCAAATCGTTAGGTTATGAGTATACGGAGGATATCCTTACTTCAACAGTCTTTGGCACTTTAAAATATCTAAGGCCAGACATGATATTGATTCCTTTTATTGAATCTGCGTTTTTATATAATGGGAAAAGAACAACTCTATGGGAAAAATTAAATTCGGAAGGAATTGAGCTAAGATGTTACCAGGAAGTAGAGTATGTATTCTGGACTTGGAATCAGAATTATGGAGAGCCAGATTTAATCCTCATATTTAGAGACCATGTACATGGTTTTGATGATTTGCTTCTTATTGTTGAAGCTAAATTCAAATCAGGGAAAAGTGGAACAGACGAAAATGATCAATTAGTCCGCTATTTTGAAGCAATAAATAATGATATAGAGAATTTTACTGAATCATCTGTGTCAAGCTTCAAAGGCAGAAAGGGATATATTGTTTATTTGACAGAAGCCGAAGCTTATTCGGATATAACGGCGACTACCAAAATAATACAAAGCAGATATATTGAAATAAAAGAAAATGTCTTTCATCTGAGATGGCATCAATTGTATAAAACGCTTGAAAAAATGTATCCATTCTATTCGTCATTTGAAAAGAATATCGTAGACGACTTGATGAAGTATATGGAAAAGCTCGGTTTGAGGGATTTTTCAGGAATATCTCTGCTGGATAAGTCGTTGAATTCGGCGTTTTCATTGCCGTACCCGATTTTCTATAATAATGGAAATAGTTCTGCTGAGAAGAAAACTTATTTTGACCAATTGAACAACTTAGACATTACAATAGAAAAAAATATCTTTTATAGGGGGAATCAGTTGTGAGTGATATTCAAAAGGGTCATCAAATAACATTAGCTTTTCAATATATTCAACAAGTATTTAAAGAATGCCAGAGGTTAATATTCAAGATTGATAACCAATTAGCTCCTGAGTGGGGGAACTTATATGGCAATAGAATAACAAAGGATGTAAGCGCAAGCTTGCAGGAGGCTGACAGATGGATTGTTGAAGCAATTTTCCGTGTTTATCAAAATAATAAAGATAAACTGGTTAATAAATGCATTACAATCACATTTTGGGGAGACGATGTGGAACAACCAATTATTACTGCCGGAAAAATTGTATACTCCGATATAGATAAAAGGGATCATTGGGATTTATGGAATATCTGGTTTTATTGGTCTGATGCAAGTGAAGACAATAACTATGAATTAGATGGCAAAGTTAATAAATTCCGATCCGAGGAATGCAAATATATTGATGAAGCGTATGTTTTCAGTTTGCCACTTATTAGTATTACAGACGATGAAGCATTAATTGAAAAGATCATTAAACCGTTAAAAGAGCTTTAAAATTGTTATGGGAGAGGTGAAATATCAGATGGAATTAACAGATAATATACGGGCTGTTCTTGAATTCTATTCTTCTCTCGGTAAGCAACAAGCCTTCTGTGAATTAAAACACTACAATGGTAATACCGAGGAATACATTTTTTCCCGGTTGGAGAGAGCAGCCTTTGACCAGCGCGATGGGAACAATATTGCTACCTTTTCAAGATATACCATATGGGCAGATGATGTAAGGTATCTTATAAAAAGTGCCATAGAATCGATTAATACTCAGGATAAAGAAAAAGCTGTTGAAGAACTTACACTTGCGTTGAATGCTATGGGTGCGTTTGTAGATATTCAGAATATGTTTGATGCTCAGCCCGGAAGAATGCAATTTGAAAAACCTGAACAGATTTTAAAGGAGTATATCGAGTTTAAAAAATTATAGATATAGTTTGCTGTTTTATCTATATCGAAAACATGAAATGGGGTGTACTAAATGCTTGATAAAGCTATTCGTATTGCAGCTAAAGCTAATGAAGGACAGATGGACAAGGCTGGGCAGCCATATATACTACACCCGCTACGGGTCATGTTTATGCGAAGGGATGAAACTGAAAGTATTTGTGCAGTGTTACATGATGTTATTGAGGATTCAGATATTACTATTGAATATTTGAGAAGAGAAGGTTTTTCGGAAGAAGTTTTGAGTGCATTAAATGCTCTGACAAAGCGCGAGAATGAAAACTATGATGATTTTATTGGCAGGGTTATTGAGAATAAAACAGCCTGTAAAGTAAAGTTGGCTGATTTAAGTGACAATATGGATTTGTCCCGTATTTCAAACCCTATCCAAGAAGATTATCAAAGAGCAGAAAAATATCGTAAAGCATCAGAACGGATATTTGAAACTATGGATTTTGAGAATGACAATGAGTATAGAGTCTCTAAGGAGATTGAAATAAACGGTTGCGTTTTAGTTCCTCAAAGTTGTTCAGAGGATGATTTTCTACATAAGTTTATCGATTTCATTGAAAATAATTATTGGTCATTTGGCGGTGGAGTAAAAGAAATTGATGGAGCAGGTGACTAAATGTTTGTATTGGGGGATAAGGAGGTTTGAAAAAATATGGCAACAACAGTGATTCAGGCATTTAATGAATTTTTAAAAGATATTGTTAACTTGGATTCTGATATAAGTAAAACTGCAAGAAGCAGTAGAGATTGGCTATTGGGTCAAATTTCCAAATTTAATGAAAAGGACAATACCTTTCCTAAATTATACTCTGACATCAATATACATTTTGGTTCTTTCGCAAGAAAGACAAAAATTAGAGAGCTTGATGATATCGACTTAATGATTGGTTTAACAGGTCAGGGATCAACATATAGTAAATTAAATTTAAAGAGACTGGCTGCTCAGAGACAACTATATTCTGATGCCAAGAAAATGATGCACATTCAGTTTGCTATAAGTGGAATGGCTGTTATAGTCTTTGCAATAATTGGCAATATCATAAGCAAAGAATATGCGGTTTACATAACAGTTTTGTCGATTCTCTGTGTACTATTTGATGAGTTGTTCTTGACGAAAAGGATTGAAAATCTTAGACTCAATGCTGCAATTATTCAAGAAGATTTTGACTGTGACGTACTACAAATCCCCTTTAATTATATAAAAAATAGCCATGGAACTATGTTAGAAACTATACAAGAAAATAGTAAGAAGTATCTTTCAAAAAATAAAAACTTTGACTTGTTAGTAAATTGGTATCCTGGAATGGATATGGCAGATCTAAAATATGGCAGAATTATTTGCCAAAGCACTAATTGCTGGTGGAATCAAAAATTAAGAGAAAAATACTCTAATTTTCTAATTCTTAGCACAGCGACCATTTTTATCTTTTTGTTATTAATAGCATTATTTAATGGCATCACGCTCAGTGGATTTATTATGTCTGTTATTTCACCAATTTTACCTGGAGGCGTTCTTGTTTATAAAATTGACCGTGATAATAAAAAAGCAATTCAAAATTTGAATGATATGAAAAATAAACTTGATAGTATTATTGAAAGACTAAGAGCGAAAGAGTTGTATCCAGATGAAAAATTGCAAAATGATATTAGATGTTTACAAGATATGATTTTTGAAAATCGATCAGCGAGTCCTCTGATACCGGATAGATTTTATTTCAGATATCGTGACCGATATGAAGATATAGCACAGACATCAAATAAGGAGTTAGTAGAATTGATTAAAACTCAATACAATGAATAATTTTTGATCCCGATGAGTACATTTATTTACCTTAATGGGAAGACTGGAATAATAATGGCTTGCAGGTACTTTATGTACTACGGAATAACGGGGGATTCGTATGGTAAATTTAGAAGGAACGTAGTAGCGAGCCTTTAGGAACAGGAGTAGCTATATCGTTTTATAAATGTATGTATAGATACAATATGTACGACAACTCCCGAAATATCAAGCCCTTTATAGGCAGGGGTAGAGCGATCGCGAGTAAAAGATAGGTAAACTTTCTGAAATTTGTATGTGCGCGGACGATACGAAATGAAGAAATATCCATGTTCGGTATTGGTTGCAGCAGACCCTTCGAAGGTTGAGATAGCGGTTTAATTATAAAAAGTATTTGCAAAATTGCATCGCCGGTTGAGGCTGAAAAAGCCATGGCCGGATTTTTTATTAATATGCACATTAACATTATTTAAATATAAAATATGCAATTTTGCATAAAACATATTGACTAATGCAAATCTATTTGCTAAGATATGGAATGTAAATAAATTTATGGAGTAAAAAATGAATATTGTGCAGAAATTGAAGGAGGAAAAAATGTTTGACTTAAAGAGCTTTCGAGAAAATACTCTTAAAATGACACAGGCAGAATTTGCAAATCTTATTGGGGTCCGTCAAGATTATATTTCAAGGTTAGAGCAATCTACAGAACAAATCCCTCTTGAAGTATTGGTGAAAATAGCTAATGTTACAGGTACAACCCTTGATGAACTAATCAAATATAAACGCCCGACCCCAAAGCCTTTAGAGGTAGATGATACTTGGCGTAGTGCTGATTTCACTAAACGTACGATAGTTGATTACATAATTGATTGTGGAGCAAGTTATCGTAGCCAGTGGGGTGAGAATTATGATAAGTATATAAGCGAACTCAGAGAAAAGGTGGAAAGAGTGATTGCAAAGCCCAAAGTTGCAATTGTTGGACATTCTGATGTAGGTAAGAGCAGATTGATAAACTCAGTTATTGGTGCAGAAAAAATGCCTACTTCATGGACGCCAACAACATCAATAACTGTTTATATTAAGCATATAAAAGATAGACCAAATTATATTGAGGAGGAGGCTTGGATTTTTAAAGCATCATTTGATGGCGTTGTTGGTTGGGATGAAAAAAAATTAAATAATGAAGAATATTGCAGGTCTTGGAAGTTAGCTGGAGGAAGTGCTGATATTCTGAAGGATTATGGTACCCGACAAGGGGAAATGTACGGAACGAACGAGGCTGGTTCTGCTATAATCTTTGTTGACAGTGAAATTCTGAAAAATTGTGATGTTATTGATTTACCGGGATTTGGAACAGGTGATCGTGTTGAAGATGATACAATGACTTTAAAAGCAAAGGAATTTGCTGATGTTTTGATTTACATGTCACATGCTGGACAGTTTATGCAAGGTGGAAGCATAGAATATCTGAAAGAAGCTATTAACTCTTTGAATGTTATTGAAAATAAAAAAGAAAATGAACTCAAGCCACTTTCAAATCTGTTTGTGATTGCATCACATGCTCATACTGTCGATGGAGGTAATCCTAAATCACTAGCCACTATACTTGATAATGGTTGTGCCAGATTGCTTCAAACAATGCCAATAGGGTTCTGGAGCAATAAAAAGGAAATATCCGGGTACGATTATAACTACGGTATTATCAGAAGCCGCTTTTTTACATATACAACTGATATTGAACGATTGAGAGTAGAATTCGAAAAAGAAATAAAAATTTTAGTAGAAAAACTACCACAAATAATCAATGAAAAAGCTAAGGATTTTGTAAGACAGTATATCAAAGAAACTGGCGTTAATCTGGATAACGAAATAGCTGAATATAGTAACATTATTGCTGAACGTGATAAATATGAACTTTTATTAAAAGAAATTAAAAAGAATGAACCTAAGAGAGCAAACGAAAACCAAAATCGTAGAATGGATTTGGTCTCTGATATTAAAAAAATGTCTTTCTCCTCTGTAGATAAATTTGCGGATGAATATGGTCGTGTTATATCTACGGATAAAATTGTTTCTATTATTAAAGAAAAAGGATTTAAGAAAAAAAAGGAAGATATTCAGTCATTGGTAAGCTATATTAATTCAACCTTACAAAATAAAATGCAGGATATCTTAAAAGACCACTCTGATGAATTAAAAGAAAAAATTGATAAATATCTTGCGGACTTTGAAGGTAGCATCAATAGTAATAATTTCTCTGTGGATGTTGGAGATATTAAGTTTTCCTTTGATGTGACGAAGGCTTTTGCTTCCGGATTAGCAGGGGCGGTTACGTTTGGTGGATTGGCATTTTGGGCGGCTTCACTCGGGAATTTAGGTGCGTATATCCTTGTAGCTAAGGGGGTAAGTTTGCTATCTGCGCTTGGTATTTCGGTTGCAGGGGGGACAGCTGGAGCGGCGGCTGCTGTATCTGCAATAGGTGGACCAATTGTGATAGGTATCGCACTGGCTATTATTGCGGCAATTTCAGTATTTGCACTATTATCTGGTGGCTGGGAAAAAAGTTTGGCTAAGAAGATTGTTAAGGAGTATGATGCAAAAAATTGCTTGATGAAATATAAAGAGAGTATTGAACAGTTTTGGACAGATACTGTAAATGCGTTTAATATAGCTGCTGATGCTTTGGATAAAGAATGGAAGGACTATATTCGTAATCTTGAAGAAATGGTGTCCTCATATAACATTCGAGACATCCAACACAAGATTAAAGCGGCGGAGGAATTTAAAAATTTTCTTGCAGGCATTCCGCTATAAAGAACTGGTTTGAGATGATAAATAAGTGGGATGCCTTGAATAACGAGAGGAAGGATAAAAATGGAACAACTGAGATTATTTGAAGACCTTATAGCAGCCAATAATATTTGGGATGCACACACGGTAGGCAAAAACCTCTATAGCAAAGACCTTGGCAACAAAGATATTTTTAGTAAATATTTTGATTTTACATGTACTATCGCAAATTATCCAATAGAAATTAAAACAAGGAAATACTTTATCAGTGAAGCTGAAACAGCGCTCGTATTTTACTCTGAAAATGCCGAAATGAGCACTGAACAATTATTGTTCATTAAAGCCTGCAGGGACAAGCTTATAAAGACTTCGAATGCAATTATGGAATTGGAGCAGGAAATCATCTCAAAGCACAATGACAAGCTTGTTGCAGACAATAATGAATTACTTACAGAATTGGTAGATTATAAAAACAAGCTGTTATCAGCAAAGAAACAAGAGGATTTTGACGCTCTTCTTATTAAGATAAATGAGAAGGAAAATACTCTTGTAAAGGACGCTCTCACTAATGAACAAAAGGCTTTATATGACACGTTAACAAAGGAATACTCTGTCATAATAAGCGATAAGATGATGGAACTTAATTTGCTAAGTAATACAGAATATAATAGAACGGCAGTAAAAGATTTTAAGCATGTATTTGATGAATTCAGAGAAAACGAAGCTAAATACAAAAATAGCCAATCTCAGCTTTTTACACTTGTATCAAAGCGATTATTCTCATATGATCCTGCAAAACTGTTTAACGAAACGCTAATTTATTACAACCATGTCTATTCGTTTGTATTTAGCAAGTTGGATGATGAGGGTAAATTCAGACTAACACAAATTTCTATCGATACAGAAAAAATAAAGAGATGAAGGTGAGGTATTGTTATGCAGTCTAAGAAAATGAGCCTGACCTTCAGCCAAATAACCTATAGCTCGTCAAATTTAACAAATCTTAGTGGCATTAATCCGGGAATGTTCACAGTTGGAATTCAATCAGTTAACACTTTTGGAACAATGTCAACAACAAATGAATTCAATACTCAGTTTAATGATATTTTTACCAATCTGAATGATATTAGGCGAGATTATCAGCAACGTGTAAATGAAATGATTGCAAGTGGCTCTGGTACTAATGATATTCTTCGGAATAAAGGTGTGGAATTGGCATGGAAATATGAGCATGCTGAATTACAAATGGGTGGAAAGGGTACAACTGATTGGTCATCATCACAAAAGCAAGAAATATTTGATTCGGGTAAAGTAAAAGGTGCTGAAGGGCATCACATCAATAATGTGGCTGATAACCCTTCGCAACAAGCAAATCCAGACAATATTAAGTTTGCTAAAGACCGGGCTGAGCATTTGGAGATGCATGATGGAGATTTCAGAAATCAAACAAGTGGTGATTTGATTGACAGAAATGAACGCTTAGAAAAAGCCAATCATACTAGGGTGTTCAAAAATGAACTTACAGGAATCGGCGCTGCTGCCGCAATTGGCTTAGGTATTGGGTTTACCTTGGGTTTTATTGTTACATTAGCACAATCTGGTGTTTCTTCTGAAAGTATAAGACATGCTACAATCGTTGGAGGTAAAACAGGTGTTGAGAGTGCAGCATTGGGTGTAGTAACTCATCTTGTAACAAGAGGAATAGGTGAAATATCAACAAATGCTTTGCAGGGCATTGTTGGAAATTTAGGCATGACTGTTACGGAGAATATTGCAAAAATGTGTAATATGGCAGTAATGGGAGGTATGACAATTATTATTTTTTCTGTCTACCAATTTATTAAGCTTAAACTTAAAGGATACAGTACCAAAGAGTGCTTGCTGAGAGTTGGGAAATCTGCAGCGTTTTCCACTACAGTTTTACTGATAGCGCTTATTGCACAAGGTTTATGGGGTGGATATGCTGGTGTAGTGGTTTCAATAAGCATTGGTGTAATCGTATTGGTATATAAGATTTCCGAAAGTAAATATAGAAATTTGATTTCTGAACAAGTACACATATATACCATACAAAAATGCGAACCTGTGTTTTACGGAGGTGTGTAATTTGGATTATACAGAATTTATTAATGCTATTATAATGCAAGATGCAAGGAATACTTTTGAGAGATCTGGAGATATCAATTTAGAAATACCAAGAGAGCTTGTTCCATTTTACTCACAGTATGTTCCAGTTGATGTGGAAATTGTCTTAAATGATCTGACTTCAGTTAAACTTTATCCTACAAATAGATTAAAGTCTTTGCAAAATGAATATAACCTCGGTGATAAATATTTTGTTTTTGCAACCCGGGAAAGCGATCCAATTGCAATAATGGATGGCAAGATCGTAACCTGTGTTCATGGAAGCAAACTTCCTAAAATTGAGGTAATTGCTTCAAATTTTGATGCATACATACATGAATTGCTTAATGGTATGAAAAAATGAATTTCTTAGTGTTTTCTAAGAAATGGATTTAATTTCAATAGGAACTACGTTTCTGAACTTTTATTGATCGAATTATAATTTTCAAAATGCAGTCAATTAGGGGTATTAAAAAAGAGGAGTCAAAAGAAAACAAATTATGATAGTAGTGAAAGAGAAGGGGGTTACCAGCATGCCGGCAAACAAGAGAGATAAAGCTTCAGATGTTTTTAACAGCACAGATTATGCATTTTGTAGTAAAGTAAGCTTCTCTGAGGCATTTCCGCAGATTAAAAATATCAGAGTTGAAGTTGAAGAGGATGGGGAAGGAGTATATGAACTCAGTAAAAAACAGGTTTATTCCAAAGAAAATATGGGTGAATTTATTAATTGCAGTAATTCACGATGCTATAATGGCGGTTTTAACATTGGTTCTATTATACGAAATATGGTTGAAAGCAAACGTACTGAATTTGAAACCGATAGAAGGTGCCAAGGTTATGAAGGCTCTCCAAAAGGAAAGAAAAGGTATGGTCCCTGCTTTAATAGTTTTCACATTAAGGTTCAAATTACTTACAATGAGTAAAAGGAGCCATGGAATTATAACTTATGGGGAAATGGAGGGCTGTTATTAATGAAAACAACTACTCCAGTGATAATATCAAAACAAATAAGAGACCTGTGTGAAAAACTTGATCCTGAGTATAAGCCCTTTTACATAGAAGTGAAACCGGATAAAAACGCTATACCTCATGAGTGCTTTGAAAATGTGAATTTAAGGGTTCAAAAACAGGGAGGCTCTATTCAACATGGGTGGGTTATCTGGGAGTGGCCTACGATATATATTGAGGCTGAATTTCATGCAATTTGGGTAAGCCCTTCCGGGGAATTCGTTGATATTACACCGAATGACTATGGAGTTAATAAAATATTGTTTTTACCTGATAGAGATAAGACTTTTACTGGTCAAAGAGTTGATAATGTGCGCATATCTCTAAGGAATGATCCGAATATAATTGAATTTCTAAAAACTGCTGAACAAGTATTTTCAGCAGTAGAAAAAAATGATATCAAAGCTTTAAGAACCTTGCTCTCAAGGAAAAAGGAATTGTTGGGCTATTTAAATGGCCTGAATAGTAAATTTGGACGAAATGACCCCTGCTTTTGCGGAAGTGGATTGAAATATAAAAAATGCTGTGGGGCTTTATGATATTATTTTCTATTATTAAGATATTCAATGGGTTTTAGGATTTTTACCTATGAACATGACAAGTGAAAGGAACATTTAGTTGATGATTGAATTAGATCAGGTTGATACTTGGCCTGTACAAATATTAGAGATTTTAGAAAATAGAGCTTATTATATTAAAGATGAGAAGGAACGTGAAGAACAATCCTTATGTGATGGCTCATACATATTGAACCCGGTTTATTGTCGTGTATATGATGAAAGTGTTGAAGATCTAAAGAATATACTCATTAAGCATAAAATTCGAGGATATCACTGTACTAAAATTATAAATTGGAATGGCATTCAGAGAAAAGGCCTAACTGTTTTAAGGCCACAGAAATTTCAGAGCACTCTTATTGATGAATTCAAAAGTATTGGAATTGATAGAGTTATACTTGAAAAGATAAAAGACAGCTTTGCCACATTTGAAAAAAATAGGTCCTTTGTTGGGAGGGAAGGGCTACTCTGGTTCGTCCTAACTAAAGAATTGATAGAATATAAAGGATGTGAAGAATTCTTTGAATTTTTTGGCGGAGAGGTAACAAGAAGAGCTGCATGGCCTGTAAAGGATATTGTTTATCCAATACTACAAAAAATAGGTATTCCAACTGTCATTGAATGCAGCTTGAATATATCGGATTCAATGGATTTTCAGGTTATCAATATATGCAAGGAAATGATTAATTATGGAATACAAAAATTTGTTTTTAAAAATGCTTACAGTCTTAAATGTGAAATGTGTGTAAAACATGATGTTATTCCAGATGACATTATTAAAATGAATATTCTTGTGCGGCAGAGCCGCCGGTCCGGTGTGGCGAGAGCCACCATTCCGGTCAGAAAAACCAAGCAGCGTTTATGCCGCGAAAGTCTCTTGACAATGAGAAGGCATGTTAGGCTATAACGCCGGGCATTACCCATTCTCCAAAGCCCTGCTTCTTTGTTCAGTATGGGTGGTGCCCTTGATGCCTGAAAACATGCCGATGGAGGCTCATTGTCAAGAGAACCGTGGAATAAATGCGGGATACTAGCTCCCTAATGTCGGAATACTGGCTCTCATCCACCGGAAGGGTGGCTCTGAAAGTCCGGACAGGTGGCTCAAAAAGAGCCGGAATACTCATTTAAAATATGGAAAAAGGACATTTCATGAAAAAATTATCTAAGCCGGAGGTATTATTATATGCTGATGAAAAAGATTGAGAACTTGCAGGCAAAAGTTTTGGCAAATAACTTCAAAGTGAGTGAAAATGTTCATTTGTGGGGTGGAGCAGATGTTGTCATTACTGATGCTATGACAAAAGACCTTGAATTATGGCAGGGAAATCCGCCTATTGTTATTGGGGCTGGGAAGGTTGAGTTTGCAGGGAGACAGGTGGTATGCACAAAGCTTGCCAAAGAATTAAGCTATATTTTTTATGAGCTTAAAGATATTTTTCAAGAGTACATTGATTACAATAATAAATATGAATTTTATGGAAGGCTTGCTTCTGCAGCTCGCATGGCGGATATCAATCAAGATGAAAAAAATGTGCTAATAGAAACAATCAATGAAGCCAAAAGAATAGCGGAAGAAATCATAAATATTGCATAGTATATCAAACAACTGTAATAAAACTATTGTTCTAAAATATACAATAAAATAAAACAGAGCTTTTCGATGAAGAAAATGCTCTGTTTATTTCTTTAAAAAATCGGATTTCGGATCATAAACTGTTCTAAATTGGTATCCCCGGGCATTCATAGAAGCCATTTTTAGGGCGATTAAATTTATGTCGGTATAAAGTATCCGTGCGATTTGTTCAATATCGTAACCTTCATGTGCATAAGAAAAAATAGCATCATCCGGTAGAAGAATCTCAGATGCGAATAGATTAGCTTCATATTCAGGACGGCTTTTCATATCGTATAGCACAAATTCTTGTAAGCATACCCTCCTGGCCAAATCCCTATGTAATAAGTCGTGCCCTAATTCATGAGCACAGACCAACTTTTTTATGTAGTCATCAAGTTTTTCATTGATGACTGCAAAACGGTTCCGTTTAAGATATTTGTACATTCCTTTGAGATGCCCTAAATCAGCATAAAAAACTTCAACTCCAATAGCTTTACATAGTTCAAAAGGATCTCTCGTATCATAACGCTTGATTAACCCGGAAGCAACCGATTGAATATAGTCTTTGTTCGGCATACGTGATTCACCCCCTTAGTATCCCCATTATACCAAATAATGTGTACTATAAAACGGACAGTAACCTATTCATCAGACTCTTTTCGGTACTTCTTAGGGGTATATTTCTTATTATTGTCCTTGGCTCTCCAGTACATCTCAGTGATAGCTCTAAAAACTTTGTCTTTATCTTCTTCATTCAATTCCCCACCGGCAAAAAGGCCCCCTATCTCATCAACTAATTTTTGAGCATCTTTTTTGCCACGAGTGCCGTATTTTTCAGATGCTTCCTGAATAAAATTATCTTCTTCTTTCATCAGTTCTTCTATTGTGGTATTCAATGCCTTGCAGAGCTTATTCAAAATCGCTACGTCTTTGGGGTATCTTTGGTTGCTCTCATAATTTTGAATAGATCGTAAGGAAAGCCCTGCTTTATTTGCTAATTCTTGTTGACTCATTCCTGCCGAAGTTCTCAGTTCTTTAATTTTATCACCAAACAACATGATATTGGCTCCTTCCTAAGCAATGCGTTTTTATATGCTCAATATGCAACATCGTACACAATAATTCTATTGACAAACGAAAATGTGTTCGTGTATAATTTGGATATACGATATGCAACTTCGTTCGTTATATATGTTACACTTGATTGAAACAGATGTCAATATGAAAATTAAGGAAGGACAGATGCTATGCGTAAAGAGAGCAAAGTAATGAAACAATGCGCACTAATGTATAAAGGATTAAATATAGAGCGCACTACGGTTCTACATAAAACAAAACTGCTTCTTAAAATATATCGTCCGGTCGTGTGGTCAACATCAAATAGAGCCTATCAAATATGTGAGAGTGCCGAATGTTATTGCGGTAAAAATTTGGAGAGAGCATTAGAGTACCTGGCTAATTTTGCGCCTGAAACTGAACAAAATAGGTTTTCAGAAAATGTACGATCCTTATTTGAAACACATTGGCTCATTTCATTGATTGATTCCACAATGAATAAAATTTATGAATATCCAGATAACGGGAAGATGTATCATGAAATATTAAGTAAACAATATTTGACGGTTTCCAAATACTCAGAGCAGGAAATGCTTGAATTATTAAATATGGAGCGTAGTACATATTACGATAAAAAACGGGAAGCGATTGATTTATTCGCTATTTGCCTTTGGGGCTATACAATTCCATCAATGAGAGGAATTTTTGCTGCAATCGAAGGAGAAAGTGAGATACCGAGCTTTTTTGCTGTTTGGACAACCCCGACTTAATCCCGACTTAATCCCGACAAAGTCCCGATTAATTCCCTACTGCTTTCCGACTTCCAACATGTTACACTGTCTATGCTGGTGAATTATGGCATAAATTAACTTGAATATAGAAGCTTACAGCCTCAATATCCAAATAGGATTTTGGGGCTTTTTTAATGCCCTGTTTTATCAGTAAATATGGCGGCGATTAAGGCCGGAGGTGATTAGTTCACTTCCGGCCTTTTTTTATGCCCGGAAACAGGAGAAAGTTGTATGAAAAGGCGGGGAACTTACAGCTCTCGTTTTCATATTAAGCATGAACATTCCTTAAAACAAAACGACGTGTTTTTAGACGTTTTTGTATTAAAGGCATACTTCAGGAATTTTGGAGGTGCCTTTATGAAGACCTGTATCTATAGCACAAATCGGTGGGAAACAAGCATCGCCCGTTATCCATGACTTTCAAATTTCGCTTGAACATTCATCAAAACGAAATTTGGAGGTTAAGAAAATGGATAAGGAAAAGAAGTTTTTTATACGCATTGGAAATCACGTTGAACAGGTAACAGAAGAAATTTACAGAGAGTATTTCAAAATGCTCAGAAGAGAGCGCTATTTGGAAGAACGGGATTTGGCACATGGCAGGTTCTTGTATTCACAGTTTGATAATGCCTATGAGGATATTCTGGGAGAAGAAATGCTCGTGGATAGGCTTACAGAGGATATTTGTGATTCTATTGTCACTAAAATCATGATTGAGAAATTAAGGGAGTGTCTATCCCTTTTGTCTGATGATGAACTGAATTTAATCATCCAATTATTTTATGAAGAAAAAAGTCAGCGACAGCTATCAGAGGAAAGTGGCATACCAGTAATGACCATAAGTGATCGAAAGAACAGAATCCTAAAGAAGCTAAAAAAATATATGGAAAATAAAAAATAATTCCGTACACCCCCCTCACTTTTCCGGCTTAGAAGTGAGGGGGTTATTTTTTACTCTCCTTATGCTCCTTGAAAACTGAACATACGGTATATCAGGAAAACCACCTTTGCAGCCAGAAATGGCAAGCAACGAAAGCGGAGCGCCATGACCGTCCTGGACGCGAGCGAACACCTCCGGCTTGAAATAGCCAGTGGAATGGCTAATTGCGATGACCGACAAAGGGATAAATAATGATACTTCTGCCTTGAACGCCTCACCGCATTGGGCAGCCCGCAACGAATGACGGGATAACGCTCATTTGGCTTGAGAACTTATAGCCATGTCAGCTTATATGATGTTTTCCAAAGACAAACTGATATATCCCCTCAGTTGTATCAGGGGCGTTGAGAACAAATATGATACACACCAATTCTACTGTTCAAACGAATTGCTTGACAGCAGAAACTATGCGGTGGCCTGTACGAAAGCTGATTATTCAAAATCGCTCAAATAGTAGTACAGGCCACCGTATCATTGTGCTGTCAAGTATCCCACATAATACTAAGGAGAGGAAAATTATGTTTGAGATAAAAACGACAGACGAATCGATAATGCAACAATATCTCAAAAAGCATGGAAACAGAAACGAATTTCGTTATCTTTTTACATTTGATAAAAACTACATTTTCATGGTGAAAGAAAATAGAAGCATAAATACCTACTATGTAATTTGCTTGATGAGAAATTGTATGGTTGCTTTTGCTAAAAGCAAGCAAGTTTATTCTGATGATATAAAAAAGAAACTAATAGAGAAGTTTATTGCTACACCTGCTTATCAAGTCACACTTCCTGAAAACCCGAATGCCATGATTGAATTTATCTTCAAAAAACTGATGGCAGCAAGCGGATTTACAATCAGGGAAAATCAAATTGAGCTATCTAAAATGATGTATGAAGGAATTAAGCAGAATCATATTGCTATTTGCGAAGCAGAGGTTGGAACGGGAAAAACCTATGCTTACATAGTTGCTTGTGTTGTTTATGCTCTTTATGAAAGACAAAAGCGTAGCAAAGCAGGTATACTTACATATTTGGACAATGAATACTGCTCTGTCCCTTGTGTTATATCAACATCCAGTATTGATTTGCAAAATGCCATTGTTCGCACTTATGTCCCAATCTTATCTGATATATTGCTGAAGAATAAGGTGATTGATCGTCCTTTAAGTGCAGTTTTAAGAAAGGGGAAAGAACATTACTTTTGAAACATAAGCCTTATTACATGGGTTTACTTTGTATCCAGCTTTCTAACTCCTCAACTTTGATAAGGTAGTCTCGGCCATTAGGTCTATAAGATTTTAATTCTTTATTGTGTATTGCTGAATAAATAAGATTTCGTCCGATATTATAAGCTTTAGCAGCCTCTCTTACCTTTAGAAAAGGTTTCATTATTTCCAAATTTGTTTTCTGCTGATGTTGGGGTTTCACAGAGGATATATCTTTCATAGGTAAGCTTCTGAATATTATTCAATCCGACAGCCACTCCTTTACTCCCATTATTGTTGAAAGCGTAGAAGGTAATTGATACTCTTGCACAGCATCTAGAGCTAACTTCACTTTGATGAAGTATAGGCCTTACCATCTCATCTACAATATCAGGCTGTCTGGCACTATTCGCATTTAGGAAATAACTATTTGTGTATGTTTCATGATCTGCCCTTTCAATATCTCCATCCCTGAGTGGTAGGCTAAGAGTAGCATTATTGATTTTTCCGAATTGGTCGACAAGTATCTTCTCATTCTCTTTAATTGCTGCATCTATTGCATTATTGATATTTGTTATTGTCTCCTTATCGTCTTTTGGGATTATGAGACTCACTGAATATCTTGGAGTGCTACCGTGATAACTCTTTGGCTCCCATATATTCACATGGTCAAGACGTACCTTTCCTGTTATCACCTTAGTTTGAAAATTAGAGTTTTTGACGAAGTTAATTGCATTAGCATTATTATCCATGGAATTATCTCCTCTCAAGTTAAATTTTCTTAAATCCCTTGAAAGAAATAGAAAGATAATCTATAATATCATAAGATTCCGCTCTTTCAAGGAGTGGTTTTTGATAGCTCCTGAATGCTTTGGTCGGCGGCAGGGGCTATAATTATTTCTCTTCTTCCATTAACCATTGTTTTACAGCTTCCTTCTCGATTCTCCAATCCTTATTAATTTTAAACGCTTTTAATTTTCCAGCTTTTATGGCTCTTTTTATTGTTTGGTCGCTTACTTGTAAAAACTCTGCCAGTTGCTTTGGTGTACATATCTCCGGCAAACTATCAATTCCCATCCAAAACCCTCCTTTCATATATAATAATATCAGAACATATCAAAACATGTCAAGTGTTATTATCTATATTTGCTTCTATGGATATTTTTTAATCAACTGATATAATTAACATAAAAATTACATAACTGCGGAGGTGTAATATGCTGTTATCACTTGAGGGTTATATAGCCAAAAGAAAAAAGGAATCTGGAATTAATGAGTTTAACCAGGAGCAAAAGCTTGAAAACATTAAAATATGTGTTGATTTTGTTTTAGATTATTTTGTTAAATATCTCAATGTTTCAGAAGATGATATAAAAACCGGATTACATAAAAATAAGGTTGTAGAATTGGAAAAAAAGCTAGCTAAATTTGATAAGGATATTAGAAACTGGATAATAGAAATATTCGATAAATACGATGTTCGCGTAGATTTTAGAATATGGAACTCTTTAAAATATACTGAGAACTTTTTTATTTGTTATACCGATCATGAGTTTAGAGAACTCTCTTATAGTGCATATAATGATCATATTAAAAAATTACCTTTTCTCAAAGACCAAGGGGAATTATTGTTTAAGCTAATTAAAAATCTTCATAGAATAAAAAGCGAGTGCTATCATACTCCAGATGATTTGGGTTTTTTACCAAGTTCAATTATAGGTTGGTTAAATAGTACTACGGTTAAATATAATGTTAATATTTTAAGGTTTGTGCAGCAATATTGTTCAGATTTTTCTGAAAAGACCTATGTTTATATTCCTCCGAAAGGTCCTTTTGATACTGCAATAGTAAAAGAGTATGATTATAAGGTGACTAAAAACCTTTTTGACATAGATACGTTATATCAGAAAGTTGGTAATAAACCATTTTTAAAAGGACACAAACAAGAACTTGAATTGTTACTAATGTTGTTGCGAGACAGGCATTTTGTCAGTAGGTTAGACAAGATAATTAGCAGAAGTAGAACAGGAAAATTGGTAAGATAAGAAAATCTGCAGGAAGTCATATCTGTCAGTACGACAATAAAATAACAGG
>Ga0255341_1003256_pt1 | contig 18563 bp, 13 predicted proteins | sample wastewater_treat_8_FD_192418 | JGI IMG/M metagenome (GOLD analysis project Ga0255341, IMG submission 192418) | Wastewater microbial communities from Lulu Island WWTP, Vancouver, Canada - plant12 | ecosystem: Engineered > WWTP > Wastewater > Unclassified | place: Canada: Vancouver, British...
ACATACAGTATATCGCAAAAACGCCTTGAAGTCCAGTAGTTTCAATAGTTTTGCGAAGTTTTCAAAGATCGATATTACCTGTTTTTAACAGGAGTTATTGCAGTGGAATCATTTTTTAATGAAGCATTGAAAGTATGGACAGCAGAAAGTTTTCCCATGAACTATGCTAAAGTTCATCAATATTTAGGCTTTATGAACATGAAATCCTATGAAAATTCAGACATAAAAGAGTATTTATACACTGCTAAAGAAGAATACAATGAGGCCTCCAAATTTTATTCATTTGATAGGAGTCCGTATAAATATGCCCAAATAAATTTTGAAATGGGAAATGTAGAAACTCTTTTAGCACAAATTAATAATGACGAGAAAGCCGTATTAAATGCCATTTCATATTATGAAAAGAGTCTAAAGGTTTTTAATATTGATGAATACCCAAAGTACTATAAATCTGTCCTTTCTTCTATGGAAAAATTAAATGATTTTAAGAAAGGAAGTGAATAACAGTTGAAAAGGTTTGAAAAAAAAATCCTTGTATTTTTAATTCTTTATTCTATTTTTAGAATAACCCCTGTACATGCAGCTTCACAAGAATACAAGGTAAAAATAAATGATGTTGCAGTTCAATTTACTACGACACCCATAAAGGAAAAAGATGATATACTGCTACCCATTAGAGAAATGTATGAAATTTTTGGATATAATGTTAATTGGGATTCCACATCAAAGTCGGTTACATGTGTTAAAAGCACAAATAAAGTTACCTTTAAAATAAATGATAATGTTGCACAAATTAATGGAAAAAAGATTATCCTTCCTGTATCTGTTTCAGTAATAAAAAACAGTATATACGCTCCTGCAAGCATTATTAGCCAAAGTCTTGACTTGAAAATGGATATTTCGGAAGAAGATAAAAGCGTTTGTTTCAAAAGCAAAAACGGGTCCTCCATTTCAGTATCGGGATATAATAATGTTCTCACTGCAGGACCAAATATAATTGCAACGTTGCTTTATAAGGATAATAAATCAAGCAGTATAAATAAAGAAATAGAATCTGCCAATAAAATTTTTGAAGATAAAAATTATCTAGGTGCTATTCGCAGTTATGAAAAAATTCTAGAAAAAATATCCAGCAACAATAATATTAAAGAGTATGCAATAACAATGACAAATATGGGCTGCTGCTATATCAATCTTGCGCTACTCGCAAATAAAGAAGAAAATACACTTAAAGCTATATCCATATTTGAGGAAGTTTTGGATAAAGCACAGGGTAAAAGCAATTCAATTGAAAGAGCAAATGCTTACAAACACTTAGGAAATGCTTATATTAATTTGTTCAGGATCCGTGATATGGAGGATAATATAAATAAATCATTAGATGCCTTAAATAAGGCATTAAATCTATATGATAAGGAAACTAATGCCCTTGATTACTCCTATGTCCAGCTTTTAAGGTCATTTTCATATTATACGCTTTCTATTTTTAAAGAAAACAAGGAAAATTTATTTAAAGCACTTGAAGCAAACAATTCTTCTTTAGACACATATAACGGTGAAAAGATATCAAAACAATATATAGAAATAAAAAAAATAAGAGGTCTTATTTTTAATTCTGCATATTATATTTCAGGTAATACTGAATATCTTATTAAATCTTTGATTAATTTTTCTGATGCTTTAAAGTATGCAAGTAAAAACAATGACCCCTTTGAAAATGCCCAAATCAAATTTTATATTGGTTCAGTTTATGGAGATATTGCGTCAATCCAACCAAATACAGAAACCTTTGAAAATGCAATCAACTTATTGAATGAATCTCTTAAATATTTTAATATAGACAAATCGCCTGAAAGCTTTGCCTACATTCAAAATAAATTATCACAAATTTTCTTAAAGTTTTCAGACTATTCAAATTATGACGAAAACATAAAAAAATCTATCAATGCTCTTGATGAGGCTGTAAATATTTATACCATTGACCAATATCCTTTATTTTATGCTAATGTACAATTAATTTATGCATCTATATATACTAGAATGGCAGCGTCTCAATATTCCAACGAGTATATTGACAAATCTTTAAATTCTTTTGAAAATTCCTTAAAGGTCTATACATTAGAGAAATATCCAATAGATTATGCAAGAGCATTAACTGAAATGTCATATGCTTATTATATAAAAGCTAAAAAGCTCGAAGATCTTGAATACCTCAACAAAGCAATAAAATGCTGTGAAGAATCCCTAAAAGTATATACATTGGAAAACGAACCCTTACATCATGCATACACAATCTCATATTTATCAACATATTTAGTATATTTGGCAAGTCTTGGTGAAAAACCCATAGAAAATGCTAAAAGGGTTATTAATATTTGTTCTACTGCAACAAAAGTCTTTACCCAGGAAAAATATCCTGAATTTTATACCAATATAAAAAATGATTCCGGAGGGGCATATGAAATACTTTCAAATTTTGAAAACAAGGAGGAAAACCTCCTTAAAAGTATAGAAGAATATACTGAATGCTTAAAATATTATTCTTTTGAAGGTTTTCCGCACAAATATGCTCAAATTAATTACAAACTTGGTAATTTATATTTGTTATTATCCGATATAAAAAATACAGCAGACAATAAAAAATTAGCAATAAATTACTATAACGAATCATTAAAATACTATAACGATACAGACAAAATATATAATGAAATTAAGGATAAAATAAAGCTGGCAGAGAAGTAGTTGCTGCCAGCTTTTATAAGACATTTTTAATATATTAAATACGATTAATCTTTTACATTTATCTATCGTAAAATTCCGGTAAAGCGTTCGTTATTTTGCTCTGCGAAATGTATGATTAATAACGTATTTAATAAAGTTCACTTATTACAATTTTTCAATATACTACTGCTGTACAGGAAATTCATTTATTTTGCCCTGAATAAATTTAAGAATATATCCCATATCAAATGTGTCTATCAATCCATTACCATCTACATCAGCAGCTAATTGTCCATACTGATTATATGAAAAACCAGGGGTCGAACCTAACAGATAATTTTTAATTGTTTCGACGTCATCCATTGAAACTATTGAGTTTCCATCCGCATCACCGTATACAAATAAATCAACAGAACCGTTATTGAGTTTAATTCCATCATATTGGCAATCAGGTGACTTATAAATTTTACAACTGTCTTTTTCTAAGGTAAGAGGTGTACTTCCAATTCCTTTTATAGTATCCGACACATCAAACTCAACATTAGCAAATATTCCATTTGTTTTAATCAATAACTGCGATGCAATATTCCCGGTAAATGTTATTTTAACTTTTCCAACACTGTTATCAACATTATAAGTAAAATTACATCCATCCGGAACTGTTTGTCCAGGTGTTACATTACTTACTGCAAGCTTACTCGGATCATATGATATCTCCGTCTCAGCTCTGTAGATACCATCTGTAGGAACATTGTTTATTGTTAAAGGTACAGACTTTTTACCCGCCCTTGGTTCCATAACATCACTTCCTATGGTGAATGCCGTTATAGAATCATCACTTGTATAAACAGTATTTAATACAATGAGCAGCGTATAGTAACTCATTCCTCCCAGTGCATAAATCTTATTATTTACATATTCAATTCTGTGTCTGTTAGCCCTATTATAGGCATAACTACCTTTTCTCACCCATGTTTCTGTTATAGGATCATATTCTCTGAAATTTTCACTTAAGCTTCCAATAACATATATCTTGTTGTTTAAGCTGAATGTACCAAACTGACTATCACTTTCAGGCATTGGATTTTTAATGCTCCATTTATCTGTCGCAGGATCATACTCTTCTATGGAATCCAATTTATTACCATTACCGTTCTGCCCCCCTAAAGCATATATCTTACCGTTTGCTACACCAACAGAGTGATTATACCTGGGTATATTCATTTTACCCAGAGTATCCCACTTATCATTTTTAGGATCATATCTCAAAATATTTTCTGCCATTGACATTTTATATGAATCTGTAGCGGAATTATAAACTCCTTTTATTCCTCCAACAATATATATATATCCGTTTAATTCAACAGCTTCATGCTTATACCTTTTCTCGGGCATTTTACTTTTACTGGTCCATGTCTTATTTATAGTATCATATTCATACATGGTATCGTAAACCTCACTAATATTAATATCAGCCTGAGAATCACTTCCTCCAGAAATATATATCTTATCATTTAACGCAGCGGCTGATAAACACATTCTTCCTTCCGGCATATTCGGGCATAGTGTCCATGTACAGCTTGAAGGATCATACTCTTCTGCTGTATCAAGTATTTTAATTGAATAATTTTGTCCTCCATAACCACCAAATGTGTAAATTTTTCCATTTACTGTTGCTGATGCAAAAAAGGATCTTTGATAATTCATATTAGATTCTTTTTTCCACTTACCTTCAAAAGTATCATAACAAAATACTTTATTTTGACATGTGGAACCGTTATTACCGCCAATTATAAGGAGTTTTCCTTCAACCACTACCGATGCATGACCATATAAAGCCGTCGGTAAAGTTATTCTTTCAGTTGTTAAACCTGTCAACACATCATACTCCTCAATTTTATCGGAGTTTTTTCCTCCTGCTGAAAAAAGAATACCATTGATCTCTGATAATGAAAAATCTGAATTCCATTTATTTAAATTCTTTTTAATTGTCCATTTGTTTAAAGCAGGACTATATTCTTCAACTGTTTTCAAATTTGTTGTTCCGCTTACACCACCTAATACTAAAACAGATCCGTCCTTTACAGTTATTCCGAAATTGCTGCGTGCTGTAGGCATTTTTTTTGCTGTAGTCCATTCATCAGTTATAGGATCATATATTTCTACCGTATCTAAAGACTTTCCATTATCATTACCACCTATAGCATATATCTTACCATCTACACACACTGCACCTAAATTGCTTCTTGGTGTAATCATAGAGGACTTTATTGTCCATAAACCTGTTGATGGGTCATATTCCTCAACTGTATTAAGATATGAACCGTTATAACCACCTATAACATAAATTTTTCCATTACTTGCTTCAACAGCTGCCATGCCTGTTCTGGCAACTGACATTGCTTCTTTTCTTAACCAAACATTATTTTGCGGATCATATTCCTCAACTGTATTTAAGTAGTTTTGAGAATCATTGATACCTCCAAAAACATAAACTTTACCGTTTTTTGATGTCAATGAAGCAAAATTCATTCTTGCCTCATTCATTGAAGCTTTAGTATCAAGTCCACAATCTAAGGTAGCAATTGTTATTTTATTTGATGGTAAACTTGAATTATTATCAGTTCTCGCTTTAACTATGAAGTTATATGTAGTATTGGGTTCGACTGCTACAAATTTGTAATTAGTCTCTGATATTTCATCCATCAAATCTCCTTCAAAATATACCTCATAGTATTTTGCATCTTCGACAGGCTGCCATCTGAGTATAATATTAGAGGTTGTTGCTTCGCCTGTAAGAATTGGAGCATCCAAAGAAGTAAAAACCGATATTTCATTACTCCAATCACCTGTCTTATTACCGCTTTTTGCTCTTACTTTATATGAATGTTGTGTATTTTTTTTAAGATTTCTGTGAGTGTAGCTTGTTTCAGTCAATTCTAATATTCTTCCGTCAACCGAAATATCATAGCCTGTTGCACCGGGAACCCTATCCCAGCTTACTTTTATGGAATTTAAATTAGGTGAAGCCTTAACATTTTTAGGTGTACTGAAAAAGTCATAAGAAGCAACCAACGCAAACGGCTGTGGTCCATATGAAACATTATGACCCGATACTATTATCTTATACATGCCGTTTTCGGGATTATTTATTATTACATTTTCAACATTGTTTACCCTATCGTATTCAGAATCATAAGGTGCTGTAAAGTCATTACCGTTGTAAACAACTTTTCCATCAGGAGATATTACCTTTAAATCCAAATCATTAACAAGAGAACTTGGAGCAGTAGAGGTTCCCGGGTAATCAGTCCATACTAAAGTAATCTTAAGCGGTTTGTCAGTATCGTTAACATAACAACTGGATTCATATGTTCTATTCTCATTTGTAGCTAATGATGAATCCTGATCTATTATTTTTGTAGAGTACAATGAGTCATATACACTTACTTTTCCCCAGCCCATTTCATCTGTATATCCTTTATCCAGAGAGCCGTTTATTAATAAAGCTTTAATCAATGCAGAGCTTGGATTTGAAATACCTTTATTCTTTTGCAAAAATTCACGTATAACTGCAACTGTACCGGCTGTAAGTGGAGTAGACATTGAAGTCCCACTCTTATATGCATAATATTCACTGGATTCAGAATTCAGCATGCTGGATTTTGTGGACATTATAAAACTTCCTGGAGCTACTACATCGGGTTTTATTCTTCCATCTACACATCCATAACTGGAAAATACTGCCCTTTCACCAGGATTATCAGATGCTGATGTTCCTGACATCAGTTCCATATCAGGCCTGAAGTTTTCTGATGCTCCTACTGTTATACAGTTTTTAGCCGTTCCTGGCGAACCGACCGTGTATTTACCGTCTCTTCCGTTATTTCCTGCTGAAAATAACACTACCATATCTTTGTTATCCCACATAAAACGGTCCACATCAGCAGAATAGTTCGTATATGCTCCTTTAGCTGCCGATCCCCAAGAGTTTGTATGAATTCTTGCACCATTATTATAAGCCTCATTAAGCAATTGATAAAGTGTTCCATTAAAAGATATAGAACCACTTGAATCACGGCCAACATCCTGCATTATAAGATTCGCCTTAGGTGCAGTTCCTTTAATTTTTCCATTGGACATTTGTCCGTTTCCAAGAACAGAACCGGAAACATGGGTTCCATGTCCGTTTAAATCATATCCATTCTCACCGTTTTTATCGATGATTTTGTTAACTCTTCCGGCAAAGTCACTATGAATAGTATTATTTTGAAGACCCGGATTTCCTTTATCAAGTCCTGTGTCTGCAACACAAACTATTTGTCCTTCTCCTTCATAAGCCATGCTTTGTGATGATTCAAAGCCCATTATACCTCTTGCAACATCATTATGGATTTCAAACCCATACTCCTTCTCAATAAATTTTACTGATTTGATATTTGATATATCAATCAATGATTTACGTTTTACTTTTACTTTTTTAAGTTGGCCTTTTTCGCTTATTTTTGATATTCCGTCTTTATTTACTGCATTTATAACATCACTACAATCCATATCAAATGTACTGATTGAAACATTTACTTCTTCTTCAAGCCCATTTTCATTACTGCTATTTATTTCTTCCATGAGCTCAGGATCAATTTTATATTCATCCAAATATGGTATAACGTCTCCCACACATTCAATATCTTTTATTTTTTCCACCATATCACTTTTCATGAATGATAAAAAGGAGTATTTAGGTATATAATCAAGTAATTTAACTCCCATTTTTGTAACCTTTTTTTTCATTTCTTCGGTTATAGGTCCTGTAAAAGAAATTATGTATGGACTACTTTCCTTTGAAGCTTTGTTATTGAAATTCTTTTCAGCAGATTTTCTCTTTGCATTTTCTATACCGCTTTCAATAGTAGCTGCTTTTAAATGAACTTCATATTTTTTCATTCTACCTTCTTTTCCTGCTGCAAACGATCCTATACTCATACCTGCACTAGATAGGAATACAGATACTGATAATGCTGATGCAATGATTTTCTTAAATTTCATTTTATCCCCTCCTGTAAATAAATCAAATTAATAATGATATTTCAGAAATACATAATTCAATTTTATTTCATAATATCAATATAGATTTTTGAATCCCCATTGTCCCTTTAAATATTTGTTATTTACTCTCCCTAAATGCCAGTTTTATTAAATCATTAATATATAAAGATATATAAAGTATAAAGTAATTTTTTATAAAGTGTGTGAAAAAAATTGAAAAATCAATGAAAAAAATTGAATTTTTTCATGCTTTATTTATAATCAATTTCATATTAGGCATGTTAAATAAAAAACTACACCTATATGTTCATTTTGTAGTCCTTTTAGGAATGTTGAGAATATAACTTCTGATAGTATCTTGGATTATACTGTGAACACCTACAAAGAAAGAGTAAATTAATACCTATAATATTGGCTCTTTTGAAGGTTTGCCTGCTTTTCTTGGATATTTTTTGGGAGTACTTTTTATTTTTTTTACTATAATTATATTTCTCGTGGCATCAGAAAAAGGAAGATTTAAATTTTTTATCTCTTCAATTTTACCACCTAACACATCAAGAGCTTTATTTGAAGAATCAACCTCTTCTGTACTGCTTCCCTTCATTGCAATAAAAAGTCCTCCTACCTTAACAAAAGGAAGACAATACTCAAGAAGCACAGGAAGATTAGCTACTGCTCTTGCAGCAGCAACATCGTACTTTTCTCTGTTTTCTTCCATCATACCAAAATCCTCTGCTCTTCCATGACATGCCCTTATTTCTTTAAGATCCAGCTCACTTATAACATTATTTAAAAACTTTATCCTCTTATCTAAAGAATCAAGAAGTGTAACATTTATATTATCACAGGCTATTTTAACTGGTATTCCCGGAAATCCTCCACCTGTCCCTACATCAATAAATTTAATATCTTTATTTTCCAAATATGGAATAATACTAAGTGAATCAATAAAATGCTTTATTATTATTTCTTTATCATCTTCAATAGCTGTTAGATTTATTTTTTGGTTCCATTCTTTTAAAATATCCTTATATCTAATCAACCCATCTATTTGACTTTCATTTAATAAAACAGAAATTTCCTTGGATCCCTCTATTAACATATCTACTAAATCTTTACTCATCTTTATCCTTGCTCCTTTTATCTCTGTTTCTTTGCTCCATATAAACCAAAAGAACAGATATATCAGCAGGAGAAACTCCTGTTATTCTTGAAGCCTGCCCTATTGAATCAGGTTTTATGCTGTTTAGTTTCTGCCTTGCTTCAATCCTAAGCCCATCTATCTCCAAATAGTTTATATCCTTGTCCAGCTTTCTCTTTTCAAGCTTTTTAAACTGTTCAACCTGCATAAGCTGTCTTTTTATATATCCATCATACTTAATTGATATTTCAACCTGCTCCTTTACGGCAAAACTTAAATCTTCCTCTCTTTCATCTATCTCTGAAAGAGATTCGTAATTAAGTTCAGGCCGGCGTAACAACTCTGAAAGCTTTGCACCACTTTTTAGAGGTGTACTGTTCATTCTTTCAAGAAATGCATTTACTTTCTCACTTGGAGGAATAACTTTTTTTTCTATTCTCTCTATTTCTCTATTTATCTTATCCCATTTCTCCTTAAATTTCTTGTATCTTTCATCGTTTATAAGTCCAATCCTATAACCGATTGGAGTAAGCCTAAAATCAGCATTGTCCTGCCTTAAAAGAAGCCTGTATTCCGACCTTGATGTCATCATCCTATAAGGCTCTTTTGTACCTTTTGTTACCAGGTCATCAATAAGAACTCCAATATATCCCTCTGATCTATCTATTATGATGGGCTCTTTACCCAGTATACTTAAAGCTGCATTAATTCCGGCAATAAGACCTTGAGCCGCAGCTTCTTCATAACCTGAACTTCCGTTTATCTGACCTGCTGAATACAATCCGTCAACATTTTTTGCTTCTAAGGTAAGATTAAGCTGAGTCGCATTTATACCGTCGTACTCTATTGCATACGCACTTCTCATAATAGATACATTCTCAAGACCGGGCAAAGATTTAACCATCTTTATTTGCACATCTTCAGGAAGGCTGCTTGACATACCTTGAAGGTACATTTCTTCTGTATTAAGACCCATTGGCTCAACAAAAACCTGATGGCTTTCCTTGTCCGCAAATCTAACAACCTTATCTTCTATTGAAGGACAATACCTTGGTCCTACTCCTTTTATATCACCGGAATATAAAGGAGATCTATGTAGGTTTTCTTTTATTATCCTGTGAGTTTCTTTATTTGTATATGTCAGCCAGCAAGATACCTGCTCTATTTTAATCTCATCAACCTCAAATGAAAAGGGTACAATTCTTTCATCACCTGGCTGTTCTGTCATCTTGGAAAAATCTATGCTTCTCCTGTTTATTCGTGCAGGTGTTCCAGTTTTTAACCTAAGAATCTCCAGACCAAGTTCCTGAAGGCTATCAGAAAGTTTATTAGCTGGAAATAGACCATCAGGTCCTCCGCTGTAGCTCACATCACCAATTATAATCCGTGCCTTCAAATATGTTCCGGTAGTAAGTATCACAGCTTTGCACCTAAAAATAGCACCGGTATGAGTTTTAACACCAATTATTCTTCTTTTTCCACTTTCACCAACCTCTGAGAGAATATCTACTATCTCAGCCTGCTTTATATCCAGATTATCTTGTTTTTCCAAAGTATGCTTCATTTCTATCTGATATCTTCTTCTATCAACCTGCGTCCGCAAAGAGAATACTGCAGGTCCCTTTGCAGAATTTAACATCTTTGACTGGATAAATGTTTTATCTGTATTTTTGCCCATTTCTCCGCCAAGTGCATCAATTTCTCTTACAAGATGGCCCTTTGCTGTACCACCTATACTTGGGTTACATGGCATATTGGCTATACTGTCAAGATTAATTGCAAACAAAACAGTTTTACAACCAAGCCTTGCTGAAGCCAATGCAGCCTCACACCCGGCATGTCCGGCACCAACAACTACAATATCATAATAACCTGCTTCATAATCCATATCTAAAACCCCTTCTATTTTCCAATACAAAATCTTTTAAATATTTCATTTAGAACCTGCTCATTTACTGATTCTCCGGTTATTTGTCCGAGATAATAAGCCGCGTCCTTTATATCTATGGTAATCATATCAAGAGGCATTCCGCTTTCATAAGCAGAAATTGCATTATCAATACTCTCCATACACTTGTCAATCATGTTTTTATGCCTTATATTTGTAAGGATAATTTCATCATTCAATCTAAGTTTGCCTTTATTAAAGAGTCCTGTTAATTCTTCTTCAATTTTATCTATTCCACTGCCTGTTTTTATAGATACTTTAATCAAATTATATTCTTTAAAATAGTCTTCAATTTCTTTTATTTTTTCATTGCTGGATATATCAATCTTATTTAGTATTACAATATTTCTTTTATTTCTTACATTATTAAATATTTCAATATCTTCGCTTTTTATTCCAGCATCAGCATCAATCATAACTATAATAAGATCTGCCTCATCAACTGCTTTCTTTGCTCTCTCTACTCCTATTCTCTCAACTACATCCTCAGTTTCTCTTATACCTGCAGTATCTATGAGCCTTATTGGTATACCGTTTATATTTATATATTCTTCAATTATATCCCTTGTTGTGCCGGGTATATCAGTAACAATAGCTTTGTTTTTACCGCTCAGTTCATTTAGAAGGGATGACTTTCCTACATTAGGCCTTCCCACAATAACAACATTCAAGCCTTCCCTTATCATTCTTCCGTTTTCAAATGTATTTGAAATATTACAAATCAAATTTCTTATAGGTTTTAAGCTTTCATATACCATATCTCCTGTTATTTCCTCTATATCATGCTCAGGATAATCAACAGTTACTTCAATATGAGCAATGAGCTCTATCAACTTTTCTCTTACTTCCTTAAGCTTTCTAGAAAGCTTACCTTCTAACTGATCAAGTGCTGCCTTAGACCCTGCATCTGTTTTTGAATTTATAAGATCAATAACAGCCTCTGCCTGGGACAAATCTATTCTACCATTTAAAAATGCCCTCTTGGTAAATTCCCCTGCCTCTGCTATACGAGCACCTTCCTTAACAATTAGCTCCAATATCTTTCTTAATACAATTATTCCTCCATGGCAGTTTATCTCAACCACATCCTCTTTTGTAAAAGATGCAGGTTTTTTCATTTTGGATACCAAAACCTCATCAAGGGTTTCATTGCTTGCGGGGTCAACTATCTTACCGTAATTTATGGTATGAGTTTTTATATCTTTAAAATTTTTTGCTCCTTTAAAAATTCTTGAAGCTATATTAAAAGAATTTTCACCGCTTATTCTTATTATTCCAATTCCTCCTGTACCCGGAGGTGTTGATATTGCAACAATAGTATCTTCCATTGTTATACTCCTTATTAAAACTTCTCAATTAAAGGCCCAAGAGTACACTCCTGAGCCTTATAATATCCAATAAAATCTTTAATTATTAGCATTTATTCATCCAAATAGCAATCATAAATATAACTTTTTCAATAACTTAGCTTACTTTTTAGTAAGGAATCCCTATTTCATCGTAATTACAACTTTTCTGTTAGGTTCATCTCCAACGCTGTAAGTTTTAACGCTGTTATTATTCTGAAGGGTAGAATGTATAACCCTTCTTTCATATGGATTCATAGGCTCAAGAGTAATATTCTTTCTATATTTTACAACCCTGTCCGCAAGCCTGTTTGCAAGATTTACGAGGGTTTCTTCCCTTTTCATTCTATAGTTTTCTACATCTACAACAACTCTTTTATAATCGTCATTGTCCTTGTTTATTACAAGGCTTGACAAGTATTGAATGGAATCAAGAGTTTCTCCTCTTCTTCCTATCAAAATGCCTATGTCATTACCTTTAATATTCAAAGTAACTGCATCATCATTTTCTACAAGATCAATTTCAGCCTTAACTTTCATCTTCTCAAACAAATCATACAAAAACTTTTTGGCCTTATCTCCCTTTGACTCACGAACAGTAACCCTAACTTTGGCCATTTTATTTCCAATTATTCCGAAAATACCTTTATTACCCTCATCAATCACTTCAATATCAACTTTATCTTCACTGAGATTAAGTTCATCCAAAGCTAATGAAACAGCTTCCTGTACTGTCTTTGCAGTTTTTTCTATAGAATTAACCATTTACGCGTTCTGAACCTCCTTCTTTTTTGCTATCAGTTTATTAATAAACAACTGTTGGAAAATCTGGAAAATACCACCTACTATCCAATAAAGCCCCATACCTGCTGGGAATGAAAATGAGAAAAACAATGTCATCAAAGGTCCTATAAACAGCATGGAATTCTGCATCGGATTTTCCGTCGTTTGTGTACTATATGCCATGGACAATTTAGATGATATATATGTAGTTCCAGCTGCCAAAAACGGTATCAATAAGAGTAAATAATTACTGCTAAAATCCTTAGGAACTGATCCTAAATTAAATCCTAAAAAATTGCTAAAGCTACTGGAAAGGGTTGTTATTGTATTTATCATATCACCGCTTAAAATGTTCTCAACTCCACTAATTTCGCCTTTAAAGAATTTTCCTATTATTTCAATTTGAACATATACATTACTGTTAGATAAGTTTAGAGCATTAGCCAATTTATCAATATCACCAATGCTAATGCCTAACATATACCTTAAAGGCTTTTGAATAACCTGCCATAAAGCCAATAATATAGGCATTTGAATTAATAAAGGCAAACAACCTCCCATAGGGTTATAATTGTTTTCCTGATAAAGCTTAAGACTTTCCTGTTGAAGTTTTTCTTTATCATTTTTATATTTAGTCTGAATTTCCTTTAATTTAGGGCCTAATTCCTGCATTTTTGCCATGTTATTATATTGTTTAATCATCAGTGGTAAAAGCAAAACTTTTACAAATATCGTAAATATAATAATAGCTATACCATATGATTTAAATGCAAGAGTATCATAAATAAAGTACAATATTTGCCCTAAAGGGTTTGCAATAAAATCTAACATATCAATAAACTACTCCTTATTCTTACTTTACTGGATCATAGCCTCCCGGGTGAAAAGGGTGACACTTTAAAATTCTTCTCACCGATTTTATTCCACCCAAAAAGACACCATATTTCATAATTGATTCTACAGCATATTGTGAACAGGTAGGGTAAAATCTACAGCTCGGCCTTTTTAAAGGCGAAATATACTTTTGATAAAATTTTATTAAATATACAAAAAAACTTTTTATCAATCTAATTTCTCCTGTTCAAATATATTAAGTTTCCTAAACAAATATTTCATTTCCTTTTTTATTTCAAAAAAACCAGGCATATCTTCAGAAGATCTTACAACAAAAACTATATCAAAGCCATGCTTTATTTTATCTTCAACCAGTCTATAGTTCTCTTTTATCAACCTTCTTATCCTGTTTCTCTTTACACTCTTTCCAACCTTTTTACTCACAGTAATTCCAAGTCTGTTTTTGTCAATATAATTGTGGAGGGTATATAAAGTAATATACTTGCCAACATAAAAACGCCCTTTTTTATAAACCCTCATGAACTCATGATTTTTTTTAAGAGGAATAGTTTCTATCATAAGCTATAATTTATCCTCATATTAATAATTAAATACTAAAAAAAATATATATTATTAATTATTTCTAAATTTATAATATATTAAACAAAAAGACCACAGAATTTGCGGTCTTAAGCTGTTAATACTTTTCTACCTTTTAACCTGCGTCTTCTTAAAACTTTTCTTCCGTTAGCAGTACGCATTCTCTTTCTAAAACCATGTTCCTTTTTTCTTTGTCTATTTTTAGGTTGATAGGTCCTTAACATCTATATTACACCTCCATTTCATAAAAGCGGTAAAACCTCGATAAATACAAGATATACTAAACTTTATATATCATATTTATTCATATTTTAAAGAAATCAAACCAATTATATATTATATTATAAAGACATGTCAAGAATCTATTTTTATTACCCTGCATAACAAAATATATGTACTTGCCTCACCAGCACTAAATATTGATAAACCATAAAAACAATATCTACATTTTGTAGTTTTATTATAATAATAATTTTAAATTCCAATAAATTATATATATAACCAAAAATAATAAAAAAATATATAATTTTGTACAAAAAAATTAATTGTGGATAAATATTAATTTACTTAAAAATTTTGTGGATATCTTATTGAATAATAATTCAAAGTCTGATATATTTAATATGCTTATTGACTTTGCAATATTTTATAATTGTGTATATAGTTATGCACAAGCTGTCAATAATTTATAAAAATACTTTTACAAAAGATAATTTACAATTCAATTTTGGAATATTTGGAATATTGAAAATATATTCCTTAATTAGTTTTAAAAAATAAATCTATTATTTTATACATAATGGTTTATTTTTTTTCTTCATCAACTTGAAAATTTGTTCAAAACATAAATTTTATGACCTTTTATTTTTTTTCTTTAGTTTGGAGGATTTTATGAGTTATCAGTTAACCGATTTGTGGAACAAAACACTTGAGCTTCTTAAAACAGAGCTTACAGAAATAAGCTTTAATACTTGGATAAACTCCATTGAGCCTTTATCCTTAACAGCAAATTCAATAAACTTGGGTGTACCTGATGAATTTAATAAAGGTATACTTGAAAGCAGGTATCTAAAGTTAATTAAAAATGCAGTAAAACAATTAACATACAAGGAATATGCAATTAATATCCTAATACCCTCACAGGAAGATGTTAAAAGGAATGTTGCCGATGGTAACAATAATTCTGATGAACAAGTAATTTCTGTATTAAATCCTAAATATACCTTCGACACATTTGTGGTTGGAAACAGCAATCGTTTTGCCCATGCTGCATCACTGGCAGTAGCCGAAACACCTGCAAAAGCATACAACCCTCTTTTTATGTATGGAGGTGTTGGTCTTGGTAAGACACATCTTATGCAAGCCGTAGGGCAATACATATTGACACAGAATCCTTCTCAAAAAGTATTGTATGTGTCATCTGAAAAGTTTACAAACGAACTTATAAATGCAATAAAAGATGATAAGAACGAAGAGTTCAGATCAAAATACAGAAATATTGATGTCCTTCTAATAGATGATATTCAGTTTATAGGAGGAAAGGAACGTACTCAGGAAGAGTTTTTCCATACTTTTAATGCATTATATGAATCAAATAAACAAATTATTCTATCTAGTGATAAGCCTCCTAAAGAAATAAAAACTTTAGAAGAGAGACTCCGTTCAAGGTTCGAGTGGGGACTTATTGCAGATATACAACCACCGGATCTTGAAACAAGGATAGCTATATTAAGAAAAAAAGCTCAACTTGAAATGTTAGATGTTCCAAACGACATAATGGTCTTTATTGCTGATAATATTGCATCAAATATAAGAGAGTTGGAGGGTGCTTTAAATAGAGTAATTGCTTACGCCTCACTTACTCAAAGTGAAATAAGTATTGATTTGGCAAGCGAAGCCTTAAAGGACATGCTCTCCAATAACAAAACAAAAGTTATAGACAGTAATTCAATAAAAGATATAGTATCTCGATACTATAACATAAGAGTAGAAGAATTTAAATCAAAAAAGAGAAACAGGGAAATATCTTACCCAAGACAAATAGCCATGTATCTATGCAGAGAACTCACAGATATGTCTTTACCAAAGATAGGTGATGAGTTTGGTGGCAGAGACCACACAACAGTAATACATGCATGTGAAAAAATTTCTGAAGATATTGAAACAAATTCAGAAACAAGACGTGCAATACTGGAATTAAAAAAGAATATTCAGGGGTTATAATAATTAATCCTTATTTTGTTATATATTTGCTTTAATTATGCCAAAGAATAAAATTACCTTTTTTAGGTAATTCTTATTTTTTAATGTCTGGAAAATTATGATATAAATATTTAAGTAATTTTTATATCATTAATTAATTAAAGTTGGATTTAAATTTTATCAACATAAATTGTGTATATGGGTATAAGTTAATGTGGACAACTTATAAATAAAAAAACGACCTTTATATTGTTGATAATTAAATGACAGATATCAACAATTAATTAACAGCCTTAAATTTAGTTTATAATCAATGTTGTAGAAGTTATTAACAAAATCAACAGTACTTATTATTATTATTACTGAAAATTATTAATTATTATAAAGGAGGTAGTTGGATGAAAGTTATTATTTCAAAAGAAAATTTGCTTGAAGGAATAAATATAGTGCAAAAGGCAGTATCAACAAAAAGTACAATGCAAATACTTGAAGGAATACTAATTAAGGCAACAAATAATTTTAAGATGACCGGAAACGATACGGAAATGGGAATAGAGTGTACATTAGAAGCGGATATTAGAAGGGAAGGATCCATAGTAATAAACTCAAAAATGTTAGGGGACATAGTAAGAAAGCTACCTGAGTCAGAGGTATTGATAGAAGTAAAGGATAATGAAAAGGTAATAATCGAGTGCGAAAACTCTCATTTTGAAATTAAAGGAATTCCATCAGACGGCTATCCAGAGCTTCAATTAATAGAAAACGGAAATATGTTTGTCACTACTCAAAATATTGTTCGTGATATGATTCGGCAAACGATATTTGCTGTTGGATTTGACGATAACAGACCTGTTCTAAAAGGAATACTTATAGAATCAAACGGAAAAGAACTTGATTTTGTTGCTATAGACGGTTTCAGGATGGCTCAAAGAAGAAAGATATCAACTGAAGAATTTAGCTTGATAAAAGTTATAGTTCCAGGAAAAACAATGAATGAAATTGTAAAAATATTGCAACCTGAAGATGAAGAAGTCAAAATAATAAGTTCAAAAAATCATGTTTTATTTGATATTAATAATGTTAAAATATTATCTAGGATAATAGAAGGAGAGTATTTAGATTATAAAAGCATAATTCCTTCGGACTATGACACCGAAGTATTAGTAGATAAAAAGGAGTTTTTAGGAAGTCTTGAAAGAGCATCTTTAATTTCAAGTGAAGAAAAAAAATATCCTCTTAAATTTGATATAGATGATGAAAAAATTATTTTATCATCAAGTACTGAATTAGGTACAGTAAGAGAAGAAATAAGAGTGGATATGAAAGGAAGAAAGATGGAAATAGGCTTTAATCCAAGGTACTTCATCGAAGCATTAAAAGCAATAGAAGAAGAAAGAGTGAAGGTTGTTTTTACATCTGAAATAGGTCCTAGTACAATATTCCCACTAGATGGTAATGAATTTGCGTATATGATTTTGCCTGTAAGAATGAATAAAGATGTATAAGGCGTTCGTCATTTATTCTGCAAAATATTAAATAAATTTTTTTATTTAAAAAATTTATTACAACAATAATTAAAGAAGGTGTAATATGGAAAAAGTAAAAATAGATACTGATTATATAAAACTTGATCAATTTTTGAAATGGGTAAGTATCGTAGGATCAGGATCTGACGCAAAGGAAATAATTTTTAATGGAGATGTAACAGTAAATGGAGAAGTAGAGACAAGAAGAGGAAGAAAATTAAGACCGGGAGATATTATTGAAGTTGATGAAAAAAAGTTTATAATAGATTAAATACGATTAATCTTTTACATTTATCTATCGCAAAATTACGGTAAAGCGTTCGTTATTTTGCTCTGCTAAATGTAAGATTAATAACGTATTTAATATAGATTAAAAGTGTAAATTTAATACATATGTCTGTTGCAAAAGCTAAAAT
>Ga0255341_1003262_pt1 | contig 18534 bp, 10 predicted proteins | sample wastewater_treat_8_FD_192418 | JGI IMG/M metagenome (GOLD analysis project Ga0255341, IMG submission 192418) | Wastewater microbial communities from Lulu Island WWTP, Vancouver, Canada - plant12 | ecosystem: Engineered > WWTP > Wastewater > Unclassified | place: Canada: Vancouver, British...
CAAAAACTTCTTAGCTATATGCTCTCCGTACTGATACATGAGATAAGCCAAAAGCTCATAGGCACTGCAGCGTTCAGTATCAATGCAGTATTCTATTCCATCAAGCAATTGTCCAATTGTATAAAACCTTGTCATCCGGTATAATCGAATGCAATGTGTATTAAAATATTTCGGCTGTTGCTGCTCCATCCGACGAATGAATTCCTGAGCTATTTCGTATTCTGCAAAATATTGTTTTATGATGGTTAAAGAAACCCTGTCTCTGCTGTAATTTTCTTCTGGTTTGAACAACTGCCCGGTATCTTCTGTGACTGGATATTTAGCCAATAAATCATTTGTTTCAGCGTCATAGAACAAAAACATTTCACCATCATCTTCAATGCGAATGCGTTTATGAGCATCCATCATACCTGTATTAATCAGATAACGGTTGCCTTTATAATTTACAACTCCATCCTTATCAAAGGAGGCAACAGTGCTTGATACTTCGGAATAAGGTTTGACATGGAGCAGGTATTTTTGCTCTTCCATGAACATTTCACGCGGCACTTTTCTGGTCACAGTATGTATTCGCCCGTTGCCTTCCCTATCTAACCATGCAAGGGCAGCACTGTTAAGGCTATCAATTCCGGTGTATATCCTGCCCTCAAGAAAACTTTGCTTTATGTATCCAATCACCTCTTCAACCTTGCCTTTACTTTGAGGATCTCTTGGTCTACATAGCGAAACACTGTAACCTATACGCTTAACATATTCCTCAAAGGCAGGTACGAATATGATATTTCCCAGATTTTCACTGACTACATAGACACGGTCAAGGTCATAAAGAATAGTCTGTGTTCTTCCTCCAAAATATTGGAATGCATAGTTATGAGCTTTAATGGCAGTTTTGGTTGTAAAGGGATCCGGTGAAAAATAAACAAATTTCATTCTGCTATAACTCAGAACCATACAAAAGAAATATACCCTTACAATTCTTCCATACATATCTTTAAGTTTATATTGACCAAAATCAGCCTGAGCTTCATATCCTGGTGGCGAGACTTCACGCGGCGAGATTTTCCGCTTCCTGGTATGCTGATACCCATGCTGTTCCCTTAAAGCTTTCATGTAGCGATAGAAAGTAGCTCGTTTAACTTGTAAATCAGGAAAGGCTTCAATTAATTTAAGATAAATATTGGTATCTCGGATTTGTGGGCATATTTTCAATTGCTCTAATATGTACTGTCGATAATTATCCATATGATACTTTTCCTGCTCAGCTTCCCTGGCATAATCCTCTTTGCTCATATTCCAGTATTTACTGACAGAAGTATAGGTGATCCCCAGCGCTTTAGCAGTTTTGGTCTGGGCGAGTCCAAGTGCTTTATATTCCTGGATTTTTTGATATTGCTCGATACCGATCATGTTTTTCCTCCTTTAGTTTTATTATTAAAGCTAGAATACATGTACCAATGCAAGCATAGGCATCACCTCCTTTATAATTGAATACTTATTTAACACAAATAATATTGCTATATTACCTATGTTAGTAAGTATTAGTCTAAGAGTAAAAGAACCAATCATGTACCAAGCTTTGAGCTTGATATGATTGGTCCTAATTGTTAATTCATTTATAGTAAATAATCGTTAATTCATCTTACTCATTCAACAATCGATTTAATTAAGGCTTCTCTGGAATCTAAGTAAAATTGAATATCTATCTTTGTAGCCATTTCATCAGATAAATCAAATAACTGTCTTCTACAAGATACTGGCATAAGAATTGAAGTTGCTCCCTTTTCAACAGCAATTTCAACTAATGTTACTGGATTATGAACAATATCGATAGAACCTCCTAAATTTACTTCACCTACTACTATTAAACCACCACGAACGCTTTTCTTAAGCATAGCTGTACATAAAGCAATCAACACTCCTATTCCAATTTTTGCACCATTTTTCGCTGAATCAAATGCTCTTAATTGCAATGCAAATTCATGGGATCTAGGATCCTTATCGCCAACTAAAAGTTTACTTTTTGAATACAAATTCTGTTCCGCATAACTAACACTTTCTTTAAATGCAGCAGGTACAGGTTTATTTAAAATCTTAACTCCGTTACCCGGTCCTTCTGTAGCTTCTATCCTAAATAATCCTGGATGCTCATCAAACCCTCCAGGACTTATAGTCCATACTTGTCCAGGCTCAAGTGGATCTATTCCTATACTGTTTTCACTCTGAAGCTCTGGAGTGGATACATATTTTTCAATTCCTTCAGTTCCCATTATATAGCTGAAATGTGTATTTCTAAATTCCGCCGCTCCTATCCGTTTTTGCTGTTCTTTAACCCTTCTTCTACTTTCCATTGCTAACCTAACAGACCATTCAATGTCTTCATCTGGAATTTCACTTTCGTCCCCTGGGTACAGAAGTTTGAGTAAGCCACTTACAGTTTTATTGACTGCGTTAGTATCACGTCCACTTAAAGCACCACCAAAGTGAACTCTCCCCTGAATCGCTGAAAGCCTGCTTTGTAATCTGAGTTGACTCATACACTCAGATAGAAAATCACTTACTAATCCAAAATGGTCTGTTAATATTTCTTTTCCTATCTTAGGAACATCCCATCCTGGTAAATAAGCATGTATTCTATCCATTAGAGCCGTATCGTCACGCATTTCTGGCGGTAATGGTCCAAACAAATGTCCAATTCTTTGCTGATGTTCAACATCAACATCAAAATTACCAACCATGACTATACTGCCATCAGCTCTTATACTCTCTTTACCCCTACTAAACTCACCTGATTCCATATAGCCTTTCATTATGTTAATGCCATCTTTTTTATCAAATGAAATGCCTGAAATTTCATCAAAACAAACTACATCATACTGACAAACCAATCCACGTCTACCACTATTATTATCAACAAACATTTTTGCTACAGTCGCCTTGCCACCAGAAACTAAATGCGCATAAGGAGAAACCTGTTGAAACAGATGGCTCTTACCTGTTCCTCGTGGTCCTAGCTCAACTAAATTATAGTTTCTCTCAACAAAAGGAACCATCCTTAAGAAGAATGCATCTTTAGCACGATCATTTAAACCACTTGGTTCAATTCCTATACTTCTCAAAAGAAAATCCTTCCAATCCTTTGTTGTAAACTCTTTTCTCGCATCTGCAAGTACATCAAGTACGTTTTTCTGAGACAACTGTATTGCACGAATACTTTCAATCCCAAACGGTCTTCCCCTATTCTCTTGAGCAATTGTGGCATCATAAGCTAAAGACACCTCTGCATAAAAACCTCCAGTTAATATTCTCTCGTGCTCACTGACTAATTCAGGAGAAATACGTATATCTTTTAATTGTAAACTAGGCAGAGTAGCTACATAGGAATCGCTTTTCTCATCTAATCTTGCATTGATAATATCAATTATCCTTACTTCACCTTGCTCCCTGGCTCTAGCTTTAAACAACTCTTGTTCTCCTGCTTTAACAGTCTTAGACTTCAGTTGTTTCTGAACAATTTCAATTCCTTCTTGAATTTCATCCTCATTAGTACTAGCGCAATATCGACCTAACATAAACTCTACTACATAGGTAGGTACAGGGAATTGCCTGCTGAATGTTCTAACCAAATCTTTTTTTACTAAATATCCATCTAATACTGAGGCAGCAATTTCATCAATTCTGTCAAAATTCATTTATTGCTCACCTCCTATAATAGTTGCTATTTGATAGACTACTTTATCATTTTCATCAAGTACTACTAAAAAGGCAGATTTTCCTTCATAAATATCATCATCAACGACCACTGATGTTATCCCATCTGATGGAAATTCCTTGACTCCCATTACTATTGAGGTTTCTGGCATTGCTGGCTTCGTTCTAATGTCTAGCCTTAAATCCTCAAATTGACCTTCAGCAGCTACTTTACACCTCATACCCTTCCAAACAATATCTGTAATTGTTAGTAAAGCGTTATTATTACCTTTTGGAGCCGATATCAATAAATCAAGCAGGATATTTTCCTGCAGGCTTATCCCTCCATGCGTATATTCTGTATTTGCTCTATAACATCCGGCTCCTTCAGCTAATACAAAATGGACATTCGGATTCCAATACCATTGATAATAGTTACCATCTAATAAGGCTCCTGGTTTTGCTGCAGCGGTCCTCCCCCATTTACTATCAACAAGTGATGCAGCAATATTTATCTTTGGAAGTCCCCCTGGCATCATTAACCAGCCGTGATCTGATAAAATCTTTACTCTAGACCAACCATTTGCAAATAAAATCTCAACCTTTTCAACAACTTCATCAATATAACGACTGAAATTTTGAACTATACGCCAACCCAAACTATGTCCATCTTCATCTATGTGACTATAATCCAACCATGCATTATCTTCTATTTCTTTTCTATAATCACCATGCTTTAATACTTTCCAACCTTTTATATTCATTAAACTTTCTAATCTTTGTGATAATGCTTTTTGATTTGATTCTTTGATCACAGGGCAAAAATCTTCATTATCCACTTCCAAACCAATTAACTCATCTGCTATTGGCATTAAAGCTGGTTTGCAGGTAGCAGTTAATGAAGGGAGCTCGGATAATCTTGACCGATACATTACATCATACCCAAGTGCAGTTAAGTTCTCTGATACTTGTTTTGCCATATCAAACCGTAGTCCGTCTACAAACAAAATACATTCTCCAGGTTTATGTTCGTTAGGAACTGGCTTGATTGGATTGGTAGCAATTGCCTTTTGCAAATTCCTAGCACATTCATCTATCCATGAAATATATATGGATCTTATAGCATTGGTAATCGCATCAATATCCTCTTGTTTTTTTACTAATTGCAAAGCTCTAGAAACCGCATTATCCACTTTCCAACCCCAATCCTCATAAGCTTTAATTATTTCTGTTATGTTTCCAGTAATAATTTTCTGAGTATGTTCTGCAATAATACTTAGCCAGTACATAGCTTCCGCCAATGGAGCATCTCCACTTGCAGCCCATACAAAGTTTCTTCTTTCACCATGAGTCTTTTCTAATTCAATAATTCTATCTCTTGCGTTATGTTCAGCTAATCCAACTAATAGTTTTAACTCTTTTCTTAATGCACTCTCTTGCTGATCATTCCATTGTGGCGATCTGTCAGGCTCTATACCAAGTGGCATAATAATATTGCGCATGACTTGTGGTATAGCATTATATTTTGCTGGTGCTTCACAAAATCTATCCCACACAGAATCCCATTGTGGCTCTTTCCATGCAATTTTTTCAGCAGCAGTATAAATTGTATCCTGCTCTGGATTAAGCTGAAACTTTGAAATACAAATTTCAACAAAAGCTTCCCACTCTTCATCGCTTTTGCTTTTCTTAAATGAATCGGGATCATTTATCCAGTTAAGAACATCTCTTATGGTATCTCCACCTGTTAAAAGTGCATTAAAATAATCCTTATCTAAATATTCATTTTTTAAAGAGTCAATCTCTTCAAACAAAAGCTTCACTAGAGCTCTTTCAAGTGCTTCAATTGTTTGAGTATCTTGTTGAATATTTAGTCCTAATCCTCCCTTTTTAGTTTTTAAATATGCTAGTGGTGTCCAGTCTCTTGAATTTATCTGAGACCAGATTACACCACGATACTGCAACTCTGCAAGTGGCATAAGCTCCTCAGAGCAGCTTTCCACCGCTCTTATATCTTGTCTACTTACACCTGGCAAATATAATACCGGAACTTTTCCAATAGGAACTTTATAACTATCAATTAATCCAGAAATAGCTACTCTTAACCATATCGCTGGTCCCATATGAACTTCAGGTTTATATTCCCCAAGTACAAGTAGTTCTGGCATCTCACCTTTAAGTACCTCTACAGCCTTTTCCCATAGCTTTTCTTTATCAGTCCATAAAATACATTGAGGTGGAGATTCAGCTTCAGGATTATAATTTGCTGCTGCTCTGATGCTGTTTATTAAATTATTTATTAATTTCACCTGAACTTCACCTCATCTTCTCTTGCTTTTTTCTTTTCTTCTAGTGTCAAATGGTGATCATTTATTCTATCTCCACCAAACAAATGATACCAAGGACTATTTTCTGTATCTTTACCTCTGTCTTTATTCCACTTAATATTTGGTTTATCTCGTAATACTCCAGCGCCTTTTTTCCCTACATCTCCAACCAGCATAAAAGGACGAATGTTGACACGTACGCCATCATTTAAATCAGGTTCCCAGCCTAAAGGCTGTTTATTAAGAGGCTTCCATCTCACGAATATGTCATATGGAGCTTCTCCTTCGAGTATTAATTCCAATTTCTTTTTCAAACTTATGGCAGCATTTAATTTCTCTTCTGCACCTTCTATGCCGTCCATCATAGCTGATTTCTGTTTACTAATCCAATCCCCCAAGTAAGTATAAATTAAAATCTCTAGATTCTTTCTGTCTAGCTTATGATAATTCACTAAAACTGAAAACCCATCTTTTAATCCATCCCATATTTGCCAAATGAATGGACGATGCCCAAACAGTTTATAATGCTGTGTAAAGAACTTATCTCTAAGCCACGACTCCAAACTTTTTCCCGCATGATCAGAATTAGAAAGTAGTTCAGCTAAAATCATATTAATATCTTCACCCTTATATGCTGCAGCAAGTAAGTTAAGTAATCTTTCAGATGCTGGCGCTTCTCCTCTTACTGACGGGATACATACAATCCCATCTTTATCTGCGTATGGTACCAATCCTTCAGATTTTTCTACTAAAACTTTTGCTTCATCCGATAACTCCATATCAGCATCTAATTCCGCAGGCCATCTATACCCCAGTAATCTTGCAACTGCTACTTGTAAAGGATCTAATGATTTACTTGGATATCCATGAAAAATCCATTGGGTTGGATCATCAGTATACGGTTTAGGAAATCCATTAGGATACTTTATATTAGCAAGCTTTTTCCAATACTCATAATTAAAAGGTACTTTCTTAAATGTATTATTTGTTACGCTCAATTTTTTATCAATACTTCTTACTAATCTTGGAAAATCGTCAGACGTCACAAAAGTAGTTACTGGTAATAAATATTCTTCTTTAATTGGAATTACAACATTTATATTACTGTCTTGTATGTCACCATAATAGTAACCCCAAGGTAAATTAGCCATTTGACTAATAGCAACACCCTTTTTCCCCCATGCATATTCGCCTTGCCTTCGAGCTAAGTTTTCACCATTAACACCCCACCTTAAAATATATTGCATTCCTGAATTTACACATTTTTTATCAGAACATGGCGTGCTTTGATACCTTTTCCAGCCAACTGTAATAGTTTTATTCTCCCAGAAATATTGCCTAAAATAATTATCATCTCCTGTTTTTATCCCTTGAGGTACTTCAACATATTTCCCTAATAGATTACTAAAGTCAATATTCTCTAATAATATTCTATAATCAGGATTTTCAAGCTGATTTTCTTGATTAATCTCAACTACGCTATTAGACTTTAATCCTTTAGCTTTTTCTCGAACAGAAAAATAATCTGATACATCTATCCCATAAATTGTATTGATTTTTATCATGTTTTTACTTATTATTAATAACAATACATTAAAATCCCACATAGGTGTCTGAAATGCTTTAGCACCCAACAATCCTACAAAATCCCATTTGTAATGTTTTAGAAGATTTTCTCTTAGTTCTTTGTATGACTTCAAAAATAGCCAATTTTGAGGTAGAACAAGACTTGCTGTACCGTCAGAATCACAAAACTCGATGCAACGTTCTAAAAACACTGTCGCTAAATCTGATTTTGAAGTACTATAGTTTTTTTCACAGTAATCATACAACTTTGCTGCTTGCTTCCCTCTAGCTAAATACGGAACATTAGTTATTACTAATTGATATTTTTCTCCTAGTAAACATAATGCTTTATCAATTCCTTGGGCCAATATCCTATAATTATCAATATCTGTATTTGGTTTAATAAATTTTCTTTCTAACAAAACCCTCACTTTCTCCCAATCTTGAGCGAATAAAGTATTGTCTTCAATTACCTTCTTTGGATTAATTAAACTTCCTAAGATATTCGCATTTTTAAATATATCGTAGAGTGTGCCTAAATATAATTTTAGATTTAAATCATCTTTAGCTACTGCCTGCCACTCATCTTTACTAATCGTTATAGACTGTCCACACCATGCAATATTAACCTCTGGAAGCCTCCTAAATCCCCCAGCATTTGGATACTTCCATGCTGCCATTGCTAATGCGAATACAGCGATTTCAACGCATCTCTTCTCTATCTCAAGCCCAAATATATTTTGGGTTATTACATTATTACATGCATCTCTTGCAGACAGGTTTTCCATCTCCATCCTAATAGGAACTAATGTTAAAAACACAGAAATTAAGAAATGACCAGATCCACAACATGGGTCTAATACCTTAAACTCAGATAAGCTTTTAGGCCAATCATCAAAACCTTTCGAGAATGGTTCCCAACTGTTTTGGTTGTTTTTTTTCAACCTTAAATACTCAAATTGCAAATGATTTCTACTTATTAGTTTTCTTACTTCATCTTCTGAAATGTTACTATCTAATGAAAGGGTACTTAGCTTTTTATTTGCATACCAACTTCCAATAGTATTATGAATTAAAAAATCAACCATATAATCTTCAGTAAATAGCTGGGTAACCGCTGGTAATTCATCCTCACTGATTTTAACTCCAGACTCATTAATTGATGCCTTTCGTTTATTTTGCCAATATTGATAAGTCCATCCTAGACTATCGGATGCTTTAAATACATCTCCTTCGATGCTTGAAACAAGATTTTCAAGCTGCTTTTGCTTTTCTGGAGGTAATTCAACTTTAAACACTGGTGAGTCAGCCCTAAAAACTTGCGGTAACATTTTAGTTGCAAGTTTTGCTGCTACTTCCCAACCATTCTTCATCCCTAGTTCCTGAGCCAATTCATCACACTCTGATAATGTAACTGGAACTGCGTTCTCGATATCATCATCTTCATAATACATAAGCAAATCATTTTCTGCTAAAAACCTTGCAAAAAGCATTCTATGCCAATGTTCATAGGCAATTTCCTCAACCAATCTATCAATTTCTTGAGTTTCTGTTTTTGGATCTAGAACATCGCCTAGATTTCGACCATGTGCTCGTAATCTTCTACGCAATGCTCGCTCATCCTCTGATAAATAACTATATGGCGAAGCTTCACCTACTCCTAGTTGTTCTAGAGCAATTCTTGCTGCTTCCTCTGCTATTTCCCTAGCATTCTCTATGGTTCTTTCAAATTTATTTCTTAACTCCTTCGATAAAGGTTTCAATCATTTCGCCTCCTGATTAGCGTACAATTATTGGTCCATCGACTAATTTTTCTTTAAGCTGAACTCTTATTTCCTCAATCCAACGATTAATTTCTTCTTCTGATTTAAGTGTGCGTTTGGGTATCTCAACCATTTGCAACTTTGGTTCGAGTTCTTTTGCGGCCATCTCGGTAGCCATATTAAATTTGGCCTGTAATGCCGCTTCTTTATCAGTCCATGATCTTAATGGGTACTGCCTTAAAGCACTCAATAATTCCTCATATGTTCCTAAAGCAATTGGCTGAATTTTCGAGAGCCCGCTTCGTTTTAATATACTAGTTCGCTTCTCTTCACTTAATCTGCTCCAAGCTTCGTTACTATTTAGCTTTTTATTTAAATAGTCGTAAACACTTGAATATTTTGAATACTTCTCATTTATTGTAGTTCTCAATATATTTTCTAAAGACTTTAATAGTGGTACTATCATATCAGGCTCATGAAGAAGTTGACGTTCTTCTTTTATGGATTGTACTTGTTTCTTAATATCACTAATAGCATCTTCATTAGAAACAAGAGATATCATCTGTTCTAATTTATTCCAATTGATAATCCTACTTTCAATGTTCAACTTCAACTTAGACCACTCTTCAATAAGCGTTTCTAGTTTATTTCTATTTTCATAAATCGATAATAACTGTTCATTACCTGTCTGATATTTAAGCTCATTAATTAGCGACGTATCTGGCTTTTCAGGTCTAGGTTCTACTCCTCCAGCATCTTCTGCAAGCTCTAACATATAATTAATGAAATCTTCAGCTTTTAAAGACTCGTTGCCTGCATCAGCCTTAATGCCTGCTTTTTGATACAACTTCCTAATCTGGATTCTTTGTATCGTAGAGATTGTCACAGATTCTATTTTAAAGGTCATCTTACCAATTTGTTTTCTTTCAATATCTTTTGGATTAACTATATTCCCAGATTCGTCCAAACATCGAATCAACCCTGCAACCATTAAAGCAAGTAACGACCCATCTATAGCATCTCCAGACCAACCGTAAGGTGCATTTTCGAATTCCCTTCTGATATCTGTTCCTTTTTTCCCGCTGCCTATATAATTCATAACTTTTTTACATACAGCATGTTCAGATACATCTCCATTAAAACCTACATATTTAAGTGAATCAGGTGCACCTTCTTTAGCTTTTGAAAAGACTTTATTCCAATTAGGATTATCTGCTATATCAAACTCTTGAAAAAGCCTATGAATTGAGTTTTTAGCAGCAGATGATATGGCGTCCTTTAGGTTTGCTTCAATAATCTCATTTCCCCCCGCTTGGAAGACCTTAGCTTCAGATAAAGCCTCTCTTAACAATTCATCAATATTTCTTTCAGCATTGTTTTTAATCGTCTCCATGGCCGCCATAGCCTCTTTGCCCTCAGGGGTTACAGGAGCCGGTGAACCCTTTTTGCTTAGAGTAGCAGTAGAAGCTTTTGACTCCACTAGATAATTTGCAATCTCCGCTCTCTTTGGGATAAATACGAAAATTGTAGGTGATTGATTTCCTGCTTGTCTTGCATCAATCCTTACTGAATCTTCATCTGTACTCCATTCATTTCTAACCCATACATATACATTCTTATTAGCATCTGCTGGTAATGTTGTGCCAAAGAAGAAATTGATATCTCTAACTACCTTTGACTGTCCATGCATAATTGTTGATTTCCCTACTGTTTCAACAAATTTCTTTTTGATTCTATCTTCTCTTTCAGCATTTACACGATGCATTTCATTTCGAAGAACATTTTGATTACTCGCATAATCATCCAACCAAGCTAAATTCTCCTCAGTCTGTATTCTGTACTCATCATCTACCTTCATAAGCAGCTCGCAATCATCTAATAAATCACCAAGCCTACTTCTAAGCTGTGAGCTCCCACTAGATAAATCTGTAACCATAAGATCTGCCAAAGTGTCTATATTCGACTTTATTCCAATCTCATTATTACTTCCAGCTAATTTATTAATTAAGAAAATCAGCCCACAGGCTCTAGAAACTAGCCTCTCATCATCTCCTTGCGTGTACCACAGCATAGTTTTCTCATGTACTTTTCTTGGTAAAACTCTAGCATGAAGCATTTTATCTGCCAAATCGTAGTATAAATAATCTGCAGGAATCACATTTCCTAATGGCTCGTTTATATTCGATTGGGTAGCTTTATGAACCATGCTTAGCTGATTCCTTAACTGGCTATCCGTACCTGTTTGATCTAGTACTCTTAATGTGTTTTCCCAAAACCTTCTTCTAACCGGTAAAATTGGATAATCTTGAGTGAAGTATTCTACATCCCTTTGATTATGCCCAATACTAGTTGCAGTTAAATGTCTAGATATTTCACCAATATTTTTCTCCATAATTTTTCTTATCTCTTGCACTTTGTCTGGCTTCTTAGCTAAAATCACTTTTCTTACAACCGCATCGACATCAGTATCAGATAATTCTATTCTAACAGTAAATCGTCCTTCTAATTTTTTTAATAATGCTGTTCCTGTTACAGCTGTTTGCCCAGTTCCAATAAATAGCAGTTTGCTTCCGATTTGCTTACTACATGCTTCAACAACCTCTTGCACATCCATTGCCCTTTGAGTACTGTCGCCAATATATTGTTCAACTTCATCTAATACAACTAAGGTCAATGGCATTTGGCCACCTTTTGATAGTGCATCTTTAATTGATTTAATCATTTCATCGCTTGTGACATCTGACTTATTCGGAAATCTATTATTTAAGGTTTCAACACAGCTTTCTGGAGTAGGGAATAGGTTAGGTTTTACTTCTGACAAGCTTTCATGCAGCCCTTCTGCCACATAAAGGTTATCTAGTTCTTCATTCCAATCATATCCTTTAGCTTCTACCTTCTCTTTAACTTGGTCATAAATTTTCTCAGACTTCAGCCACATAACAAAGGATGCATTTGCATAATTTTCTGGTAACCCAGCAGATTTATATATTATTCTCAGTAAAGCCAACCTAACACTTCCACTAGCACCAGCACTCAATGTACCCATGGCTGCATGCAAACCACCATATCTTTTAGCTTGAGTACTTAATTCATGAAGGAGAACTTTTATACTATCAGGTAAATCTGCTAATGATCTAGCTCTTGCACCATCTTGAAACTCGACATCCTGCCAAAAAGCACCTAACATTTTTACTAAGTGTGATTTACCAGAACCAAAAAAGCCACTAACCCAAACTGCTGGTTGTTGTTCGTGTCCCAAGTTTCTTAAATAAACTTCAAGAATATGTTCCATCCCTTTTTCATATTGCCCATCACAAACAAAAGTCTCTACTTCATAACGAAGCACATTAAGATTCCTATCATTAACGCTTGCAACGCCTTCATTAACAAGTTTACGTTCTAATGGATTAATCAAATATACATCTTTATTCAGCATATAAATCCCCCTTAGATTATTTTATTACATGTAATAGGTAGTGCATGATAATTCCAACCATCATACCCATCAAGTAACCGATAATTATTATTTTCATAACTTCCTGGGAAGAACACCAGAAGCCTTCCTTTCACCATTGGTGATAACCTATCAACTAAATCTCTAACCTTTATAAATCCAAAGATAGAACCAACACCTGAAAGTGCAACTACATCTTCATCAGTGATATTTTCACTGTCAATAAACCTTCTGAATTTTTCTTCTATATAGTCGCTATATTTATGAATAATATTAGACAATAGTTTTGGATTTTTATAATAACTCTTTGCATAACGTTGACTATGCATCCACTCTGAAAATGTATCTGTTAAGTTAAATTCTACCCACCCATGATTTAAATTTCTTGTAGCTAATTCAAATTCTGTAATCTTAGCCTTAAGTCTACGCTCATCAGATTCCTGGTAAACTGCAAAAATTACTCTTTGAGCTGCAGCAAGATCTCTCCAAGGAATCGAAATAGTTTTTTCGTAATTCTTTAATAGTACATCAATTTTGCTCATAAATTAAATCTGCCTCCTCCTTAGTAATAAGGTTTGGAAGTGAAATCTCCATCACATTACCAATTCGCTTAAAAAATATCCATCCACGAGCTGAAGCATTTTCAGCAAGTTCTATTGCCATTTCCTTAGAACAATCATTTATCTCCATATACGTTGTTTCAAAAAGAGCTGGACCTCGCTGCCCCTCTAAATATCCAAGGAATATAGCATATGCCACAGTAGCAGGTGTAGCTTTCGCTTGAACTCTGACTTTATCACGTCTTCCCTTTAGGTGACCGCTTTTTGTCCAGCTAGACAAAATATTACGAGCCATTGATTGTAGTGTAGATTCACTAAATCGATTCGGCTCCATCTCATCAATCAACTCTTCTATAGACTTTTTTTTGACTTCGGCATTATGTTCTAGTGATTTAATTGCTTTGAAAGAGTAGTTTAGAACTCTGTCTCTACAAAATGCACAAAGCATTGCTAATAGTGGTCTTCCTTCTTCATCACGATTCCAGAAAAATAATAAATTCCTGAAAATCGTTATTGTAGGATCAAGAGAGTATAATTCCGTTAAAAAATTAGCTGTTATTGTCCGGGAAGAAGATGATCTCTTCAAAAGGCAATTTTGATCTATAATAGCTTTAATATAATCATCATATACAATCGCATCTGGAACAGCTTCAAGGAGATTTGATAACTCTTCCAACATTATAGTCCGACCTGTATGGACGCTCCTTTTATTATATTTAAAACCAAACCTCTCTAAAATTGATTTTTCCATGTTGTCACCATCCATCTATTTATATTCTTTTAACGCTTTTATAAGTAATTCACTTACACCATTCTTTTCACAAAAATCTATAATTAAAGCACGCGCCATTCTATTAGGTACAACTTTATTATTTTCCCATCTATTAACTGTTGAAAAGCTAACATGCACTGCTTCAGCAAAATCTGTTTGAGTCATCTTGAGCTCATTTCTTATAGCCTTAATCGTTTCAGAAATTATCATTTTATCACGCTCCTATATTAATATTATAGCATTGTCTATATAGCAAAGTCTATAATCAATTGAATTATTTACATCTATACTGTCTCCTCAACCCTATAGATATATCTAATCTGTCAACTCAACCCTACCCATATTCTAGCTCAAATTTTGCACAAAAATATACCCTCGATATGTTTCCACGTACACATATCAAGGGCTTAGGTCGAGTAGACAGATTCACTTTCATTTTATAAAACCTAGTATCTTCAAGGCTTTCCGAGCTTTATTTCTTAGACATCAAGCAAATGGTCTCCACATGGGGCGTTTGGGGGAACATATCGACGCATTGAACTTTGCTGACCTTGTAGCCGTTGTCTAAAAAGACAGGTAGGTCATTTTTTAAGGATGTTGGTTTGCATGAAATGTAGATGAACGTTTCCGGTTTATAGTCGATTATTTTTTGGATTGCTTTTGGATGAATACCTTCACGGGGAGGGTCAAGGACTATTATATCAGGTTTGTCATTTAGTTCATCTATTTTCTTAAGTACGTCTCCTGCTATGAAAATGCAGTTGGTCAAATTGTTAAGTTTCACATTTTCGTTTGCTTTTTTTACTGCTTCTTCGACTATTTCTATTCCTATTACCTTTTTTGCTGCAGGAGCTAATATTTGCCCAATGGTACCGGTTCCGGAATATAGGTCAAATATTACTTTATCTTTTGTATTGCCTATGAAGTCTCTTACGATTGAGTATAGTTTTTCTGCTCCCAAAGAATTTGTTTGGAAAAAAGAAAATGATGAAATGTTGAATTTAAGTCCCAACAACTCTTCTGTAATTCTGTCTTCACCATAGAGAACTTTCATAGTGTCGGCTTTTGCTGCATCTGCAACTCCGTCAAATATCGAGTGTGCAATACATTTTACTTTGCCTTGCAGGTCTATATTTAAAATCAAGTCAACAAATTCTTTTTCATTTAATGTACTTTGACTGGTTGTTATTAAATTTATTAAAATCTCTCCTGTTTTTTCTGCCTTTCTCACTAATAAGTATCTTAAAAAGCCAATATTAGTGGTTTTGTGATAATAGGTTTGACTATTTCCGAGGAAATACTCTAATATATGACATAATATTCGTCGAAAGTCTTCATCTACAATTTCGCATCCATGCGTGTTAACTATGCTGTGAAAGCTGTTTCTTTTATGCATTCCCAATACTAAAGGGCCATCTTTTATTTCGTCGCCGAATGAAAACTCCATTTTATTCCTATATTCAGTTTTCTTAGGACTTGGAACTATAGGTAGAAATTCATAATTTTCTGTCAATATTTCATCTAATATATTTTTAACCTGTTTTTCTTTTATTTCAAGCTGGTTCTTATATGGTACAGTTTGATAGGTACAGCCCCCGCATAAGTAAAAATGCTCACAGAACGGCTCTTTCTCATAATATGCATTTTCTATTACTTCTATTAGTCTTGCATCTGCACTTTCTTTTCGTGAACGTACAACCTTAGCCCTTACCTTTTGTCCGGGTAAGGTGTTTTTTATTCTTATTTTTTTATTTTCAAAATTTGTTGTTCCTTTATTAGGAAACTCTAAATCATTAATTGCAACTTCAATTATATCGTTTTTTTTCATTTGTACTCCTTGATTAGATTCTTCACTGCGTTCAGAATGACAATGTATGAGATTCTTCGAGCTAATGGTCTCATAATGACATGGGGACACACCTTCTGTCAAGATAAAAGGAATGTCCCCATTTATAATAATTTACATTTCCATAAGCTTTTGTGTCATTTCTTTTATTGCAGGAATTATTTTACCGCTTGGTCTTAGATTTGAATAATCTCCTACATAATGAATTAATCCGTTTGCCGGAAAATTCTGACCGGAGACTAAGTTTTTGGGAACCGGCACTGTAATCATTCCCATATTCTGAGCAAAGACAGTCATTGCATTCAAGCATAAGTCCCCTCCGCCTTCTCCGTTGGCACAGGTTGTAAAGGCTAACATCTTTTTGCCATAGAACTTCTCACTCTGCCAATAGAGATAAAATTCATCCATGAATGCTTTCATGGCACCTGAAACATTCCCGAAATATGTGGGTGAACCAAGTATTATTATATCGCTGTCAAGAAGCTTTTCTACTTTTGCTTCTTCTATATTCAATATTTCTTTTTTATATTGAGTGCCAATTGTAAATTGCTTTGCAAGTTCATCAAAGTTTGTATCCTTTACTCTTAACAATTGCACATCTGCATTTTGAGCTTTGAATTCTTTATAAAATTCTTTCGATATGAGAAAGTTGTTTCCGCAAACACTGTGAAATACGATTGATACTATTTTGCTCATTCTTGTCTTCTCCTATTTTTGCAAGTTCTTAAGCAGCTTTCGTTTTCATCCGCAAACACGCAGCTCAGATACTCCTCTACCTCAAGTGCGTTTTCCATATTGAGGGTACTTTTTGCTATTATCTCCATATCTGCTTTATTTAAATTTCTTACTATATATCTTGCCCTGAGAATCGAAGGAGAATTCATGCTGAATTCGTCTAGTCCCATTCCCACGAAAACCGGTATAAGCTTGGGGTCTCCGGCTGCTTCACCGCACATACCGACCCAGATGCCGGCTTCATGTGCATTGTCAATTATACCCTTTATTAGTCTTAAAAGTGCCGGGTGGTATTGGCTGTACAAATATGATAATTTGGAATTCATCCTGTCAACAGCCATGGTATATTGAATCAAATCATTGGTTCCAATACTGAAGAAATCAACCTCCCTGGCTAAAAGGTCAGATATTATTGCAGCAGAAGGGATTTCAATCATGATGCCTATTTCTATATCTTTTTTGAATTTTATACCTTCTTTTGTTAATTCATCTTTTGCTTGCTGCAGAATTTTCTTTGAGTCTTTTAATTCCTTCATGGTGGAAATCATAGGAATCATTATTTTAACATTGCCGTAAACACTGGCCCTTAAAATTGCTCTCAGCTGTGTTCTGAAAACTTCCACATTGCCAAGACACAGCCTTATTGCCCTGTATCCCAAGAAAGGATTCATTTCTTTTGGAATATCGATATATGGTACATTCTTGTCCCCGCCGATGTCCAATGTTCTTATTATTACAGGCTTATCCCCCATTTTAACAAGGACTTCCTTATATTGCTCAAATTGTTCGTCTTCAGTAGGTTGATGTTCTCTATTCATAAATATAAATTCGCTTCTGAATAACCCGATTCCTTCTGCATCATTTTCTAATGCCATATCTACATCATTCGGAACACCTATATTTGCTGTCAAAGATATTTTAAATCCATCTTTTGTTACTGAAGGCAGTCCTATTTGATTTTTTAATTCATTTCTAATTTCATCTTCTATATTTTTTTTCTTAGTAAAATAAAAAAGCTGTTTTGCATTGGGATTTACCAGCACTTTACCTGTCTTCCCATCGCAGATTACAGTATCGCCGTTTTTTATTTTATCTGTTATATTGTTTAAACCTACAACAGTAGGGATGCCCATGATTCGTGCAATTATTGCAGCATGGGATGTCTTGCCTCCTATTTCCGTAATCATGGCTGCTACTTTTGTTCTGTCTATTTGTGCAGTGTCGGAGGGAGTCAAATCTTTTGCAACAATGATAGAGTTTTCTTTCAGATTGGAAAAATCAACACTTGAAATACCCATCAGTATTCTTATGACTCTATTCATTACATCTTTGATATCTTCTGCTCTTTCCCTGAGGTATTCGTCTTCAATGCTTTGAAACATTTTAATATATACATTGGAAGTTTCATTCAAAGCATATTCGGCATTTACACCTTCTTGTTTTATTCTGTTTTCTACATCTGAAATAAATGTATCATCTTCCAACATCATTTCGTGAGATTTAAAAATCTGAGCTTCTTTTTCACCTAATTCATCAATTGTTGAAACATACAATTCGTTAAGCTGCTCTTTTGCTGCCTCAATGGCATTCATAAGCCTGTCTAATTCATTTCCGGCATCTTTAATATAATTCTTGGTTATATTAATTGATGCCTTATCAATTACTACGGCCTTACCTATACCAATACCCGGTGACACTCCCAATCCTTTCACAACTTCACTACCTTTCAGTCTTTTAATACTAAATTTATATTGACAAACCTTATATAAATTTAGTAATCTTTTTATTGCATTGCTCCCAATTTATATAATTATAGTACTATAT